>Ga0105091_10000843_pt1 | contig 13260 bp, 9 predicted proteins | sample PPLLak1March2015_FD_87022 | JGI IMG/M metagenome (GOLD analysis project Ga0105091, IMG submission 87022) | Freshwater sediment microbial communities from Prairie Pothole Lake near Jamestown, North Dakota, USA - PPLs Lake P7 Core (1) Depth... | ecosystem: Environmental > Aquatic > Freshwater >... | reverse complement strand
CGTGAATCACCTCCGGAATGGTTTTTGCATCCGATTTCGGCACAGGAATGCTAAAGTGCGGCCAGCACCCAAACAGGAGTCGCTGACTCTTGCCCGTCGGGTTGTCGAAATTGGGGCGGAGGATGGCGAAGTGGCTAGTGCGGTTCATGATCGGAGATCATTGGTGCGAACCAACGGTGCAGGCATGCAGCATGAGCGTCTGGGCGGAATCACGGCCACCCAAGCAGCTTGGCGTTATGCCTTGGCACTCGCCTTCGTCTGCGCTGCTGCCGCACTGCGATGGGCCATGCCGGGCGTGCTTGAAGGGACACCCTTCCTGGCGTTCTACCCCGCCGTCGTGGCAGGGGCCATGGTTGGAGGATTCGGACCAGGAGTCGTCGCTACCCTCGCTTCCGTCCTGTGCTACATCGTTTGGTTTGATCCCACCCCTGGCCACCCCTTCCGCCATGACGTGGTGGACTGGATCCGGATCACGGTTTTCCTGGCAGGGGGTGTTGGAGTCAGTTTCCTGGCCCGGCTGCAGCAACTGGCCCGCGCACGCGAGCGCAAGCAGGCCCAGGAGTTGGTGGAAATCAACCGGACTCTTGAGCAGCGAGTCGAGGAGCGGACGGCCGAGGCCGGGCGCCGAGCCGAGGAGCTCCGGGCCCTGGCGGGCGAGCTGGCCCGCACGGAACAGCGCGAGCAGCGTCGACTGGCTCAATGGCTCCACGACGATCTGCAACAGCTCCTCGTAGCCACCAAAATGCAGATCGTCCTCACCCAGTCTGCCGTCCAGGAGCCGGGTATGCGGGAACTGTTGGACAAGGCCTGCCGACTGATCGATGAGTCGATCGGACAGTCACGCTCGCTCACGGCTGAGCTGACCCCGCAAATCCTCTACCAGAGCGGATTGGTCCCCGGACTGAAGCAACTCGCTCGGTGGGTCGAGGAGAAGCACCGCCTGCACGTCACCCTTGAGACGACTACCGATGTTCTGCCTGAGAATCAGGAGACGGCGGTCGTCCTCTTCAGCGCTGCCCGCGAACTGCTGTTTAATGTTGTCAAGCACGCGGGAGTGCGTGAAGCACGGGTGACACTCAGCGAAGGGGACGGGCGCGTTCGACTCACGGTCGAAGACCATGGGGCCGGTTTTGACCCGGCGCTCCTCGTTGACGGGGCACACACGGGGTTCGGGTTGCTCAGCGTACGAGAGCGTCTGCGTTTGATTGGCGGGGATGTGAGCTTTCGAAGTGTTCCCGGCCAGGGGACTTGTGTCACACTCCTCGGTCCTGTGCCGCCGGGCTAAGACCCGGGTCAGGAATCGAAACAGTGATGACGCGACCGTGCTCTGGGTCGGTCCTCATTTCCAGTGTGCCACACAGCCCGGCCGCCCGTTCTCGCATTCCGACGATTGCCAGCGTATCGTCAGCATCAGATTCGGAGGTCCGTGCGCCGTAGTCTCTGACGTCGAGGCAGATTGCGGATCCTTGTGTTCTGACATCTACTAATATCGTGGTGGCTCCCTGCCGGAGCGCATTACTGAATGCCTCCTGACATATACGGAACAGCTCCAGACTGCGAACGTCGTCTCTGCCCGGCAGCTTCCCATAAGCGGCAAGGTCGCAGGCGATACCGTGTGTCTCCCTGGTCTCGGTGACGAGCCAATCGAGCGCGTCCTTCAGACCGAAATGCTCGAGAAGTGGAGGCCTCAACTCAGACGATAACCGACGGATCAGCTCGATGGCTTTCCTCACGACGGCTTCCAACCCGGCACACTTGTCCGCCAGCTCTCGCCTTGCAGCCACGTCCCTATTGACCGAAGCAATCTGCATGAGGGCTCCGCTCAGCAACTGACCGATCCCTTCGTGAAGCTCCGTGGCGATCGCTCCTTTCTCCATCTCGCGAATTCGAATCTGATGTTGCGTGAGCTTCCGCAGCTCCTCCCCCGCCCTGCTTAACGCCTGCCTGGCCTCGAACTGCGTCGTGATATCCTCCACAACGGCAATAGCCCCATTCAGTTCCCCGGCCGCACCCAGGATGGGGGCTCCCCAGGTTCTCACCACCTTCGACTTGCCGTCGAAGGTCTCTATTCGCGACTCTTGGCTCATCAGGCGTTTCCGAGTCCGCAAGGCCCGAGCAATTGCCCGATCTTCAGGTCGGAGTTCTTCCCCGGATTTCAGATCCAGGGTCTTGTAGATCGGATAGTCGGACAGACCGACGTGAGGGGCCGCGCCCCAAATCTGTACGGCGGCCTGGTTTGTCGTATTGATCCGGCCAGTCTCGTCCGCTATCCAGACTCCCACCGGGAGTGCCTCGAGAACGAGTCGAAGCATTTCCTCCTTTCGCTCAAGCTCGGCACTGACCATCCTGGCGTCCGTCACATCGTGGACGGTACCGAGCATTCGAGACGCTTTCCCCTCGTCGCCGAACGTCACCTCAGCTTGTTCGTGGACGATCCGTACCTGGCCGTTTGGTCTGACGATTCGGTGATCGATGGAATAGGCCGCCCGATTGAGAACAGCGCAGTTAACCGCCTGCCTGACACCGTCGCGGTCCTCTGGATGTACGCGCTGGAGAAAGGCCTCGTATGTCGCCCCGAATTCCTGAGGCTCCAGTCCGAAGATCCGATAAACCTCATCGGACCAGGACAGGTCGTTGGTCCCGATGTCCCAATCCCAATGTCCGACATGAGCAATCCGTTGCGCGTCCGCCAAGCGTTCTTCGATACGACGACGCCGGGCGATCTCCTTCTGAAGCTCCGCCGCAAGGCGCATGACCTCGCAATCCAGGCGCGGACACGGTTCCTTCCCTAGTAGCTCGGAAAGGTCAGACTGTTCGCCGGATTTCTGGTCATCCATTTCTTCTTGCCTCTTGCCGCTTCGGCCAAAAACCCGAAACAGAATTCACCCCAGACAACGCCGCCTGCGTTTTCGCCACAAACCCGAGGCTCAGCAAAGCCCGTGGGAGGTCCTGACCGCCCTGGCCAAAAGTCTATCGCAAGATTCACCTGACTTGTAGAAACTGCGACGACTCTGGGAGCGCAAAGCTTTCCCGCCTTGGAGCGCGGACAGCCTGTCCGCGCGGCGGGACGGGACGTCCGCTTACTTCGCTCGCTTCGCGCTCCTGGCGTTGGTCCGACTTCCAAGTCGGACATTCGGCATGCGGCCAGCGGGCTCGGTGTTGCTGGCGGTCTGTAGTGTCCGACTTGGAAGTCGGACCAACGTACGCCTTAACGAGGCGTGCCGGCGCGCGCCTTGCCGAATGGGTCGCCGGGTTTCCATTCCGGGCGCTCGGCGGCGTTGCCGATGGACAGCGTGAGCAGCCGAACGAACTCCATCATCTGTTCTGCACCCTCAAAACTCCAGCTCGGGTCGAACTGGTCATTGGGCTGGTGGTACCGATTCGCGAGGTACTCATCGGTCAATTTCTGACCCCAGTTCGCTTCCTTTCCTTCGAAGTCCAGCCCGTAGCGGACGTAGACGGCGGGGACTCCGACCTTCACCAGGCTGAAGTGATCGGATCGGAAGAAACTGCCCTTCTCGGGCTCCGGGTCGGGCGACAGAGCTAAGCCAAGCCGGCCGGCAAGCGCTTTGACGTGCAGTTCCAGGCTGGATCGCTCGGCACCCATCGGAACGAGGTTTCGGGTCCGTCCCCAAACGTTGATCGCATCGATGTTGATATTGGCGACGGTGTCGGCGAGAGGCCAGGCGGGGTGTGCCGCGTAGTATTCCGAGCCGAGCAGCCCCTGCTCCTCCCCCGTTACGGCGGCGAAAATGACCGAACGCTTCGGGCGCGAACCGGGCGTTGCCAAGGCCCGGGCAAGCTCGATCAAACCCGCGGTCCCCGACGCGTTGTCCAGCGCCCCGTTGTAGATCCTGTCGCCGTCGACTTCCTTTCCGATACCGAAATGGTCGTAGTGCGTGGTGATGACGATGGCTTCCTTCTGAAGCGACGGATCGCTGCCCTTCAGCAGGCCGAGGACATTAGGGGATTCGATGCGCCTGATGTCGGAGTGGAACTCCGCTGAGACCGTCATTCCAAGCGAGACCGGGGCGAAATCCGGTTTGCCTGCCATCTGCACGGCACGCTCGAAGTCGAGCCCCTTCGGCTTAAGCAATTCATTGGCCTTTGCCTGCTGGATCCATCCCTCGAAAAACGTGCTTTTGAGCGATTCAGCCGGCAGGTCAAATCTCTCTCCCGTCCAGGAGGCCTCGACCACCTGCCACGGGTATCCCGCCATCTCGGTATTGTGCACCAAAAGGACCCCGGCGGCCCCCTGCCTCGCTGCCTCCTCGAATTTGTACGTCCAGCGCCCGTAATATGTGAGCGCCGGACCACCGAAGAATGCCGGATCGGCCGAAGGCGGATCGTTCACAAGCATCAGCAGTACCTTGCCTTTCAGGTCCTGCCCCTTGTAGTCGTCCCAACCCACCTCTGGGGCCTTGATCCCATAGCCAACGAATACCAGTTCGTTCCCGGCTATTTTCGCTTCCTTCCGGCTGGATGCCGGCCACCCGACAAAGTCCCGGGCATACTGGAAATCAACCCTCGACGTGCCCGATCGAGCTGCGAGCCTGGGTGTCTGGCTCGCCTTGCTGCCGATCATCGGAACCGCCTGGAAAAACGAGTCGCCGAAAACCGGACTCAGGCCAGCCAGCTCGAACTGAGTAGCGATGTACTTGGCCGCCAGATCCGCGCCGCGACTGCCAGGTGCACGCCCTTCGGTCACGTCGTCTGCCAGAAACCGGGTGTGTATCCGGATGTTCCTCCCCTGGACAGTAGACGCATCGTCGCCCGCTTGCAAAGTACACGCCATGCTCACCACTACAATCATCAGACTGCAGACTACTTTCATTTGCGAACCCTCGTTCGTGTGGTAAGCAGCATACAACGAAAAGCTCTCCCGGAAGTTCAAGGAAGCAAATCGGTACTATCGTACTCGAGCGGAATTCGATACATTAGCGGTCTTTATGAACCCTGCTGTCGTTGGTACAGCTATCGGAAGTCTTCCGCACTTCGACCCCTCGGGTGCGTGCCAGCTCGCGGCGCAGTCGCTGCCCCAGGCGCCCTTCTGGCCGCAGCTCCCGAAACGTGATTTTCGCGAGGGGATGTACATCCAGTACTCCGAGGGGCTGCCGGGCGCCCGACTCGACCAAGAGCGTCGAAAAATGTACTTCCAGACCGATCCTGAGGAGCTCGCGGAGGAGATCCTGGCCTTCACGGACTCCATCATGGAAGACCGGGTCGATGATTTTGCTGTGAGCCCGGAATACTCGGCTGGTCTTCACTGTTTTTTAGCGGGCGGTGCTCAGTGGGTCACGCCCGAGGCGGTTTTCGTCAAAGGGCACATTACCGGTCCGATCAGCTACGGGCTGACCGTGACCGACCAGAAGAACCGGCCCATCCTCTATGATGCGCTGGTGTCCGAGCTGATGGTGCAGGGGCTGATGATGAAGGCGCGCTGGCAGGTCAGGCGCCTGAAGCAGCTGCACCGGGAGGTCGTCCTGTTCATCGACGAACCCTACCTGGCTTCCTTCGGCTCTGCATTCATTGCCGTGGACCGCGAGCAGGTCATCGGTAACCTGTCGCTGGTGGTTGGCGCCATCCAGGCCGAGGGGGCTCGGGTGGGCGTCCACTGCTGCGGTAATACGGACTGGACACTCCTGATGGACGCGGGCGTGAACATCGTCAACTTCGACGCGGTCAGCTACTGCCAGTCGCTTTCGCTTTACCCGAAGCAACTGACCGAGTTCCTGGAGGCAGGCGGCCAGCTCGCCTGGGGAATCACGCCAAGCTCCAGCCAGATTCGGGCGGAGACTGCCGAGTCAGTGGTGCGCCGTTTTTGGGATGGCGTCGAGATGATAACCTATCGCGGGGTTCCGCGCGAGCTGCTGCTGAGAGAGGTTCTCGTCACTCCGAGTTGCGGCGCGGGTTCACTCGAGACGGCCGAGGCCGAGCGGATCCTGCAGGTGACCTCGGAGGCCGCAGCCGCGCTCAATGACCATCTGACGGGTTGACTGCCCGACTCACTCTTGAAGTTGTTAGGAGAAACATTGTGTCGCATCCATTGATTCCTGCAGTTGCCCAGGGAGCGGAGTGCATTCTGAAGCTGGTAGAGGCGGAGATCGAATCCGCGCGCCATACCCAGGCGCCGGACGCGCTGCTAGACTTCGAAGGGACCATGTTCCCCTTGCCCCTCGCAGACGCCTTGCTTGGCCGGGAAAAGGTGGTGTTCGGGCAGGCTTTGGAGCTTCTGAGCGAGATTCGCTCGGTTGCCGAAGGCACGCACTCCCGCTTGCGCTCGGACGCGCTTGGAGGAACGATCAACCGGGGGCTCGCCTCAGCCTTGGCCCTTGAGCTACTCAAGGCGGTCCAGAAAAGACCGGAAGGACCGGGCTGGGTGGGCTTCATCCCGGACACGGTGTTGCGCGCCCTCGGTCTGCTGCTCGTAGACGGTCGCATGCCTGGGGTCGTTGTCCTGATCGGTAAGGCGCCGGATGCCCCGACCGCGGAGAACATTGTCCGCGACCTGCAGGGCCGGAATATCCTGACCATCATTGTAGGCGACGAGCGCGGCGAGAGCGTTCTTCCCCAGCTGGAGGCGCGAGGCGTCAAGGTGGGCCTCGAAACATATGTCGTACCCGTCGGGCCCGATATCAGCGCGGCGGTTCATGCTCTGAGCTTCGCCATCCGCGCCGCCCTGACTTTCGGCGGGATCCCCGTCGGTGCTGCGGATCGGGCACTTTCTTATTGCCGGGAGCGGGTGCCGGCCGCCTGCCTGGTCCTCGGTCCGATCGGTCCCCTGGCGGCTGCAGCCGGGGCAGCCGCTATCGCGATGGGCTTTCCCGTGATAACCGACCAGCCGCTCGAGCCCATCGGAAAGACTGAAACAACGCGCTTCGAGACCCTGGTCGCAGAGCCCGATCACGGGAAGATCGTGGGACGATGCCTGGAAGCTCGCGGCATCAAGGTAAAAGTCTCCAAGATCGAGATCCCGGTCCATCACGGCGCGGCCTTCGAGGGCGAGCGAATCCGCAAGGAGGATATGCACGTCCAGTTCGGCGGAAAGTACTCGGTCGGGTTTGAATGGGCTACCAGCGTCGGGATGGCCGATATCCAAGACGGGCAGATCTCGGTGATCGGACCCGATATCGATCAAGTCGAGGATGGCGGCACTATGCCGCTCGGTATTGTCGTGAAGGTTGCCGGACGATCAATGCAGACAGTGTTCGAGCCGGTCGTGGAGCGCCACTTCCACTCCTTCCTGAACCAGGCGATGGGCGTTTTTCACATGGGTCAGCGAAACCTCCTCTGGATGCGCATCAGCAAGGAAGCGTTTGCCAGCGGGTTCCGCTTGCGTCACCTGGGCGTTTTGCTGCATGCCAAGATCCATGAGACGTTCACCCGGATCGTCGACAAGGTGGTCGTCGAGATCTACACCCGGCAAGAAGACATCGACCGCCTGCTTCTCCAGGCTTCAGCCGTTTACCGGCAGCGGGAGGAGCGGGTCGCCAATCTCACCGACGAGGCGGTTGAAGAGTTTTACTCGTGCGCGCTCTGTCAGTCTTTTGCCCCCAACCATGTCTGTATCGTAAAACCGGAAAGGCCCGGGCTGTGCGGCGCCTACACCTGGCTCGACGCCAAGGCGGCTCATGAAATAGACAATACCGGCCCCAACCAGCCGGTAAAGAAGGGGGAAGTCCTGAACGCCACAAGAGGCGAGTGGAAAGGCGTGAACGACTTCGTCCGCCGCGCCTCGAACCAGACGGTGGAACGCTTCGAAGCGTATTCCATCATGGAGTTTCCGGAGACCAGCTGCGGCTGCTTCGAGTGCATCATCGCCATTGTCCCGGAGGCGAACGGATTCCTGGTCGTCAACCGGGAATACCAGGGGCTCACTCCCGTCGGCATGACATTCAGCACTCTCGCAGGCGCCGTTGGTGGCGGCAACCAGTCGCCAGGATTTATGGGAGTGGGACGAAAATACGTCGTCAGCCGGAAGTTCATCCCTGCCGACGGAGGCCTGAAGCGTGTCGTCTGGATGCCCTCCGAGCTCCGCGAGGCCCTGCGTGAGGAGCTTTGCGTCCGAGCCGGCGAAGCCGGGGTACCGGATTTGCTGGACATGATCGCCGACGAAAACGTTTCGGTCGACAGCGACGGCTTGCTTCAGCACTTGGCTACGGTGGGCCACCCGGCCCTCACAATGCCCTCATTGTTGTGATTTATGCCTACTGGACTCGAGATTTATAAGCTGTTACCGAAGACAAACTGCAAGAAGTGCAGTTTTCCGACTTGTCTCGCGTTTGCAATGGCGATGGCCGCCCAGAAGGTGGAGCTCGCCGCCTGTCCCGATGTTTCCGACGAAGCCAGGCAGAAACTCTCCGCCTCTTCGCGGCCCCCAGTACATAGTTTCGCGATAGGGCCCGCTTCTACGCCGCTGATGCTGGGGGGAGAAACGGTCCTTTTCCGCCACGACAAGCGGTTTATCAATGCATGCGGCCTGGCGGTTTCGGTGGCGGCTGACGATCCGTTGGACGAAGTCCGCCGGCGGTGTCGCGAGATCAGCCGATTGAAGTTCGAGCGCGTGGGAGAAACGACCGGCGTGGATGCCGTGGCACTGCGATCGACGGGTGGTAACCCCGGTCAATTTGCCCTCGCCGCTCGAGCCGTTGCCGAGTCCGATGCGCTCGCACTGATTCTGCAAACGCCCGACTTGGACGAGGTGCGCGCCGCGCTCCCCTGCTGCCGGCACATCCGGCCGCTGTTGCATGGCGGCCGGGGGATCGATCTTAAAGAGTGGGGGAATCTGGCGCATGAGACCGCTCTTCCGCTCGTCGTTTCGGGTGCCAGTCTCGAAGAGATCGCGGAGAAAACCACCACGCTGGAGCGCGCCGGCGTGCGGGATTTGGTGATTGATCCTGCCGGCGACTGCAAGGACGGTGAAATGGTGGAAATGCTGACGGCCTGCCGTCGCCTGGCTATCGCGCGGGGCTGCTCGGAGCTCGGCTATCCAATTCTTGTCCAGCTCACGGCATCCACCCCCGAGAAGCGACTCGCGCAGGCCGTTGCCGCCGTCAGCAAGTACGCTTCGCTGCTCGTCCTGGACGAGTGCGACCCGGAGCTCGTGTTTCCGCTGGTGACGCTCCGCTTCAATCTCTACACGGATCCGCAGAAGCCAATCATGATGACTCCCGGAGTGTACGAAATCGGTAACCCCGGTCCTGAGGCGCCCGTGCTTGTGACCACGAATTTTGCGCTCACCTACTACTCGGTCAGGCCCGAGGTCGAGGCGGCCCGCGCGCCTGCGCGCATCTTGCTCACCGATTCGGATGGCATGTCGGTTCTGACCGCCTGGGCAGCCGACAAGTTCTCGGCGTCTACAATAGCCAAGGCGCTGAAGGAGTCGAACGTAGAAGCCTTGGTCAATCATCGGACCATGGTCATTCCGGGCCTCGTCTCGGTCCTCAGCGGGGAGGTCGAGGAATCCACCGGATGGCGGGTGCTGGTCGGCCCTCGCGAAGCTTCGGGCCTCCCGCGTTTCCTGAAGCAATGCTGGCGTTGATCCCATGTATACGGTCTGTTTTTTGCCCGACGGCCTCGAGATCCGGACCACCGGATCGGACGATTTCCTCTCAATAGCCCGTGCGGCCGGGATCCTGCTCGACGCCGGATGTGCAGGCCAGGGCACCTGCCGACGTTGCCGCTTGCAGGGCCTTTCCGGGACGATAAGCGACGCGGATGGCCATTGCCGGGTCCTTGACGGGGCCGTGGACTTCCTCGCCTGCCTGCACCATCCCCGGTCGGATGTCACGGTCACTATTCCGGAGCGAACCCGGGTGGGAGAGATTGCCGCCCTGCCTGACAGCCTGCTTCTGAAGCTCTCGCCTGAACCACCTCTGGCCCATCAGCGGATCGCCGTCGACTGCCGGCCGCCCACTCAGGACGATAACCTCGACGACTTGACCCGACTCCGTCGGGACGGTGGTTCCGTACTTCCCGCCGATCTCGATTTTGCCCCCTCCACGCTGGCAGAATTACCGGGCGTCGCCCGGGGAGCCAGTTGGAAGATCGACGTTCACTGCCTGTCGATCGGGTCGCGCTCCCTGGCCGTCGCAACGAATCCAGCCGCAGAGCGGGTGCCCGCCTACGGGTGGGCCGTCGACATCGGAACGACGACGATCGCCGTGGCCTTGGTCGATTTGGGCTCAGGCGATGTGTTGGCGACCGGCGTCGGCCTCAATCCGCAGCTCAGTTGGGGCGCCGATGTCATCTCCCGAATCGTCGCGGCCGAGATTCCCGGGAATCTGGAACGGATGAGCCTGGCCGTCCGGGAGTTCATTTGCACGATGCAGCAGGCGTTGCTCCGGCGGGCGAATGTCCAGCGCGGCTGGGTTTTGTCAGCGGCGGTAGCCGGGAATACGACCATGATGCACCTGTTCCATGGGGTGCCACCCGGTTACATCAGGCGTGCGCCCTATGTGCCTGCATTCACGTCCTATCCGGTGGTCGATTCGGCGCTTTCAGGCATGTGTTGTCACCCTGGTGCCCCCCTCTTCACATGTCCCGCCGTCTCCAGCTACGTCGGTGGCGATATCACCGCCGGGGCGGTCGCCTGCGGCTTGGACGAAGCTGAGGAACCGGCCCTGCTGCTGGATCTGGGAACCAACGGCGAAGTGGTTCTCTCGGGAAAGGAGTGGGCGCTCTGTGCTTCCACGTCAGCCGGACCTTGTTTCGAGGGCGGCGGCATTTCCTGCGGGATGAGGGCGGAACACGGGGCAATCAGCTCTGTCGGTTGGGACGAACCGCATCAGCGCCTGGTTTGCACGACGATCGGTCAGGCGAAAGCTCGAGGCGTTTGTGGATCAGGGCTCATCAGCTCGGTCGGGGCACTGTTCACCGCAAGTGGGATAGACAGGAGCGGGAAGCTGAATGCGGGGTTTCCGCGAGTAAGGCGTGGAGAAGACGAACTGGAATACGTCCTCCTCGAGGCGTCGGAGACCGCGCTGGACCACGATCTCGTCCTCAGACAATCGGATATCTCCACCTTCATCCACTCCAAGGCTGCCGTTTATGCGGGAATTGAGACTCTCCTGAGGCAGGTGGGGATCCCCTGGGAGGCGGTGGGCAGGGTAATCTTCGCGGGCGGATTCGGGGCAGCGATCGATGTGGACGCCGCCGTCGCAGTTGGTCTGTTGCCGAAAACCGACGGCAAGCAGGTGACGTCCGTGGGCAACGCTTCGCTGGCAGGGGCGCGGCTTTACCTGGTGTCGGCCGCCGGTCGGCAGCGAATCGATCGATTCGGGGCGAGCTTGACGCCGATAGAGCTGAGCGCGGTCCCCGAGTTCATGGATGCATTCGGCGCCGCCGCCTTCCTTCCCCACACGGAGGTTCGATGACCTTGCGGATCGCCTTGGCGGGCAAAGGAGGAACGGGGAAGACCACGTTGGCCGCCGGCCTCGTCCGCCAGGCGTTGGAAGCAGACCGGCGGCCGGTCCTGGCGGTGGACGCGGATCCGAATAGCACCCTGGCGCTCGCGCTCGGTCTTCCGGAGCCTGCCGCTTTGGCCGAATTGCGCGAACGAAAGGAACCGCCGCCGGGGATGAACCGGGTCGACTTCCTTCGGATGGGCGTACAGGATTGCCTGTCCGAGGGAAACGGGCTCGATCTCCTGGTGATGGGCCGGCCCGAGGGCCCGGGCTGCTATTGCGCCGTCAATCACCTCCTGCGCTCGGAGTTGTCCCGGCTGGGGAAGACCTATCCGGTAGTAATCATCGACAACGAAGCCGGGATGGAGCATCTCAGTCGTCGCACGACTGACGATATCGACGTGCTGCTCGTAACGTTCGGTCCGGACAAGGCCTCGGTGTTGACGGCTGGTCGTATCCGGGAGATGATTCCCCGTCTCCAGATCAAGGTTCGGAGGATTGTTCCAGTAGCCGTCCGGTGTCCAGCCGATATCGGTCAGCTTTTGGCCGGTTCGGGTTTGGGTGACTGGAGCGAGGAGGTCGTCCCGGTAGCCGAGGACGATGTGGTACGAAGGATTGCGGAGTGCGGAGGCAGCGTCTTTGAGGTTCCACGTGAATCGCCGGCGGCCAGGGGCTGGAAGGAACTATGGGCGGGGCTGTGGGAACCGCAAAAAGAGACAGGGAGCGAGAAGTGTTGATAGAGAAGGCGACGGAGAAGTGGAGTGGGCGAGTCGGAATCGTGAAAATCGGGGCGACGGCCTCCGAGGGGGGTTCGAGGGGCGAAGCGCGCCTGATCGGGGGAGCTTCCACGCTGCCTTTTTTGAGAATGGAAGGCGAGGCGGGGCACCCGCCCGCACTGGCCTTGGAAGTCTGGGATATGTTTCCGGCTGACTGGCCGCCGACCCTCCAGGACCGGTGGGGCGCGGATACTCTGGCCAGTCCGGTTGCCTGGGCTTGCCAGGCCCGTGAAGCGGGAGCCGAAATCATTTGTCTGCGGCTCGCTTCCACCCATCCCGACAATCAGGATCGACCCGTCGAGGCGGCGATCGGGACCGTGCGCTCGATTCTGGCAGCCGTGAGGACGCCGTTGATGTTGCTCGGTTCCGGGCACGTGGAGAAGGACCGGGAATTACTACCGGCCGTGTGCGAGGCGACCAAGGGCGAACGCTGCCTGATCGGGCCTGCGGTCGCTGAGAATTACCGGACCATTGCGGCGGCCTGCGCGCTTTACGGGCACAGCATCCTGGCCGAGTCTCCCATCGACGTCAATCTGGCTAAACAGCTCAATATCCTGATCGCCGACGCCGGGTTGTCCTCCGACCGTATCGTGATGCATCACGTAACCAGCGCGCTGGGCTACGGACTGGAGTACACCTATTCGATCATGGAGAGGGCACGGTTGGCATGCCTGCGCGGAGACCCGATGTTGAGCCAGCCGATGGCGTCGATTCCCGGCCCAGAGGTTTGGAGGGCGCGCGAGACAACCACTCCCGAGGCCGAAGCTCCTGGCTGGGGCGACCAGACGCGCAGAGGTCCGCTGTGGGAGGCTGTCACGGCCCTCGCCTACCTGCATGCCGGCGCCGATCTCCTGGTTGTCACCCACCCGGACACGCTTGCCCAGGTCCGGGCGGCGTTGGCCAGTTAGCCAGAGCTCACCCTGGCGCAGTTGCTATTGGCTGATGTCGTGCGGAGAGCGAGATCGAATGGAGCCGCGCACGAGAGCGAACGGCAGTGAGCGAGAGTAAGCGGACCACCAATCATTCGCTAAGTCGAGACATTTAAACACGAAGCAGTGGAGCGAGTCAGGTGGTCCGCT
>Ga0105091_10000842_pt1 | contig 13265 bp, 13 predicted proteins | sample PPLLak1March2015_FD_87022 | JGI IMG/M metagenome (GOLD analysis project Ga0105091, IMG submission 87022) | Freshwater sediment microbial communities from Prairie Pothole Lake near Jamestown, North Dakota, USA - PPLs Lake P7 Core (1) Depth... | ecosystem: Environmental > Aquatic > Freshwater >... | reverse complement strand
CTGACTTCTGACTCCTGACTTCTGACTCCTGCTTTTCTCAGCTCCAGCCGGCGAACTTGTCAAGATGCAGGTAACGCTCGACCTCCCGGGGCGCCATCAGCAAAAGCATGAGGGCCTTTTGCACGTGCAGGCGATTCTCGGCCTGCTCAAATACAAGAGACGCTTGAGAATCGATAACGGCGTCAGTGACTTCGTGATTTCTATGGGCCGGGAGGCAATGCATGAAGTAGGCGCTTCGACCCGTCATCGCCATCACCTCCGGTGTCACCTGGTACTTCTCGAAAACCTTCATCCTTTCCCGCGCCTCTTCTTCCTGTCCCATGCTCACCCAGGTGTCGGTGTAGACCGCGTCCGCGCCTTTCAGCCCATCCAGGGAATCCGTCCAACGGTAATGGGTGGCATCCGAGACCGCTAGCTGTTTGTAGTCTTCTTCAGCGTTTTCATAGGGTTTGTGCGAAGGCGGGGTAACGGCCACAAGCGACATACCGGAGAGGGCGGCGGCGTGAATCAGGGACGCGCAGACATTGTTACCATCGCCGACGAACGCGAGCGTCTTGCCCGCCACGTCTCCCCATTTCTCGATGAGGGTGAAGGTATCGGCAAGCGCCTGGCACGGATGTTCTGCATCCGTCAGCGCGTTAATCACGGGGATCGAGCCGTGCTCGGCCAGCGTGACGACCGTCTGATGGGAAAAGGTCCGGGCAACGATGCAGTCAAACCAGCGTTCCATGTTCTTGGCAACGTCAACCAGGGATTCCCTTCCCCCCAATTTGCTGTCCTGGTAGTCGAGGTAAACCGCCTCACCTCCGAGCTGTTTGACGCCCAGTTCAAAGGTGAGCCGGGTACGCAGTGAGGCCTTTTCAAAAAGCATCACGATACTTTTTCCCGGCAGCATCTGGCGGAAGTTGGCGGGATGCCGCTTGACTTCCTCGCTGACGCGCATCAATTGCCGCCAGCGTGAGACAGTCAGGTCCTTCAGAGAAATGAAATCGGTCATCGTTCCCGTGTTCGCCTTCGTTTCCATCTTCATTAACCTTAACGGTCTATTGATATCACTAATTCAATTCGTGTTAATTCGTCTAATTGGTGAAAATTCGTGGACTATCACCCGTTCCTTCACCGCTACTCCTGCCCGTGCAGCCTACTCTTCCAGTAATCCAGCTGGCCTTTAATTGATTCAAGCCCCGTACTTCCAGCATGCCGGCGGTGCTCAAGAACGCCGGCGGGCACCAAAACCGCAGTCACGTCTTCGCCGCACTCCGGGATCAGAGATTTGATCCTCTCAACCGGCAACTCGTCAAGCCGCCTTCCTTCGCTCACACAGATCGCCACCAACTGGCCGACCTTTTCGTGGGCCTGCCGAAACGGCATCCCCCGGCGGACCAGGTATTCGGCCAGATCCGTCGCCATCAGGAACCCTTCTCGAAGCAACGGCTCGACCCGCTCCCTGTGGATTTGAAAACCGCCGACAACGAGAGGTAGAACGTCGAGAGTGTCAGTGGTAACGGCAACCACAGGAAACAGGTGTTCTTTGTCCTGCTGGAGATCCCGGTTGTAGCTTGACGGCAATCCCTTCAAAAGTGCAGCCAGCCCGGCTGCGTGCCCCAAAACACTTGCTGTCTTGCCCCGGGCCAGCTCCATGACATCCGGGTTTTTCTTCTGCGGCATCATGCTGCTTCCGGTGCACAAGGCATCAGGGAGCTCGATCCACCCCACTGCGGTGCTCGACATGTAGACAAAGTCTTCGGCGAGCCGACTGGCGTGGATCATGATCTGCGAGGCGATCTGCAGGAGCTCGAGTATGAAGTCCCGATCGCCGACGACGTCGTAACTGTTTCGAAACGGCTGTTTGAATCCGAGTGATCGGGCGGTTTTCTCAGGGGCCAATGGAAGGGTACTGCCAGCGAGGGCGCCCGCGCCCAGCGGCGAGACATCATGCAGATCCAGGTAGGAAGCCAGGCGACGCTCGTCCCGATCAAACATCTCGACAAAAGACAGCAGGTAATGAGCCCAGGAAACGGGTTGAGCCGCCTGCATATGCGTCCATCCCGGATAGAGCTCGGCCTGCAGCCCGTCCGCCCGGTCAACAAAGCTGCGCTGGGCGACCCGTATTTTCGCCCGCCAATCCGAGGCGACTTCGAGGCAAAAGAGCTTGAGATCAAGGGCCACCTGGTCATTCCGGCTTCGCCCCGTGTGGACCTTGCCTCCGACCGGCCCAACGATCTCCTGAAGCCTCCGCTCGATGTTCATGTGGATGTCTTCAAGCTCGTCGCGGTACGGAAAAGTTCCGGCACTGATCTCGGCTTCGACCTGATCCAGCCCCTTTTCAATACACTCCGCCTCTTCCGACTGGAGAATCCCCTGCTCGGCCAGCATGCGGACATGCGCGCGGCTACCCCTGATATCGTAGACGGCCAGCCGGCGATCCAAATGCAGTGAGCCGGTGTACCGCCGGACGAGGGGGTCGGTCTCGGATTGGAAGCGACCACCCCAGGGGTTGGTGTGGGATTCCTTCATTCTTTCCTCTTGGAAGCGGCGATTTTCAGTCGGAGTCCCTGCAGGCGGATGAAACCTTCGGCATCGGCCTGCGAGTAAACGGCATCCTCCTCGAAAGTCGCATAGGAAGGATCATACAGGCTGAGAGGCGAGCGCCGACCTGCGACCTGGCAACTCCCCTTGTACAACTGCAGCCTTACCTCTCCCGAGACCTTTTCCTGCGAGTCGGCCACCATCTTGAGCAGGAGCTGCATCTCCGGCGAGAACCAGAAGCCGTAATAAATGAGCTCCGCGATGCGGGGAATCAGCGTGTCCTTGAAATGGGCGATCTCCCGGTCCATGGTCAAGGATTCGAGCGCCCGGTGGGCTTTGTGGAGGATCGTGGCCCCCGGTGTTTCGTACACGCCTCTCGATTTCATCCCGACAAAGCGGTTTTCGACCAGATCGACTCGTCCGATCCCGTTTTCGCCACCCAGGCGGTTGAGCTCCTGGAGCATCTCGACCGGCCCAAGCGCGTTTCCGTTCAAGAGCTGCGGAACTCCTTTTTCAAACGTCAGGACGATCTCGGTCGTGTTATCCGGCGCCTCCTGGGGAGCGACCGAACGCAGGAAGATGTAAGAGGGTGGCGCCGCCCAGGGGTCCTCGAGAATCCCGCCCTCGTAAGAGGTGTGCATCAGGTTTTGATCGATGCTGTACGGCTTTTCGACCGTCGAGGTCACCGGAATCCCATTGTCCCTGGCATAGCGAATCAGGTCGCTCCGGCCGCGGTATTCCCAGCTGCGCCAGGGAGCGAGGATCTTGAGATGGGGCGCGAGCGCCTGGTAGGTGAGCTCGAAGCGAACCTGGTCGTTTCCCTTCCCGGTCGCGCCGTGGGCCACGCAGTCGGCATCATTCTCAACCGCGACGCGTGCCTGCTCGCGGGCAATCACCGGACGGGCGAGTGACGTCCCCAACAGGTACTCGCCTTCGTAAAGCGCGTGCGCCTGGACGGCTGGGAAGACAAACTCTTTCACGAAGCTCTCGCGAAGGTCCGAGATCACGACCTTGTCGGCGCCGGTCTGAAACGCCTTCTTCTCAACGGCCGTCAAGTCTTCACCCTGGCCGACATCCGCGACAAAGGCGATGACCGGACAGGCATACTGCGACTTCAGCCAGTGGAGCATGACGGAAGTGTCAAGCCCTCCCGAATACGCTAGAACAATCTTCTTTATGTTTCTGTCGCGCCCGCTTTGTTCCATAGTTCTCGTCTTACTCCTCTCGCATCGTAGCCTTCAGCGACGACCACCAGTAGCGTGTCCTCTCCCGCCACGGTCCCCAATACACCCGGGATGCCCAGCTCGTCGATTTTATAGGCGACGGGCGCGGCCATGCCGGCATCCGTCCTGACGACCAGGAGGTTGCCGCTCACCTCGCACTGGCGGATGGGGAGGCCCATCCATTGGTCCATCACTGTATACTTATACGCGCCCTCTCCGGTCGCCGTCTTGATGATGTGCAGCTCCCGGAGGTCACGGGAAAGTGTTGCCTGGGTGACTTTGAAGCCCTGTTTATCAAGCTTCCGCCGGAGCCTCTCCTGGCTGTTTATCCGTTCGCTCTGGATCAGGCGCAGGATGGTCCTCTGTCTCTCCCGTTTGTCCATATACAGGAATTTTGTATAGTCATACAGGCAGGCAGGGGAAGTCAAGGGATTGATGGTCGGCGATTGCTCGAGAATCACCCGCGGATAACACGGATACACACGGATAGCGCGGATCGATCCGCGCTATCCGTGTGTATCCGTGTTATCCGCGGGTCAGTTCTGGAGGCGGGCAATCACTTGCTTCAGCTGCTCGTAGCTGACTTTGCCTTCCTGGGTGAAGACACGTTTGCCCGATTTGTCGAAGACGAAGGTGGCAGGAATGGCACCCATCCACTTGGGATCAATCGCGTTGACGAACGCCTCGAAATCCTTGAAACCCCGAATATAGGCAGGGAAATCGAGCTTGTGCTGCTTGAGGTAGTCGAGAGCCTTGCCGGCGTCCTCCGGCTCATCCATTGAGACAGCGACGAGAACCACAGAGTCTTTATTCTCGCGGTACAGCCGAACGAGATCCGGAAACTCCTCACGACAGGGACCGCACCACGTCGCCCAGAGATTCACGATCACGACGCGACCGCGGTGCGGTTCGACGACTTTTTGCACCAGGTCCTCGCCGACTGTGGGGAGCGACGGTGAGACCAGGGTTGCGAACAGTAAAAGGGCAGAAGTCATTGGTGATCCTCTTAGCGCTTGATCGTGCAGCCGAACGCTTTCGTTTCGGCCACTTGGACGGGAGCACCTTTGGCAACCGCGTCCAGGGCCGGACGCAGGTCATCAGCCCTCGACTGGTCCGCATTGGTAGTCGGCATCTTGCTGTTCCCGATCGCACCGTGATAGCGGACAACGAGTTCCTTGTCCAAGAGGAACACCTCGGGAGTGCGCGTGGCGCCAAACTGGTCCGCGATTTGTCCCTCGTCTTTCAGCACCACGAAATCAAGCCCTTTGCTCTCGGCATGCTGCTTTACATCCTCAAGTGACTCAGTCTTGTTCGCATTAATGCCGACGACGGTAATTCCCTGCGTCCGGTACTCTTTGGCCAGGTCCGCCATGACCTTGTTGAAAGCGTTGGAATAGGGGCACTGGACGCCGACGAAAATCAGGGCCACTCCAGACCGGCCGCTCACCTGATTCAAGGCCACTTCCTTGCCAGTCCGCACATCGACGAGAGAAAACTCGGGGACTTTTTCTCCAACGGTTACGGCTGGACTCGCCTGGGGGCGAACGATCATAAAACACGAGGTCAGGACAAACAGTAACGCTGCGGCGCTTCGGCTCATGATAAGCAGTCTCCTGTAATGGTTTTAATGAGGAAAGACGCTAAGCGGCAGGGGCAGGATTCGCCCTGAGGAGCGCAGGCATCCTGCCTGCTCCTGGCACAGCAAGATCAATTGTGGCAACGGGACAAGCAGGCAGGATGCCTGCGCTCCCGGCGGCACTCAAGCGATTTTCCGGAAGGTCCGGTAGAGCGTGTCGCGTTGGGCCGGGATAAACCCGGCGTGGCGGATCAACTGCAGCAAATCGTCCCGGGTAGCCGTGTAGTGCGCACCGGCCGTGCTGATGACGTTCTCTTCAATCATGATGCTGCCCACGTCGTTAGCCCCAAAATGAAGCGCAATCTGGGCAACCTGCAGTCCTTGCGTCAGCCACGACACCTGGATATTGGCGAAGTTGTCGAGGTAGATGCGGCTCAGCGCCAGCAGCATCAGGTATTCGACCGGGGCAACTTCCTTCTTGATCAAGTCCTGCATTGGCGTCGCTTCGAGTTGGACGTTCCATGGAATAAAAGCGACGAAGCCGCCGGTCTCATCCTGCACTCGCCGCAGCTTGTCCAGGTGTTCAACCCGCTCCTCTATGGTCTCGCCCCCTCCCATCATCATCGTGGCGGTCGTGAGCATACCTTGCTCATGCGCACTGCGCATGACATCGAGCCACTCCTTGGTGCTGCACTTCCCCGGGCTGTTAGCTTTCCGCAACCGGTCAACGAGGATTTCGGCGCCGCCTCCGGGGATCGAATCCAGGCCCGCCGCTCTCAGCCGGCGGATCGTTTCCGGCAGGCTCAGCTTGCTCAGCTTGCTGAGTACCACGATTTCAGGTGGTGAGAAGCAGTGAAGATCGATGCTGTAGCGGCTCCTGATCGCCTTCAGCATGTCCTCATAGAAATCGATTTTGAGCTTGGGATTCATTCCTCCCTGCATCAGGATCCCGGTCGCACCAAGCTCGACCGCTTCGTCGATCTTCTTGAAGATCTCATCCAGCGCCAGAACGTACCCGTCGGGGTCTTTCGGTCGGCGGTAAAAATTGCAGAAGTTACACCGGGCGACGCAGACGTTTGTGTAGTTGATATTGCGGTCGATCAGAAAGGAGACGACCGAATCAGGATGTTTGAGGCGCCGGACATAATCGGCTGCCTGGCCAACCTTCTGGAGCTCCCTTGATTGCAGCAGGGCAACTGCTTCCTCGGGAGTGATTCGAATCCCTTCGAGGACCTTGCGGACAATACCGCTCACCGAAGCCATATCTGCCTATTTTAAGGGCGGGAGTGAGGTGAGTCCAATGGGGGAAAAGAAGTGGACGGACTGAAGCGGCTGTCCACTTGGTCCACATCGTCCACTGCGTCCACCCTTTGTTTACTGAAACAAAAACGGAATCCTCGCCTGCTCGAGCTCCAGCAGCTTTTCCTTGACCGACAGGCCGCCCCCGAAACCGACCAGGCGCTGGTCGTGACCGATCACGCGATGACATGGGACGATGATGGGCACGGGGTTGCTGCCGAGCGCGTTTCCGATGGCCCAGGCTCCGCGCGGTTTGCCCACCCGCCGCGCCAGCTCTCCATAGCTGGTCGTTGCCCCAAAAGGAATCTGAGCCAGCTCGCTCCAGACGCGCAGCTGAAACTCGGATCCGCGGAGGTCGAGCGGCACGTCAAAGAATTGCCTCTGGCGTGCGAAATACTCCTCGATCTCAGAGACGGCATGATCAACGACCGGATGCGGCTCGTCGATAGGCAGGGTCGAGAAGTATCGGTTGAACCAGAGGTAACGGTGTTCCGGCTGCTCGCTCGGGAAGCAAACCCGACAGACCCCTGCCGAGGTCCCGGCAACCAGGATTCGCCCGATTGGCGTGTCAACGTTTCGGCTGTATAGCTCTGTCACGGCGCCATGATACCGCAATCAGAGGTTAACTGCCGAAACCTGCTTTGTGGTAAAACGTTACGCCATGAGACGTTTGACACTTCTTCTGGCGCTCGCTCTTCTCAGTCTGGGACCGGCCGCCCCGGCGACCCAATTCTCGGATTACTTCACCGACCAGGCGATGCGGGTCGACTATTTCCATTCCGGCAACGCAACCGAGGAGCATTTCTCACCCGATCGTGTCGTTCGCGACGGGGTGTGGCCGGGGAGCCATACGAAGCTCCTCGATTCAACTAACCTTGGAAAGTATTTCTTCGAAGTGATCGACCGAGAGAGCAACGTCCCGATCTACTCGCGCGGCTTTGCCTCCGTTTATGGTGAGTGGGAGACGACACCGGAAGCCCGGCAGACGTGGCGAACGTTTCATGAATCGCTTCGTTTCCCCTGGCCGAAGAAGCCGGTCCAGATCTCGCTGAAGAAGCGAACGCCTGACAACGCTTTCGGCGAGATCTGGACCACGACGATCGATCCCAACTCTCGCCTTGTGGTCCGGGCGGATGTTGAGCCCAAAGGAACAGTGTGGACGGTTCTCGAAAACGGGCCGGCCACTGAGAAGGTTGACTTGCTCGTCCTTGGCGATGGGTACACCAGGAACGAGATGGAGAAGTTCCATTCTGACGTGAAGAGACTGGTCGGCACATTATTCGATCACGAACCGTTCAAGAGCCGCAAAGCCGACTTCAACGTTCGGGCGATCGACCTCCCGTCAGCCGAGAGTGGCGTGAGCCGGCCTCACGCGGGGATTTTTCGCCGGTCTCCGCTTTCGACTCATTACAGCAGTTTCGACTCCGAACGGTATGTCCTGGCGTACGACAACCGCACAATCCGGGACGTCGCTTCCGCGGCGCCGTACGAATTCCTCAGTATCCTCGTCAACGAAAGAACGTACGGGGGAGGTGGAATTTTCAACCTGTACGCCACTTGTGCCTCAGATACTGCCTTTGCCGACTACATCTTCGTGCACGAGTTCGGCCATCATTTCGCCGGCCTCGCCGACGAGTACTACACGTCGGATGTCGCTTACGAAACGGGCGCTGCCGAGCACCCTGAGCCCTGGGAACTGAACGTGACTGCCCTGCACGATCCGGAGCAGCTGAAGTGGAAAGACCTGGTCCAGCCCGGCACTCCGCTCCCGACTCCCTGGAAAAAGGCCGAGTTCGAGAAAGGCTCCGAGGCTTACCAGAAGGAAAGGCGGCGACTCCGGGAGACAGGTGCAAAGGAGGAGGAAATGGAGAAACTCTTCCGAGAGCAGCAGAAGCGGGAGACGGAGATCCTCCACGGCGGCGAATTCGGGAACCGTGTCGGAGCGTTCGAAGGCGCATCCTACGAGGCCAAGGGACTGTACCGCCCGCAGGCCGATTGCATCATGTTCTCAAGGAACGAGGTCGGGTTTTGCGCGGTCTGTACGCGGGCTATCCAGCGGGTGGTCGACCTCTACGCGCGACCGTAAGCCCCTATTTTGCTCGCACAAAACGGCGCAAAAGCTCCCTGCCCCGGGATTTTCGCTTCTACGCAGTCTACAGGGGCTCACTCGATCCGACGGAGTATTGCGAGAATCGGGACCGGAATCACGGGGCGTTCTTGGCTATATCCCAGGTCACGGTATTGCAGCCTGCTCGGGCGCCTGTGGCGTCGAACGAACAGACTTCCCACTGAATCCGCCGGAACGTGAGGGAAATGGCCTCGATCGGAGTTTCTGATGAGGCTCCCACTTGCTGGCTCGTTACAGTGACATCCCCGAGGGTCATGGTGCTGAACTCCCTCACCGCGTCAGCGCCCGTGATCAAGAACTTGAGGGAAGCCGTCGGAAGAGTGCGGCCAGTCGCCAGCGCCTGAAGCAGCAGCGGAGAAGCGTTATCCATCGGCTTCGTAAAGCTGATCTCTTGGAATTGGACCCTTCCTGCTTGCGCGCCTCCAGTCGCCGGCGTCAGGCCGTTAGTCGCACCCCAGGACACGCTCGTCGTTTCAATTCCGCCCTCGTATCCTTTAAGGGTCGAAGAGCCCGGTATATCGTCAATCTGGAGCAGGATTGTCACCTGACCAGCCGCAGATCCGGCAGCCGCAATCCCCACGAAAAGCAGGATCAAGAATGAACGAACTAACATGGTCTCCTCCGAAGTTGACAGGATAGCCAATAGCCTATCTGCATATTACAAGTGAATCAATTTGAGGAGAAGAGGGTCGGACCGGGGACCGGGTCGGACCGGTCCGGCCCAAAGTCCCTACTTGCAGTGTAAAGAACAGGGCAGAGGGAGTCCGATGCTCTATCAGGACTCCCTCTGCCGCCGCACTCCGTATGGTCGGGGCACCCTGCCGGCGGTTACTTCACCCGGCGCAGGATCTCGAGCAGGAAATTCCAGAACTTCTCGACTGAGGCAATGTAGATCTTTTCGTCGGGGGAATGGACAGCTTCGAGCGTGGGGCCGAAAGAAATCATGTCCATGCCCGGATACCTTTCGCCGATGATGCCGCATTCGAGGCCAGCGTGAACGGCCTTCACTTCGCAGTCTTTGCCGAACAGGTCGCTGTAGGTCTTTGTAGCGATCTGAAGCACCGGGGAATTCAGGTTGGGCTTCCAGCCGGGATAGCCGCTTCCCTGCTCTACAGCGGCACCGCTAAGCAGGAAGACGTTCGCGACCGTGTCGCCGATTTCCTGGATCTCGGACGCAACGGAGCTGCGCTGGCTGGTAGAGAGCGCGATCTTGCCGTCGGTCGCGGAGATCACGGCGACGTTGGTCGACGTCTCCACAAGGCCGGGAACGTCGGCACTCATTTTGATGACGCCGTGCGGCAAAGCGGAAATCCCCCGCAGAATCTTCTCCTGCTGCTGGGCTGACAGAACCTTTGCACCGTCCCCGGCAGCCTTGTCGGCCGTGATCCGGAGATCCGGCTCGACTGTCGAAAACTCGGCGCGAATCGCGTCGTTCATTTCGCTGACAATGCGACGCGCCTCGGCTTCCTTTCCCGCCGGCACTGCGACCGTCGCCGACGCTTCCCGGGGGATGGCGTTACGCTTGTTTCCGCCCTCGATCGTGGAGACTCGCGCGCCCAGCTGATGCAGTCGAAGCAGAACGCGGTTCAGCATCTTGATCGCGTTGCCGCGGCCGGCGTTGATCTCGAGTCCCGAATGGCCGCCTTTCAGGCCTTTAACCGCGAGGGTCAAGCTTGCAGAGCCTTGCGGCACGGGCTCAAGCGTCACATTCCAGGTCCCGGTCGTGTCGCGGCCGCCGGCGCAGCCGACATAGATCGCCCAATCTTCTTCGGAATCCAGGTTGAGGAGCGTCTTCCCGCTCAGGAATCCCTGCTGGAGATTGGCGGCACCCGTAAGGCCGGTTTCTTCGTCAATTGTGAACAGGAGCTCGAGCGGCCCGTGCTCCAATGCCCGGTCTTCCATAATGGCCAGATTCGTCGCTACCGCAATCCCGTTGTCGGCGCCGAGGGTGGTCCCGTTGGCCATCATCACGTCGCCCTTGCGAACCAATTCGATAGGGTCCTTGGTGAAGTCGTGGACTGTGCCCGCATTCTTTTCACACACCATGTCCAGGTGCCCTTGCAGGACAACTGTCTTCGCGCCTTCCCGCCCGCGCGATGCCGGTTTTCGAACGAGCACATTCCCGGCGGCGTCCTGCCTGGCGTCTAAGCCGAGCTTCTTCGCGGTCTCCATCACATAGGCTGCCACCCGCTCTTCGCTTTTAGAGCAACGGGGAATGCGGGCGATCTCGCCGAAGTATTTCCAGACGAGCGCTGGCTGCAAACCTTTCAATGCATCCGACATGGTTATCTCCTCATAAATAAGTGTTTACAAGATTGTATTCCCGTTTCCCCGGAAGTTGAAGCCGCCCCGCGCTTCTATTAAGGTAGTACGGCATGGACGTTTCGCGTTCCCTTCAGACACTCCTGGCAATCCTGTTCGGCGCTGCGCTCGGGGTAGGGCTTTACACTTTCGTTTACGCCCGCGGAGCCTCTTACCTCACCGACAATCCGGGAGCCTGCGCCAACTGCCACGTGATGGAAACTCATTATGGAGCGTGGATGAAATCCAGCCACGGCCGGGTCGCTGTCTGCAACGACTGCCATACGCCTGCCGGCATCGTCGGCAAATATTCGGTTAAAGCCGCCAATGGCTTCTGGCATTCTTTCGCCTTTACCAGCGGCTGGTTCCCGGACCAAATCGAGATTACTCCCCGCAACCGGCGAGTAACCGAGGCAGCCTGCCGTAAATGTCACGCGGATATTGTCCAGGCAATTCAACACGGACCGGACGACAGCCTGTCCTGCATCCGTTGTCACAGTTCAGTCGGACATTTGGAGTAGGGTCAAAAACAACATGACTACAACATCGAACAATCCCGGTGATTCCCCGAAGCGAAGGACTCGCTTCTACCTCGTGCTCGCCCTCATAACCACCCTCGCAGTCATCGCCGGCCTGGCACTCCTTGTGAATATTCTGCAGAGAAAGGAGGAGGCCCGGAATCCTTTCTACCGGGTGGTCGAGCTTAATGACACGATTGAAGACCCCCAGATTTGGGGCAAAAACTTCCCGTTGCAGTACGACGGCTACGTGCGGACAGTCGACCAGAAGCGAACGCGCTACGGCGGCAGTGAGGCCGTTCCCCGGACCCCGGACGATGCTGATCCGCGTTCCGTCGTGAGTCAGTCAAGGCTCGAGCAGGATCCGAGATTGAAGATCATGTGGGCTGGTTATGCCTTTGCCGTCGATTTCCGTGAGGAACGCGGCCACGCCTACATGCTCGAGGATCAGACCTACACCAAGAGGCAAGTTGCGGCCAAGCAACCAGGAACCTGCATGCACTGCCACGCCTCGGTTTATGTCCCTTATAAGAAGCTCGGAGATGGGGACTTGATGAAGGGCTTCGAGAAGATGAACCAGCTTCCGTACGCCGAGGCACGGAAACTGGTCAGCCATCCGGTCGCCTGCATCGATTGTCATGACCCGTCGACCATGCAGCTGCGGGTCACCCGGCCGGGCTTCATCGAAGGGATCCGGACGTGGAAGGCGTCCCAGGGCATTGCGGATTACGACGTCAACAAGATGGCCAGCCGCCAGGAGATGCGCGCCTACGTGTGCGGCCAGTGCCATGTTGAGTATTACTTCAAAGGAACTGAAAAGCGATTGGTTTACCCCTGGTCAAACGGGCTGAGAGCCGACCAGATCCTGGCTTACTACGAGGAGAGCGGCTTCAAGGACTGGGTGCACGCGGAGAGCGGGGCGCCGGCACTCAAAGCTCAACATCCGGAGTTTGAGATGTGGAACCAGGGCATCCACGGCAGGTCCGGTGTCACTTGCGCCGACTGCCACATGCCTTACCAGCGCCAGGGAGCGCTGAAGATTAGCGATCATCACGTCCAGAGCCCTCTCTTAAACATCAATCGCGCCTGTCAGACGTGCCACAAGTGGTCGGAAGAAGAGCTCAAGCTGCGAGCCGAGACCAATCAGGAACGGACGTTCAGCCTTCGGAATACGGCGATGGACGCGCTGGTTCAACTGATCGGCGACATTAAGGCGGCGCGGGCAGCGGGAAAGTCCGACCAACAACTGGCCGAGGCTCAAGTTTTTCAGCGCAAGGCGCAGTTCCTCCTGGATTTCATTGAAGCTGAGAATTCAAGCGGTTTTCATGCTCCGCAGGAAGCCACGCGGGTTCTGGGAGAATCGATCAACTACGCCAGGCTCGGGCAGGTGGCGCTGAGGGATGGCCAGGTGACAAGGTGACAAGTGACAAGGTGACAGGGTGACAGGGTGACAAGGTGACAGGGTGACAGGGTGACAAGGTGACGGGGTGACAAGGTGACGGGGTGACAAGGTGACAGGGTGACAAGGTGACAAGGTGACGGGGTGACAAGGTGACGGGGTGACCGGCTGAGAACCTGACAGTGTGCACCATCGGAGGCCTGAAGGGCCGACCACATAATAGCCCAGGGCGGAGCGTTTTTTGCGGAGCCCTGGGTTACGGAAAGCCACATAGCAGAGCCCTGTAAGGGCG
>Ga0105091_10000840_pt1 | contig 13270 bp, 10 predicted proteins | sample PPLLak1March2015_FD_87022 | JGI IMG/M metagenome (GOLD analysis project Ga0105091, IMG submission 87022) | Freshwater sediment microbial communities from Prairie Pothole Lake near Jamestown, North Dakota, USA - PPLs Lake P7 Core (1) Depth... | ecosystem: Environmental > Aquatic > Freshwater >... | reverse complement strand
GCTCTCGCCGTTTTTGCTCAAACTTTTTTTGAAAAAGTTTGCGATCAAGCCTTTTTCGAAAAGGTTTGCGTTGCGCCGTTTGATCACGCCGTTTCCACGCGTTTTCGATCAAACCTTTTTTGAAAAGGTTTGCGCTTAAGCTTTTTCAAAAAAGGCTTGTGGAACTCGGGCTGTAGAGCGCACCTCTGACAGTTCAGGAAATATTTATATAAGACAAATACCTATTTAATAAAGGTTCAAACTATATATTTTTTAAACTCATCTATAACTGATTCACTTAATAACTGACATGTACTTTCTGCTGGTTTTGCTTCCGGGAAATTGGGGGAACCTGAATACTCAAAGATAAATTCGCAAATCCAGCTATTTTTAAATAGCATGAGCAGGCTTAACAGGTGAATTGCCCAAGTTATATTGCAGGAGTTTTCCTTCCTGAAAATTTCAAAGATTATTTTCCAGGAAGACGATTATTATTCAAGAAGACGATTACTATTCCAAGAAGACGATTACTATTCCAAGAAGACTATAAGTAAGGATTACAGATGAATTTCATCACATGCCCTAGATGCGGAAGAGAATGCTACAGGCTCTTTGATTCAGTTTGCAGGGACTGCTTTTTTGAGACTTTCAAACTGATTGAATTGCCCCATGTACTCCATGTAAGGATATGTTCAGCTTGCGGAGCATACTTTCATAGAAGCCGGTGGGAAGATGCTGGTAATGTTGAAGATGTGGTGTTAAAGGCCGTAGAAAATGCCCTTTTCATCCACAGTGAAGCCGGAGACGTGGAAGTCTATCTCGAACCAAGGGAGATTACGCCCTATATTTACCTGGTGAGGGCTGAGGTCGATGCAGTGGTCAGGGAAGAGCCTATGCACGCAGACGCTGAGACCGAAGTGAGGATTCAGCGGACAGCCTGCGATATGTGCAGCAGGGAATCAGGAGGGTACTTTGAAGCGATTATCCAGATCAGGGCAGCAGGCAGGTTTCCTGCCGAAGAAGAGAAAAGGCGTTCTATGGCTATCGCCAGAGAAGCCATGGAGAGCATGAGAAAAAAGGGTGACCGCCTGGCGTTCATAAGCGAGGTTCTGGAGCAAAAGGAAGGTATCGACCTTTACATGGGTTCCATGAATGCCAGCAGACAGGTCTGCCGGCTAATTACCTCAGAACTTGGAGGCAGCTTTTCCGAATCTCCTACCCTTGTGGGAATGAAAGATGGAAAGAACGTTTACAGGATTACTTTTTCCGTGCGTCTTCCCGAATTCAGGCCAGGGGATGTAATCAGGTTCAGAGGAAAAATTATCCAGATCAAGAGTTCAGGAAAAAAAGTTAACGGGATTTCCCTTGAGGACGGTTCCAGATTTATCTCAACGCCTGAGGAATTAAAAGGAGCAGAGAAAATAGGCAACATGGCGGATGCAGTTTTAACGGTGCTGGTTTCAATCGAAGACAACGCGATTCTGGTACTCGACCCCGAAACGTATGAGACTGTTGCTATAAAGAAGCCGATGTCATTCAATGCAGAAGCAGGAAGTGAGATCCCTGTCCTGAAAACCCCTTATGGAATCTTTGCACTGGCACATTCCGATATTCCGCAGGCAAAATGAAAGGCTCAGAAAGAGGAAATATGCAGAATATCCTTGTAATCGGATTTAATACCCGGAACGTTGTCTGCTCTGCAAGCCGGGCTGGCTATACGGTCTGCTCTATAGATGCTTTCCGTGATCTCGACCTGCAAGAATGCGCACATGCATCGGCGCTTCTGGAGTGCGGAAACGTACAGGAACTGCACCAGGTCGAGATTTCCCGGATAAAAGCTCAGATGGCTGAATTCGGACTTGAGTTTGATGCCCTTGTTCCAGGCTCGGGACTGGAGATGCTTGACCATAAGGATTTTTCCTGCCCTGTACTCGCCAGCAGTCCGGATGCCATGCAGAAGGCCTCAGACAAACTTTATCTCTCAAAAAGGCTTGAAGCCCTGGGAGTCCCTCACCCACGCTGCTATTCACCGGAAGAACTGGATGCAATAGAATATCCGGTTATGATTAAGCCAGCCTCAGGCGGGGGAGGAATTTTCAACCGGATTGCCAGAGACAGGCATGAGCTTTTAGCCAGCCTCGAAGAATTGCGCGAGCTGAACCCGGAAATTACGGAACAGACCGTTATTATCCAGGAATTTCTTGAAGGAATACCGTCAAGCGTTTCCTTGCTTTCTACAAAGAATGAAGCTCTTTCAGTGGCTGTGAACGAACAGCTAATAGGAATACCCTGGCTTTCACGGCTACCCTTTGCTTATTGTGGAAATATAACCCCTTTCAGGACAGATCAAGCTGAGGAAATGGAAGCCCTGGCTGAAGAACTGGTGCTTGAATTTAAGCTCCTGGGCTCAAACGGAGTGGATTTCCTGGTTTCGGAAAAAGGACCTGTAGTACTTGAAATAAATCCGAGATTCCAGGGAAGTCTCGATACTGTTGAGAAGGCGATGAATATTAACCTTTTTGAGGCTCATGCCGGTTGCTTCAGAGGGGAACTTCCTGAAAAACCCGAAGCCAGGTGTTTTGCTGCAAGAGGAGTAATCTACTCGGATCGAGAACTTTTTATAGACAGAAAGCTCATGGACGTCATTCTGAGGGAAAAAAGCGCTGACATTCCATCCCAGGGAACTGTTGCAGAGCCTGATGGGCCTCTTACTTCCCTGTTCGCGTGCACATCTACCAGGGAAGAGGCAGTCCTGTCGCTTAAAAGAGGGGCAAACAGGATAAAAGCTTTCATTGAAAACCAAACGAAAAGAAAAAATACCTGAGATTTGCCGAAAATGTATAAATCCAGGGTTAAGAAAGTTCAATTTTTTCGGGCTAAGGAAAGTTTCCGGAAGAAAACGGGGAATGTAAATTTTAATACTGGTATATCCAATTCATATTGGCATTTGCGAGGTGAACAAATTGGTCGATGTAAATGACAAGGTAATTAGAGGATACCTCATGAGCCTTGTAGGGGAAGAAGGGCTACAGATGATAGAAAAAATGCCCGAAGGCGAGGTTACAGATGAAGAAATTGCGGCAAAGACCGGGGTTCTGCTGAACACCGTGAGGAGAACGCTCTTCATACTATATGAGAATAAATTTGCAATCTGCCGCAGGGAGAGAGATTCAAACAGCGGATGGTTAACGTACCTCTGGCGCCTGGATTTTTCTGACATAGAGCACCAGCTTATGAGGGAAAAGAAAAAATTGCTCCGTAACCTGAAGGCTCGCCTTGAATTTGAAGAAGACAATGTTTTCTATACGTGCCCTCAGGGCTGCGTTCGCCTCCTCTTTGACGAAGCTACGGAAACCGAGTTTCTCTGCCCCATGTGTGGAGAAGATCTGGCCTTCTACGACAATTCTCGTTTTATAGAAGTCCTGAAGAGACGCGTTGATGCTCTCAGTTCGGTATAAGTGATCTGCCTTGACTACCCGAGCCGAAGCAATAAAACTGCTTGAAGAAACCGGATGCACTCCCAATGTGATCGAACACTGTAAGGAAGTAGCATCGCTCTCAGTTGAAATTGCAAATAAAGCAAAAAGAGCAGGACATAACGTAAATTCGGAACTGGTAGAAGTAGGGGCTCTCCTGCATGATTTTGGACGATGTAGAACTCATAAAATCACTCATGCGGTAGAAGGATACAGGCTAGCCAGAACAAGGGGAATAGAGCCAGAGATTTCCGAAATAATAAAAAGACATATAGGAGCAGGAATCTCAAAAGAAGAGGCCGGGAGGTTAGGGCTTCCTGAAGATGATTATTTCCCGCGAAGCCTTGAGGAAAAAATAGTTGCCCATGCCGATAACCTTGTTAAGGGAACGAGTAGAATAACTATAGCTGAGAGGACTGCGCTCATGCGTAAGCAAGAAGTACCGGAAAATGTGATTCAAAGGGTAAATAAACTTGCTGAAGAGGTCGAAGGGCTTTTCGGTTAAATTCCGGATTTTTCAGGAGATCAGAAGATCTGAATATCCTGTAATGGAAAAAAGAAAAAAATTATTTTGCCAAATCTTCCTCCGAATTTAAATTTAGACGCGTTCAATAAAAAAGAGGAGGAAAACTTATATATAGCGATATTAATAATGAGATAATGAAGTGCTAAATCCTGCTATTTAAGTTAAAAATACTCACCTCACTAAAACATTTTTTTTAGCGACATTTTCTCATTTTTAACTTATTACGAGGGTATGTTTATGGATAATGACAAATATCTAAAGGGCACAACTACCGTAGGAGTAGTTTGTACCGATGGTATCGTGCTCGCAAGCGAACAGAGAGCCACAATGGGGAATTTCATCGCAAGTAAAACTGCAAAGAAGGTTTACCAGGTAGACGACCTTGTAGCAATGACCACTGCCGGTTCGGTAGGGGATGCCCAGCAACTTGTGAGGCTCGTAAATGTAGAATCACAGCTCTACAAGATGCGCAGGAACGAATCCATGACAATAAAAGGTATTGCAACTTTAATGTCAAACTTTTTAAATGCCAACCGCTACTATCCCATGATGGTCCAGCTCCTTATAGGAGGAGTTGACAAAAATGGGCCTGGTATCTACTCGCTGGATGCTCTTGGAGGAAGCATCGAAGAGACAAGGATCTCGGCTACAGGTTCCGGTTCTCCCATGGCTTATGGGGTGCTTGAAGACCAGTACAGGGAAGATATGACTGTAAAGGAAGGCCTTGACCTTGCCATTCGGGCGATCCACAATGCGACTAAAAGGGATTCAGCGTCCGGAGAGAATCTCGATGTAGTGGTAATTACTAAGGAGGCGTTCAGGAGGCTGGATCCTGAAGAAGTAAAATCCATAAGAGCTTCATTAACTAAATAACTTAAATTGTTGGTTTTTTATTTTAACATTAAACTAACATCTTTTTCAACCTATTATTTTTTAACATCTACATACTTTTTCATTTTTTGACAAAAAGGAAGATTCTTGATGCCTATTGAAGACGTGCTATTAGACCTCAAACATAAAATTGAGAAAAACCTACCCGCAGGAGTTACAATTACCGATGTTGAATTTGAAGGGCCTCAGCTTGTGCTATACACTCAAGAACCCAGGAAATTCGCAGACGATGGGAATATTATTCGCAACCTGGCAAAAGAACTCAGGACACGGATTGCCATGCGCCCTGACCCCAGGGTACTTGCAACTCCTGAAGACTCTATTTCTATAATCGAAGAAGTTGTTCCAAAAGAATCCGTAATCTCGAGCTACTATTTTGACCCTGACTCCGGAGAAGTAATTATTGAAGCTGAAAAACCGGGTCTTGTGATAGGAAAACACGGAGCCACCCTCCGGGAGATCACAAAGCAAATCGGCTGGATTCCGAAGGTTGTTCGGACTCCCCCTATTAAATCCCGTACAGTGAAAAATATCAGGGAGTTTATGAGAAACAACCTCAAGGAAAGAAAGGAAATCCTGAAATCCGTGGGGAGGAAGATTCACAAAGAGTGTACCTCAAAAGACCAGTGGGTAAGGGTTACATCGCTTGGCGGATGCAAAGAGGTAGGAAGGAGCTGTTTCCTGCTCTCGACTCCTGAGTCCAGGATCCTGATCGACTGTGGAGTCAATGTAGGTTCGGACGAAAACATGACTCCTTACCTGTATGTTCCTGAAGTTTTCCCCTTAAACCAGATCGATGCCGTGATAGTTACTCACGCCCACCTGGATCATCAGGGACTCGTACCTTTGCTTTTCAAATACGGGTACGAAGGACCTGTATACTGCACACCTCCTACAAGGGACCTGATGGTGCTGCTCCAGCTCGACTATATCGACGTGGCAGCAAAAGAAGGGAAGAAGATTCCCTACGAGTCAGGCATGGTAGCAAAGACCCTTAAACACACGATTCCTCTGGACTACGAGGAAGTAACGGATATCGCTCCTGACATCAAACTAACTTTCCATAATGCAGGTCATATTCTGGGGTCGGCCATTTCCCACTTCCATATAGGAGACGGGCTCCATAACGTGGTCTTTACGGGAGACTACAAATATGAGAAAACACGGCTTTTCGACCCTGCTGTCAATAAGTTCCCGAGAGTCGAAACTGTCGTCAGTGAGGCTACTTATGGGAATTCCAATGCTTTCCAGCCTGCACTTAAGGATGCTGAAAGGCACCTGCAGATGGTAGTCAAGAATACTGTGGAAAGAGGAGGAATCTGCCTTATCCCGGCTTTTGCAGTCGGTCGAAGCCAGGAAGTCATGATAGTGCTTGAAGAGTCTATAAGAAAAGGGCTGATCCCCGAAGTTCCGGTCTATCTGGACGGAATGATCTGGGAAGCGACGGCAATTCACGCTACACATCCCGAGTACTTGAACAACGACCTGAGGAAACTGATCTTCCAGAAAGGCCAGAATCCCTTCCTGTCCGAATGCTTCAGGCCTGTTGACTCCCACGAAGCGCGCCAGAAGATAATTCAGAACCCTCACCCCTGTGTCGTCCTCTCGACTTCGGGCATGATGAACGGAGGGCCGGTTATGGACTATTTCAAAGCCTTTGCCAGCGACCCGCGCAACTCTCTGGTGTTTGTAGGATACCAGGCCGATGGGACAGTCGGGCGCAGGATCCAGAAAGGATGGAAAGAAATTCCGATGACAGGAAAGGGCGGGAGCACCGATATCCTGAAGATGAACATGGAAGTCCAGGTAGTTGACGGTTTCTCAGGCCACTCCGATAGGAGGCAGCTTATGGATTACATCAAGAGGATGCAACCCCGTCCGGAAAGGGTGTTTACTGAACATGGGGACGAAAAGGCCTGCGTTGACCTGGCAAGCTCGGTCTACAAGAAACTGAAGATTGAGACCCGGGCCCTTACAAACCTCGAAACCGTAAGATTGCTGTGACCTCTCAGGGGCCACAATTCTCTTTTTTTGAAGAAAAGAATAAATTTTTTCATGCCCTGAACCCAGAAGCAGGCTCAAGACTTAGAAGGTGTTGCATGAGCTGTTGATGATCTCCTACTACAAGATCTGCCCTGTCAAGCTGTGAAGGCTCCACATATGTGGGAACCCCTATGCAGTAAATTTCAGCGTTTTTTGCAGCTTCTACGCCCAGAATGGCGTTTTCTATTATCACGCATTCTTCCCGCCGTACATTCAGGAGTTCGACAGCTTTAAGAAAAGGATCGGGATGAGGTTTTGAGTTCGTAATATCGTCTCCCGTAACCACAATATCGAATATGCCGGGAAAAAGCTGGTTAACAATACTGTGGACAATAACATGGTCAGAGCCCGAAACTACTGAAAGCAGAAAACGCGTTTTAAGCACTTCAAGGCATTCCCTAATTCCCTCGAAAGCTTTCAATTCGAAGACCCTTTTGAATTCCTGCCTGTAGATTGAGGTAATAGTTTCGAAATCATATGCTTCTGGTTCTTTCCTGGCTTTTCGGATAAGCAGAGGAAGGCCGTTCCTGGGATTTGAACCTTCGATTGCATAAATATCCCTATCCTGGATTTCCATACCCATATCAAGGAAAGCCTTTTTCCAGGCTACTGCATGGAAGGGCATGGAATCCACGAGAACGCCATCCATATCAAAAATTAATGCCTTTAACACGGTTCTGACTCCAAAGTTAAAAACTTAGTAATTTTGAATTAAAATTCATAAGATTAAGGTAACTAAGATTCCTGAGGATTAAGGTAACTGAAGCCCCTGGGAATTAAGGTGACTAAGATTTCTGAGGATTAAGGTAAAAATGGCTTCGAAGCCTTAAAGCTTTCCCGGAAAATCCCGGGTAAAATTATAGCTTTAACATCTCTTTATTAATTTAATGCGCTTTTTAGGCGTTTATACATTATTCAGGATTTAACAGTCTTCTTATGAATTTAATTCATCTTTTATGGCTTTAAAGAGCCTTTTATGGCTTTATCATACTTTTTATGGCATTAACACATTTTTCATGATTTAAATGACTTTTATGAATAACATATTTCTTATCAATTCAGTACTCTTTTCCGGATTTTAGCATGTTATTCGTTACAAATGTGCTTTCAGGGCGAGTACACTGAAGAAATTAATTTGAAGGTTTCTGAGCAAATAAAGTTTAGGAGACTGCCTGGAGTTTACTGCCTGTGATTCACAAATATAGAAACCTTCAAATTAATTTAGAAGACATTACTCAAAAAAATCAAACAAGCGCCTCGAAATCTTGGAATAATACCGAAACAGTTTTTAAGAGGAGAATTCTACTTAAAAGTAATAATATAAACAGTCTCATTAAATTGTAAGAATTCCGGGTCGAAAGTTTTATCAAAAACAAATCAAAGGCTTGCAGTGTTAGCCCCTGAAGTCAAGCATGGCATCAAAAGAATAGAGAAAATGAGATATGAAAATTGCCCTGACTTGCATAATCAGGAGAGCTTTGCTGAGGAAATTTGAACTTTCGATAAAAAATTAAGTTAATATATATAAACATTTTGGCAGTCCCTCACCCTTCATCTTTGAGAATCAAATGTTAAACGAAGTAAAAGAGTGAATATATGAGATTTATGGGTGACATATTTAAACTTGATAAACAATTTAAGAATATTGTTTAAATATGTCCGAAATACTTAAGTTCGGCAGAGTGCCAACTTATTAAAGATAACGGATGAAAATCTTTAGTAGGTTTTGAAAGTTATCTCATAACTCCACTCAGAGTATTGAAAGGTATGTGACCCCCGATGTAAAGGGTGGGGAGTCAAACGTAACTATTAGACATAGATCCAGTCGAGGGGATAGAATTGCAATCTATAGTACAGGAAGCAATGAAATTCAGCGAAAAAGAGAAGGAATATCGGAAGAATTCCTCCTCTGATGACGAGTTCGAAGAATTCGGGCAACCGCGAATCATGATTGTCGGATGCGGGGGGGCCGGGAATAACACAGTAAACCGTCTTTATAACATAGGAATCGAAGGCGCAGAAACGGTCTGTATCAATACCGACAAGCAGCACCTTGACAATGTAAGAGCTGACAAGAAGATCCTCGTGGGAAAAACTCTCACGCGGGGCCTTGGAGCAGGCGGTTACCCCGAGACAGGAAAGAAAGCTGCGGAACTTGCAAGGGGTACCCTTGAAGAAGTGTTAAAGGATGTTGACCTGGTCTTCATCACTGCAGGTTTAGGTGGAGGTACCGGGACAGGGGTTGCCCCTGTAGTTGCCGAAGTGGCAAAGGAGCAGGGAGCAATCGTCGTAGGAATGGTTTCCAGCCCCTTCAGAGTTGAGAGAGCCAGGATTTTCAAAGCCGAAGAGGGCCTTGAAGACCTGCGCAGGGCAGCCGACACCGTAATTGTCCTGGACAACAACAGACTGCTTAATTACGTGCCAAATCTTCCTATCGACCAAGCTTTTTCTGTGATGGACCAGCTGATTGCCGAGACCGTAAAGGGAATTACGGAGACGATCACAGTACCCTCCCTGATAAACCTTGACTACGCCGACATCAGGACTATTATGAGCTGCGGCGGGGTTGCAGTTATGCTCGTAGGTGAGTCGAAAAACCAGGACAAGAGCACTGAAGTAGTGCGGACTGCCTTAAACCATCCCCTGCTTGATGTTGACTACAAAGGCGCAACAGGAAGCCTCGTGCATGTAACCGGCGGGCCTGACCTGAGCCTCAAGGAAGCCGAGGAGATTGCATCCATGCTTACCTACGAACTCTCCCCAAACGCAAACGTCATCTGGGGCGCAAGGATCAGGGAGGACTATGAAGGTAAGGTCAGGGTAATGGCCATCATGACAGGTGTGCAGTCTGCCCAGATTCTGGGCCCTCAGGCAGGAGCCGGAATTCTGGAATCCAGAGCCGAAGCTGACCCCATGCAGGAGAGAAGGTTCGGAAAAATGACGCCTGCAGACCGATTAAGGAATACTACAGGGGCTCTTAGAAAGAAACATGACGAGTCAATCATTGACTTCATAAATTAAATCAGGCTCAGGTAAAAGCCCGGATTCTCAAAGCTGAAAAGTTCGGGCTTTTCATTCCCTGATAATTTTTAACCGATGCGTTTCAAACAGATACTCTTTTTTATTAGCGCTTCTATCTAAAAAACATGAAGATTTTGATTGCAACAGGGCGGCTTGCGGAAAATACCGTCAGGAAAGCAATCGGGGAAAAAGCCGACATCCTAGTAGCCGATATTGATATTGCCGCCTTTATCACCCCTAAAAAACTGATTAAAGCATTTCAGGAAGCCGGTCTTTCGAAAGATTATGACCTTATTCTGCTTCCAGGGCTTGTAGCAGGAGATTTTTCAAAAGCTTCTGAAGAACTGGGGTGTAAAATCCGGCTTGGACCAAAGCATGCCTATGATCTTGGTTTTGTACTCCCGTTTGCCGGAAAAATCGAGTTTTCCGAAAAAATCCCTGCCTGTGAACTTCTTGCTGATGTTCGGAAGGAGATGGCCCTCGATTTAATAAGTAAAACCGAAGAAGAAGCCTCCTCACCCCTTACACTCAGAGGTGTAAAAATCGGAGGACGGGCTCGCATGAAGGTTATGGGAGAAATTGTAGGGGCCCTGGAAATGGATGCTCCTACACTCCAGGTAAAAATCGAAGCTTTTATCGCCCGGGGAGCAGATATAATCGATCTCGGGGCTACCCTGAATACCTTCCCGGAGCAGGCTAAAAGGGCCGTATCCCTTGCAAAAGCCTTTACAGAAGCTCCGATAAGCATAGATACCCTTGACCCTGAACTGATAAAAGAAGGAGTAGAAGCAGGAACTGACCTTGTCCTGAGCCTCAATAACACGAATCTTGAGACTGCAGGCCCGATAATTGCCAGGGCAGGGATTGCTGCCGTTATAATCCCGGATGAGGAAAGAAGCCTGGAAAGCCTTATCAGGAACGTCGAAGCTGCCCGCAGGCTTGGAATTGAAAAAATTATAGCCGATCCTGTTCTTGATCCTGTGGGACACAACATTACCGAATCCATTGTACGCTACCATGAGTTTCACAGGATGTACCCCGAGATTCCCGTATTCCTCGGAGCTGGCAATGTTACTGAACTTATGGATGTGGATACTATAGGAGTCAATGCCACACTCTGTGGAATAGGAGCAGAGGCCGGAGCAAGCATCCTTTTCACCCCCGAGTTCAGTGACAAGGCGCAGGGTTCGATCAGAGAGCTTAAACGGGCTTCCGAGATGATAATGCTTTCCAGCATAAGGGAAAGTTCTCCAAAAGACCTGGGGCTTGATCTCCTCTGCATTAAAGAAAAACGCAGGCGGCCTGAGTTTCCGCTCCCGGAAAATGCGATTCAGGCCAGACCTTTGAAAGGCTGGCGTGTAGACCCTGCAGGCCCAATCCGAATCCATACAGTACCGGACCGCATAAGTGGGAATGGCGGATTGATTGTAGCCGAACACGAGAAAGCCTCAATTGTGGGAAAAAGTGCCAGGGAGGTTATGGACACACTGCTTGAACTGGAACTGGTTTCCCGTCTGGATCATGCCGCATATCTGGGAAGGGAACTGGAAAAAGCCGAACTTGCCCTGCAGTTTAATAGAAGCTATGCCCAGGACGATGTGTTTTGAGCGTAAGAAACGCAGACAAAATAAAGATGTGAAAAAATGAGACTCGAAAATGAAGATAAGCAGGCAATCTTTGAGATAGTGGCAGCCCGCTATTTCACAACGCAGAGCTGGAAATGGATAAACTTGAGGAAGGATATTAACAAAATCCTCAAAGCTCACGATGAACTGAATGAACAGTATGCGTCCTACTCTTACGTGAGCAGGGACTGGTACGTGGAAAACATGGGATCCAAGAACATTCACATGTGCAGTACCTGGGAAGAACTTAAAAATCTGGTTGCGTTCCTGAATACTCACGGAAGTGTCTTTAATTTCCTTGTCAACACAGGAAACCGGAAATCGTTCTGCATTGTAAGCGACTCAAGGGATTTGACCGAGGCTCAGGCAAGTGCGATTAAAGAAGTTCAGAAACTCGGGTACAACACATTTATATTCCTGGCTACAGTCCCGGACGAAATCGAGTTCCAGCTACTGCAGGTAAGGGGAGTTAACTGATCTCTCCTGACCTGTTCAAGCTTTAACCTGTGATCTCCCGCTTTGATCGGAAAAGCACAGACAGTAATCTTTGACCGTTTAATTCTTTCATTCTTGCTGTTTTCCCCTTAAACAGATCCGAGCACCTGCTTCGGACCGCTGCAATACGAAAAGTTTTAATTGATTTCTCTCAAATAGGAAAGCGTGTTCCTTTTAGATATCAGCAGATTAAAACTCCTATCTGTGAAAACTACAGTAAATAATTTATCGCACTTATAAACCGGAGGTTTATTTAAGGACTGGAGTGCCTGCCGCAGAGATTAAACAATGATTATAGAAAATTTAGGAACACCGGCACCATTATAAAAAATAAAAAAAGGAAAAGACGTATATCAGATGATAAACAGAGGTGCAAACACAACCGCTACAATGCTCATAAGCTTTATGAGAATGTTGATTGCCGGACCTGCCGTATCCTTGAAAGGATCTCCTACAGTATCGCCAGTCACACCTGCTTTATGTGCGTCCGAACCTTTTCCGCCGAAATTTCCGGCTTCAATAAATTTCTTTGCATTGTCCCACGACCCGCCTGCGTTAGACATTGTAATTGCGAGCATAAAACCCGAAACTACAGAGCCTGCAAGCAGTCCTCCAAGTGCGCCAGGCCCGAGTATAAGTCCAACGGCAAGGGGCGAAACAACTGCAAGTACACCGGGTCCGATCATCTCTTTCAGCGCAGAGTGCGTTGAGATTGCAATACACTTGCCGTAGTCGGGATCAGCTTTGCCTTCCATGAGGCCTTTGATCTCTTTAAACTGTCTCCTCACTTCCATAACGACTTCACCTGCGGCTTTTCCGACGGCCAGGATGGTCATTGATGAGAAGAGGAAAGGCAGCATTGCACCGATGGTAAGCCCTATGAACACGTTAGGGTTCATAACATCGATAGCAGTGAGATTTACTGCAATGCCATATGAAGAGAATAGGGCAAGTGCAGTGAGAGCTGCCGAGCCGATTGCAAAACCTTTACCCATAGCAGCAGTCGTGTTTCCAACTGCGTCAAGAGTATCGGTAATCTGGCGTACCTCTTTTTTCTGGTGGGACATCTCGGCAATACCGCCTGCGTTATCAGCTACAGGGCCGTATGCATCGACTGACAGTGAGATCCCGAGCGTAGCAAGCATTCCAACGGCTGCAATAGCTATACCGTAGAGGCCGGAAAGCAGGTATGAAATATAGATTGTAGCGCTGAT
>Ga0105091_10000839_pt1 | contig 13270 bp, 5 predicted proteins | sample PPLLak1March2015_FD_87022 | JGI IMG/M metagenome (GOLD analysis project Ga0105091, IMG submission 87022) | Freshwater sediment microbial communities from Prairie Pothole Lake near Jamestown, North Dakota, USA - PPLs Lake P7 Core (1) Depth... | ecosystem: Environmental > Aquatic > Freshwater >... | reverse complement strand
GGCGCCTGCCCTTCTTCCTCCGATTACTATAAACATCCGCCCCCTCCGGGGGCAAAAGCCCTTTCCTCCCAGCGCTTCGCGCGGCTCTGAAGACCGGTGCCGCTTCCTTGGTCCGACTGGCGGACCGTCCGCGTCCACCCGGCTCATCTGGGGTATCCATTGGCGTCAGGGGCGAACCGCCCAGGACGCCTGCCCTACTCCGGTTAAGAAGAAGGCAGGCTTTCCTTCTGCCGCCGCACTCCAGAAGTCGATGGTTTCCACGCAATTTGGCTATTCCAAAAAATCTTGCACGGGCCAACCAGTCGGACATAAGCTCGATTCATACTGCATCCCCCCAGCCTCTTGTAGCCGAGCCGAGTCCGTAAAGGCATCCGGGAGCATCCGTTTGGGGGAAATTCAGCGGGTGGAAAGCCGACAAGAGGGGCTGGGCCGAGCACAGCACGCCGGAGGCGCTCATGACAGCCTGGATGACTCTGATCGCTACCATGATGGCCGTCTGTTTGCCAGCGCCGGTCCAGTCGGTAGCTGTCGACCAAGGCGAGATATCGGTGACTGGCCGCGTGGTGCAATGGGCCGTCGACAGCCGCACCTCGTCGGGTAAGTTGGTCAGCCGGTTGGAGAAGGTGCTGACTGATGAAACGGGTCAAACCTACACGCTGCAAGATCCGGCGCACCTTCTGGCCGATGACGCCGGGGACGTGTGGGACATTACGGGGCGACGAGTCGGGGAGCGCCTGCTGGTCACGCGGTGCCAAAGGGCCGGTGCAGTCACCCAGCGCACTAAGCCGAGCCTCGCTCCCGACTCCGTCGCTTCCGGCGAACAGAAAACCTTGGTCGCATTGCTGATGTACGCGGACAAGCCCAAGCCCGACCTTACACTCGACCATGTTCGCGAGGTCATCCTGACCCAGCTGGCCTCCACCGACGCTTTCCTTCGGGAAAACTCTTACGGGATGATCTCTTTGGCGCCGGATTTTGTCGATTGGACTACGCTGCCGGGCGTTTCCAGCAACTACTCCAGCGGCGCGAACATATTCGGAAGGCTCCTCACCGACGCTGTTCGGGCGCTCGATCCGACGGTGAATTTCCAAAACTATTCGCGCCTGATTCTGGTTGTTAGCCACGACGACGCCGTTGGGATCTGCGGTGTGGGGACCGTTGGTTTCGCCCAGGGATCGACACCAACCGACGGGTACTTCACTGTCTCGGCCTCGTTGATAGACGAAGACTGCTTCCAGGCCGGCGTGGTGGCGCACGAGTTCGGGCACAATCTCGGCTTTTGGCATTCCGCCAGCATTTCCTGCCTGCCGGAGAGCCTTCTTGATCCCTGCTATTCGTGCTCTGACTATGTGCTCGAATATGGGGACCAAGGCGATACCATGGGTGACCCGTGGGCTTTTCATCATTTTTCGACTGTCTGGAAACGCCGTGCCGGCTGGATATCGGACACTGAGGTCCAGGACGTGGTCCAGTCAGGCGACTACTGGCTCCCGCAGGTGCAGCTGCAGTCGTCAGGACCCAAGGTCCTCCGGATTCCGCTCGGCCTGGACTTGGGAGATTTCTGTTATTGGATCGAGTATCGAGGAGCCCAAGGGATTTTCGACCAGCAAGACATAGTCCAGGTGCGCCTGCGCTCGGGTGAGATAGGTTATCTGAATCAGGCGAGTTTCTACGATGGATACGAGCTCAGTCCCCAGACACTGCGTTTTCGCGGCGTCCCTTGGGGAGGCTCGATATCCGGCCGGGTCGTTACCGCTCTCGATGGCCTCCCGGTTCAAGATGCCTATGTCCTGCTTATGGATGCCAGCTGGATGACGGTCAAGTACACGACGACCAGCGACGCCGGCGACTATTCCTTCGAACACCTCCCCGACGGCTACTATTACCTGCTCGTCTTCGCGTGGGGCCGGAACCTCCTGGACTTCTACTACCCGGAATCGACCGACCCTTATCGAGCAGAACCGGTCGACGTGATGAACGGCGCCGCCGTCTCGGGCATCGACTTCGCCCTTGTTTCAGGAGGAATAATCTCGGGGCGGGTGACGTGTTTGCCCGACGGCAAGCCTGCGACCCGCACAATGGTCACCGCACGCGACGAACGAGGAACGTCCGGTGGTGCCTACACTGACGCCGCCGGCTACTACTCGATTCGGTCGCTGGCCGGCGGCAGGTACCTTGTCACAACCACCAACTCACCGGATGGCGCCGATCAGTATTTCCCGGCGGCGTCCAGCGCTGCTGACGCGCAGTTGGTCACTGTCATCCGGGGTGCCGAAGCCTCCGGCATCGATTTGCGGCTCCCGCCCGGTGGAGCGATCTCTGGCCGAGTTTTGGCAGACGGCTCTCCTGTTTCCTCCGCTCTCGTCCGCGTGACGGGGACACCCGGGACAGCAGAAAAAGTCGGCATGGCTGATTCGTCCGGCAACTATCGGATACCCGGCGTGCCGTCGGGCCAATACCTGCTGGCAGTCGAGACGACGGACTACGTCTACTCCTATTACCCCGATTCCACCACGTCAGCCGGGGCCACTTGGGTGACGGTCCGGGATGGCAGCGAAACCCGGGATGTGAACTGTTCACTGATGCTGGGCGGGGTCATATCGGGGCGCGTGTTCCGGGCGGGCGAGGGAGAAGGGATTCCGGATGTGACTGTGACCGCCTACAGCAACGACTGGAAAACGGTCTCTTCCGCCCGAACCGACTATTCCGGCCGTTATCGACTGTCGGGTCTTGACGATGGCGAGTACTACCTTCGGACCGAGAACAGTTCGCTTGGCTCCAAGTATTACCCGGGCACGCATCGCGAAGCAGACGCTCGGCCGGTGTCCGTAAGCCGAGGCGTCGAAAGAGCGGGGATCGATTTTGGACTCGAAAGCGGTGCCGGCATTTTCGGGCATGTAACCAAGGCGGAGGACGGGAAGCCGGCAGCCGGAGCTTCCGTGACCCTGTTCAGCTCCGGCTGGAGGCCGATCAAGTCGGTCTTCAGCGATGGGACCGGTCGTTACCTGGTTCCGGGACTCGGCCCCGGAGATTACTATCTCTCAGCGTCGGGTGCCGGCTTCAACGCGCAATACTACCCGGGCACCCAAAGGCGTGAAGAGGCAACAGTCTTGACGGTGATAGCCGGACAGGACCTGAGGGATGTTCGGCTCTCGCTCAAGCTCGAGGCGACGGCCGCGGTTATCGCTCCTTTTCAGGCCCGGCCGGCTGCTCCTCCATCAGTCGAGGCCTTGCTGGCGCATAGCCCGGGAAATGACGGTCCGGACCGGCTGACTCTTCCGTCCGATGCATCGAGCCGTTTTGCGGATGTCGAGCCCGGCCGGGTTTTTCATGATCCCTTTCGTGGGATTAAGATCGAGGTCGTTGAGAAGGAGGGGGTGGGCGCAGGGGCCAGAGCACGGCTGCGCGTGTCGATGTCGGACCTGAGCTTCAGCAGTCCTCAGAGGATCGATTTCCGTCTTGTTCGTATCGGCGCTGCGGCGACGCAAAAACTGACTCTGAGCAACACCGGTGCTCGTGCGGTGGCAATCGGGCAGGCGCGACTCGGCGGAAGGAACCCGGAACAATTCAGCGTTCTGAACGACGCGTGCTCCGGCTCGTTGCTCGGCGCCGGAGAGACCTGTAGCGTCAACGTGGCATTCCAACCTTCGGCGCGACACTCGTCTCTCGGTGAGTTCGCTGTCCTTACTCTCCCTTGCGACGACCGCATCCGGCCGCTTGCGAGCGTCAGTCTCTACGGCATTGCCTGGGGAACCGACCTCGCGGTCACCGAGAGCCACTCCGGGGATTTCAAAGCCGGCGGATACGGGACCTTTCAGATCGCTGTCATGAACCTCGGTCCGGATACAACTGCAGGCGAAATCCAACTGACAGACACACTCGCTGACGGCCTGACCCTGACCAACATCACGGCTTCCAGCGACTGGCTTTGCTCGAGCGAGGGTCAAACCGTCCGTTGTGTGACGAATAAACTGCTTCCGATCCGCGGTGTTTCGACGTTCTCCCTGGACGTGAGTGTCGGCGAGGCGGCCCCCGAACGGTTCGTGAACGCAGTCCGTCTCTCCTATCTCGAAGACACGAATCTCGGCAACAACACCGCAACCGACACCGTCGACGTCAGGCAGCTGTCAAGACCCAGGCGTCCGCGCCCGGCCTCGGGGCGAGAGTAACGTGGGCCGTGAAAAGCCGATTACGAGCACGAGCACATTGCAGCCAATTACCCGTGTTCGCTTTTCGTGCTCGTGCTCGTGCTCGTAATCGGCTTTTCACGGCCCTTTCTCACTACACTCGTAGGATTGCTTCCTTGGGAGGGCGGCCGCTCCGGTGACCGAGGGCTGCTGCGACTGGGAGCGCAGGCGCACATTCGTTACAATTAGCTCCTCGATGGTGCTCATCCATTCGAGTTGGCAACTGCAAGTAGAAAGGAAGGCTTATGATCACAACGTCCAGACGCGGATTCATCAAGAAAGTGGCTATCACCTCCGGTGCGGGCGCGTTCCTGCTCTCGCACGAAGCGAGACTCGGTGCGAATCCGCTTGGTCTCCCTATTGGTAGCCAGGTCTGGCCCGTGCGTTCGATGCTCTCGGACTTTCCCGGCTTAGTGAAGAAGATCGCCGAGATCGGAGTGACCCGGCTCGAGCTTTGTTCGCCGATTGGCTACGGTGCAGAGTTCGCGTCGCTCGTGAATGGGAAAGAAGTGAGGAAGATCTTGGCGGATCATGGCCTGAAATCCGAGAGTTCTCATTTCACTATGGGCGAACTGCGGAACAGCCAGCGAAAAAGCATCGAATGGGCGAAGGAAGTCGGCATCACGCAGATGATAACCGCAACGCTGGGCGACGGAAACGGGGGCGCCCACCCGACACTCGACCAGGTGAAAAAGGCGGCAGACGAATACAACAAGATCGCGGCTGTGGCCGCCAAGGCGGGTATGCAGCAGGGCCTGCACAATGAAGATTTCGAGGTCTCAATGGTGGATGGTAAGCGGACTTACGATCTGTTGTTCGACCTGCTCGATCCGGCCTTGGTGAAGTTCCAGTTCCAGATGTCGACAATCACGGAGGGGCTGGTCGGCGCTGACTACTTTCTGCGGTACCCCGGCCGCTTCTACTCGATGCATCTGCAGGACGTGGACATGAACGCCACGGTGCCGCCGCGCGAGGGTGCGCCCGCCGGACGTCGGCAACCCCGACACCCGCAGGTGGCGGTCGGCAAAGGCAGCATCGACTGGGTAAAGACCTTCGCCGCCGCCAAAACGGGTGGAGTCAAGAACTACTTCGTCGAGCAAAACTGGGAGCTCACCCAGCAGAGCGTCGCGTACCTCAAGATCCTGAAGGCTTGACCACCGCCCGCGGCCGACCTCTGCCGCATGGAGTCGGACTGAGTCCAGGGCGGGAAGAACAACATCCCGCCCTGATAAGAGCAACGGGCTGAGCTTCAAGGCCGGAGTGTGGTATTGCCGATTGCAGGATTTTGAGCAGTTTTGGCCTCGTGGTCCCTCTAAGACTGCCTGTTTTACAGGTTCTAATCCGGGGCAGTCCCACAATTGGGGCTTTACCCGCAACCCGCAACCCGCATTTAAGCCTTAGCACAAGCCCCGGAAGCCAGCTTCCCTATCTTCCCTGCAGGAGCGCTTCGAGCCTGGCCAGTTTCGCCGTCAGAGCGGTCAACTCCGCCTGCTGATCCTGGATCGCCTTCTGCTGTTCTTCATTAACGCGCCGCTCTTTAAGGTTCGCTTCCTGCTCCTCCCGGATCTGCTCTGATTGCCGGTCTATCACCTTCGCCTGCTCGACCGTATAGAGTGTCAATTCTTCAATCTTCTCAAGCAGCTTCATCTGGAACTCGCCCATGTTGACACCATTGTCTCGGATCTCACCGGAGTTCGGGATATTGGGTAAATGCTTCTCGCTCCTCACATAATCCCCCAACTCCTCCAGTGACATGAGATTGTAGTCTGGCTCGAAGACGTAATCCGGCACGGGGACTGCCGGTGCACCGTACAGGATGCTTCCCGTTATCCGAAGGTTGCCGACAACGTGCAGCCGCTCAGTCGGAGCACTCGTGCCGATCCCCACATTCCCGGTGTTCAGGACCACCATCCGCTCCGTCGCCATATCCCTGTCAACGAACGAAAAGCGCCCGTTTTGATTTACGTCTGAAGCTATGAAGGCAAAAGCGCCGTACTCGGGCATGTTCCCGCCGACCCGGCCTCGGAACTGCACCTTCCCGAGGTAGTCGCCGGCCGCTATATCCACGGGTGCCGTGTTCGTGCCTCGGGCCCGTTCAAACAGAAAGGCCGGAGCGAAGGATGGGCCGGCTTGGCTGAAACGCCGGAACTTTCCGAGCGCCTGGCTCCCCTCAACCACCAGCTGGCGGTCGGGGCTGTGCGTCCCTATACCGACATTGGTTTCTACCGCAATATTGTTGAAACCTCTCACCCCTCCCAGAACCACACTATTCGACCGGGCGACATAGGACCCGTACCCGACGGCCGTCGCATAAGTAACAGGGCTTTGGGCCGGGCTAGCTCCAGGATCCAGGTCGGAGTAGGCGCCAATAAAGGTATTGCCGCTCTCCACGGTATCGTGGCCCCCCGCATTAAGACCGACGGCCGTGTTGTAGCCCCCTGTCGTCGCGGCGAGTCCGGCCGACGCGCCGAAAAACGAGTTGCCGTGAGCGACACTGACTGGGCCGGCAGACCAACCGAAGAAGGAATTGCTTCCACCCGTCGTGTTGGCCTTCCCCGCACTGTGGCCGAAAAAGCAGTTTTCCCATCCGCTCGTATTGGCGTACCCGGCGCCCTTGCCGAAGAACGCGTTGTTGCCTCCGACGGTGTTTCCGTAGCCGGCCTCAAAGCCAAAAAAGGAGTTGTCGGATGCCGCGGTATTGTTGTATCCAACGCTGCGGCCGAAAAAGGAGTTGTTGGATCCCGTCGTGTTGTTGTATCCGGCCGCGCTGCCGAAGAAGGAGTTGTACTGTCCCGTCGTATTGAAATAGCCTGAGATGCTGCCGAAGAAAGAGTTGCTGAAAGCGGTCGTGTTCGAGGAGCCTGCCCAGTAACCGAAAAAGGAATTCCCATTTCCGGTTGTATGGGAGTGGCCGGCGTTGCGGCCGAAAAAGGAGTTCATGAGAGCCTCCGGCGCAACCGAGGCTCCCGCCCCCTCGCCAAACCAGATGGTGGCACCGGTCTCGGCGTAAAGCGGCTGGACGCCCATAAATCCGCCGATCGCCGGCAGCGGCCGGCCGTTCACGAGGAAGCCCTTCGTCGTCTCGATGTAACCGTCGACCGTCAGGGTTGAGCTCGGCTTCGTCGTGTTAACCCCCAGCCGACCTTCCGCATCTACGAGCCAGCGGGCTTTTCCCGTCGTTTGGTCGAAGAGGCCGAGCGAGCCGTCGCCGCTTTCGAGGCTGCGCAGCCTGTACTCGTGCCCGCCTGCCCTCGTATCCTCAAGGGCCAGCGCAGCCGCTTTCCCCTTCAGGTGTAACTGAGCGCCCGGAACCGAAGTGCCTACGCCGACACGGCCTTGCTGATCGACATAGACGCTGTTCTCTGGTGCACTCTTTTCGACCACGACGGGTTGGTTCTCACCGGTCCCTTCAGCGACCACCCGTCCGCCTTTGATCTGGAACCAGCCGGATTCGGCTGTCTGGCGTTCAGTCTCCCATCCGGCTTGTAACACCAGTTCCCACTTGTAGAGCCCGTCTGGCCGCACCTGTCCCTGCTCATCGATCAGGCTGAAGCTCGCCCAGTCGCCCGCCGGATGCGCCTGTCTCAGGTAAAGCCCTTGCGGTCCCGAGACCGTAAGGAGCAAGCCTGCATCAGGAACAGCAGCAGGCCAGTCAACAGACATTTGTCCGTAAACGACCTCTGGTGCCTCATGCGAAGGTGACGCTGATTGACTGAAGACGGGAAGAGAAAGACTTAAGTACAGGATGATCACGAGAAAGGAACGCCCTGCAGACATGGAGCACCTCCAAGTGCGGCCGGTCAAAAGGCAGGCCGGGCTGGATTACAGACCCGTAACGGACCGGGGGCATTGTAGTCCCGAACCGGAGCGCTGAATAGCGGAATTAGAGTAACCGGCAATCAGAATTCCCCAACCGGCCAATTCGGGGATGCATGGCTGATAGTCGCCACTGGATTTCCTGCGCTGAGGCTGGGCTGAGCCAAAACGGGACTGTGGTCGGGACGGCCGCTACCGGGCCGGGCAACCACTATGCCCGGTACCGCAAGAACCCCGAAGCTGTTCAAGGCATCAACTCAGTTTCAATGACTCACGTGAGAGCAGCGCCGTCTGGTAGACGCGCAGGACGCTGGCAGGGAGAGTGATTGGTGGTGCAGTGCGGACCCAACCGTCAGGGTTGAGGAAGCGGCCGGGCAGGAACTCGTGCCAGGCGTTAAGGCCATGCCTGACATAGACGAATACTCCGGGGTTGGCGAGGCGCGATAGCCTCTTCCCTCGGCCTATGGCGTCATGAAGCAGCCAGGCATCCTCGGCCAGATTGACTTCTGGATACCGTAAGCCTTGGGTCAATAGCTCTCTCCGGTAGACGAGTGTGCCTCCGTGGACATCGCCCACGAACGCCTGCCGGTGCAATTCCGGCTTCATCGTCCAGAATTCGCCTCCCAGCGAATCAAGTACAAACGTGGTCTCCAAGCCTGTGATTTCCGCCTCGCCGGCCAGTATCGGTGTTGCCTGATAACGGAGGCGGTCGGGCGCATACCAGTCGTCGTCATCCCAATGGGCGATGATCTCGCCCCGCGCCTGAGCGCAGGCCAGATTGCGTTTGGCCCCAATCGAGAGTCGCGAAGGGAACGCCGAATAACGAACGTCAGGCAGGCTCTCGGTCAGGTCGCCTACGCGGTCTTCCCCGTCGTCCACAATAATCAATTCCTTGTTGGGATAGTCCTGATCATGGAAACACCGGAGCGCGAGTGGTAGCAGCGCGCGGCGATTGTAGGTCGGCATGATGCAGGAGATCAGCGGCCAACGGCTGGAGGGTCCCATTAACGCCCGATACGCGGACAAATCATCAGCGAGCAGCGGTTCTATGCGGGAACTGGGTAGCGGCCGCCAAAAGGCGCCGGCCGTCTCCTTGTAGCTCGTGTTGCCGGTATGGACCATGCCGACAAACAGCTCCGGTGAAGCCAGGTCGCAGACTGTCTTATCTCGCCCAAAGCAAATGAAATGTGAGTCCTCGCCCACCTGCACATCCGGGAAGGGACTGCGCTGCCACGTCTGCTTGCGGTATGCCAGGGTGGTGCCGCCCACCCAGGCTGGTTCTGTCGCCGAGTAACAGTACTCCCAAGCCTGGTCGGTCGCGGGGGCAAAGAAAAATATCCGGCTGCTGCCGGACACGTCCGCGGAGCTCACACGCAGTGCTTGCAATTGGACCCGGACGCGAGAAGGCGCGTACCAGTCGTCATCATCCCAATGGACTATGAATTCGCCGCGAGCCTCGGCACAGGCGAAATTACGTTTTGCCCCGATGGTCAGTTTTTTATCGAGTCGGAAGTAGCGGATACGACGGTCCGCCGGGAGGCAATCGGCGACCGAGTCGATGCCATCATCGACGAGCACTAACTCGAGGTTGGGATAATCCTGGCGCGAGAAGCACCGGAGAGCCTGCGGGATGAATCGGCGGCGGTTGAATGTGGGCATGATACAGGTGACGAGCGGTTCCGCCTCGATGTGCACGACCCGGCGAGGTGCTTCGGACTCCACTGGAGCGGAAGGCGGGAGCTGGTTCGATTGGAGGATGGGAGGGGGCGGGTCGACCAGCCGCTTGGAGGCGAGAGGGGGACGGTTGATCTCAATTAGCATGGTGGGGGCGAAATTGGGGCAGGCGTCACCGCGGCAGTGCGTCCGGTAGTCTCTCTTTTCGCCGCGCAGCCGGGCGCCGCAGAACTTGTCCTGGTAACGATGCTTGCTCGCTTCAAAGCGCCGTTCTTCCTCCAATTGTCGCCGTCGGGTGAAGGGATAGCGGTAGACGTACGCAGCACACGCCCATACCCCGCGCCAACCGGCACGGGCTGCGCGGATGTTGTAGTACATCTCCCAGCACGGCCCCAGGCCATAGCCCTCATCAGCCATGCCCAGATCTGCAATCACTTCGCGCCGGACGGCATAGCAGAAATCCGCGAGGCTGTAGAGCGGCTCCAAGGTGCGGACCTCGTCTGCGAAACGCAACCTGGCGGCGTCCGCCGTGCGTGCTATCTCGTCAGGCTCCCCGCCGCTCCCGAAATAAACGCATTGTTCATTCCAAGCGTAGTTGGTCGTAGGTCCGGCCAAGCCGTTACGCGCTTGGGCGTTAAGCGCGTAAACCAGGTGATCCAACCAGCCCGGGCCGACCAGAGAGCCGCTCTCCAATAGTACGATGACGTCAGCGGTAGAGACTTCGGCCAGGCGGTTGAAGCAGGCGGCCGCACCCAAGGGCTTCTCAGTGCCATATTGGGGAATGCCGTGGAGCTCCCGGAGCGCCTGTCTCATGCAAGCGTCCGGACCATCCGGGAAGAGAATCAGCGGGACTCCGGCGGCAGTATTGCGGCGCAGACTCTCCAGGGTCGCGGTGAGCTGCTCCGGCTGCTCGTCGACGTGAATGCCAATGCAAATCTGCTTCACGGAGTCCTCTATGTTCATTTGAGCTTCCGATTCTCCAGCAGGACGTCTTCTGGCCACAGTTCCAGCACACGGAAATCGGGGAGCATGTCGATTATTTCTTTCAGCGTCGCCTGATTCTCGTAAAGCTCCTCGTCAGAGTATTCGGTGTAAAGATAACGAGTGCGTGCCAGGGCCTGCCGGCCGCCTCGGATCATCTCGCGTTCTGCTCCCTCAATATCCGCCCAAATGAAATCGATCACATCGAGGCCTTGCCGTTTGTAGAAGGTATCGAGTGTGAGGAGCTCGACTTCGATGGTTTCCCCAAACGTCACCGGGAAGTAGCGCGAATGGTTTTTGGGCCGTTTCATAGTAGAAGAATGGGTCCATTCATGCCCCCATCCCTGCTTACTCAACGTCAGCCGGCCGCGGCCGTCACTATCCGCGATCGCTGCCCGGCGGAGAGTCACGTTCTTGCGTGGCGCCTGGTTGTTGCGAGGATCCGGTTCAAAAGCATGCACGGTGACGCTTGGTATTTCGGCCATCCAGGCGGTATCCCAGCCTTGATGAGCTCCGAGCTCGAGAAAAGTCTTGGGTCCGGAATAGCAGAAGGTGCGCTGGACCCAATCCTTGATCGGGAAGGGGGATTGTGACAGGGTGACTTTCCGCCGATCGAAATTGTGCCTGACGGCGAACAACATCGCGACGCAAGTTTCGAATGAATGGTCCCCGCTTGGGGTCTCGGTGACGCGGGCAAACTCGATCGCACAAGAACGCCATTTCTCCCACGACCAACGCTGCATGTGGCGCTTATGGAAGGCGGCAGGGAACTCGACGGCCCACGTCGGGCGGCTGCGGGCCGCAAAGTGGTGTGGGAGCCAATAGTCCCAAGCAGATTGCCCCATACTCAAGAAAGACTCGGGGAAGTCCCGTACATCTCGACCGTGGAATAGAAAAGCATCAATCCCATAGACCTCACGCTGAGCGCGTGCCAGATCACCATCGTGGTTGTAACGGATGAAGTAGCAGAGTCCGCCGTCAGCAAGCCAGCGCATGCGCTTGATCTCCCAATCCGCCAGACGCAACTCGATATCCGCGTTAATGAGGAGCGCCGGTGCGTCCTGCTCAGCGGCCCAGTCAAGCATCGCTTTAATGGGTATAAAATGTCCTCCAAACACAGCCGCCGTCGTCTCCTCCACCGGCACAAAATCCACGTCGTAGAACCCTTTGAGTACCTCGATCTCAGCCGGGTGATTGAAGGCGCGTACCTCGAGCCCGCTGCGCCTCCAGGAGCGAATGCAGTCACGGATGAGCGGCACGGTTTCGGGCGAACGGGGAAGGGAAGTGAGAGCAAAGATGCGTTCCTTTCCCCCCGGCTTCCGGGACTCGCCGAGGCGCGCGGCGGAATGGGGCTGGCCATTACTTCTTGTCAGACGTTGAGCCGCCAACACCACCTGAGTCGGCAGAACCAGGCGCTGGCCGGCGTCTCCCACAAGTGACCACACTTCGAATGCGGTTCCCCGGCTGGTCTCGACCAATGGCAGGTCTTCTTTGAAGCCTTTGTCGCTGAGCCAGCTCGTTGCCGGATAGTAGCCTTCCCAGTCGTTCCCGACGAGGACGTACAGTTTTCCGGAAGTGAGGAATTCAACGTTGACCGGAGAGACGCACATGAACACGACCTGCGTGAACTCCAGGCCCGAGAGCGGCGCGGGGATCGAGATAAGCGGGCGCGGATCGTTGTTGTGGGATGAGGCGCCAGCCTCGAGACGGCGGATCGTGTAGCCCATGGACTCGCGGAAAGCTACGGACGCGCACGGAACCTGCGGAGGTCGTCTGGGCGTCTGGAGGAAGGCCGCGGAAAGCGGCCTGGTCGGCCCGTTCAACCGTTGGCCCTCGCTGTAGCGTCTCACCCCGCTCAAGTGGAGATGAAAAGCCTGAAGGGAGCGACTCGGGTTTGAAAGCAGAAACCCGGCTTGGTCGGCCTCAAAGGCGAGCCGATTGTCGCAGCCGGGCACTCCGAGGTGAAAGTCACAAGGGAAGTCGCGGATGGGGGCCTGGAAAATCCAGGCGTCCTGGCTGCCCGGATGATTGAAGAACTGTGCCGAACCGTCGGGCTGCACATCCCAGCGGGACAGACACAGTAACTTGCTGGAAAGATCAAAGCCATTCAGGCGCGTGAGAGTCTGGTCAAAGAAGATGTCTGCGTTGGCAATAATGACGCGGCGTCCGCCCAGGTGATTATTGGCGTAAACGAACAGATCCCGGTATGTCACGCGGCGACCGTGTCCGATTAATCGGATTTTGGCTGCCGTGAGAAGGGGGCAAGCAGCCACCAGGTTGTCAACCCGATCCGCCTCCTCGGCGAACAGGTGCATTTCCTCGAGCTGCTCGTTTTCCAGGTTGCGCTTCAGGCACTCGAGAAGCTCGTTGCGCCGCCCCAAGTCAGGATCCTGATAGAAACCTGTCAGCAAAATCATCTTAGCCTGCACTCACTAGCCTCAAGCTGATGACCATCCGTAACTCAAAGTTGCCCCCACGGGCACGCCTCCGGCATTCTGGGAGCGCCAGCGTTCTGGGAGCGCAGGCATCCTGCCTGCACTGGGGCCGCAGGCATCCTGCCTGCTCGTGCCGTTTCCACGATCGACCCTGGAAACGGCACGAGCAGGCAGGAT
>Ga0105091_10000835_pt1 | contig 13297 bp, 11 predicted proteins | sample PPLLak1March2015_FD_87022 | JGI IMG/M metagenome (GOLD analysis project Ga0105091, IMG submission 87022) | Freshwater sediment microbial communities from Prairie Pothole Lake near Jamestown, North Dakota, USA - PPLs Lake P7 Core (1) Depth... | ecosystem: Environmental > Aquatic > Freshwater >... | reverse complement strand
CGGTGGGCTTCGTCATCATCCACCTGCCCGACCGGTTGCGGGTTCAGTCGTAGGTCGCCGAGCGGCGCCGGGTGGAAACCGCCTCGCTGTACGGTTTGAGCCGGGACCTGGCCGTGTCGAACAGCATGGAGGGAATTCTCCGCGCCATCACGGACAATATCGCCCAGACGTTTAACCGCGACGTGGTTGTTTTTCTGCCGGATCGGGCGGGAACGCTCGGGCCCATCGCGGCCACGGCGGATTACCATGTCGGCGAAAACGAACTGGCCGTCGCGGAATGGGCGTTTAAACACGGGCAATCCGCCGGACGCGGGACGGAAACACTTCCGGCCGCCCAGGCGCGCTACCTTCCATTAAGAACTTCCAGCGCCGTCATCGGCGTCCTGGCCGTCCGACCGCACGACCCATCCCGGCACCTCGCTCCGGAAGGATACCGCCTGCTGGAAGGATTCGCGAGCCAGGCGGCGCTGGCCGTCGAGCGCGTGCTGCTTTCCGAGCAGGCCCAGCAGGCGAAGCTCCTGGAAGCGACGGAAAAGCTGCAATCGGCGATGTTGAATTCCATCTCCCACGACCTGCGGACGCCGCTGGTGTCGATAACGGGAGCGTTGACCAGCCTGGAGGATCAGGCCGAAGCGCTGAACGAAGAGGATCGACGCAGCCTGATCCGAACCGCCCGCGAAGAAACCGAACGCCTGAACCGCCTGGTCGGCAACCTGCTGTCGATGACCCGGATCGAAAGCGGCGCGCTTGCCCTGCACCGCCAGCCGGAGGACGTACAGGATATCCTCCGCACGGCGGTGGAACTTCTCGGCAATCGGGCGGCGGAGAATCCGATCCGGGTGAACGTCCCGCCCGACTTTCCCCCGATCCCGGTGGATTTCGCCCTGATCGCCCAGGTTATGGTAAACATCCTGGAGAACGCCGTAAAATATTCACCCCCCGGTTCGCCCATCGACATCAATGCGGGGGAGGACGGCGCGACGGCCCATATCGAGGTTGCCGACTGCGGGGTCGGGATTCCCCCCGAGGAAGCGGCGCACGTGTTCGAGAAGTTCTACCGCGTGCAACGGCCCGAAAATGTCAGCGGCACCGGCCTGGGGTTATCGATCTGCAAGGGAATCATCGACGCGCACGGCGGCAAAATATTCGCCATGCCGCGCGCCGGCGGCGGGACAATCATCGCCATCGAACTGCCGCTCGCGGAATAAACACCACCCATGACGGAAGACGCCCGCAGGATTCTGATTGTCGACGACGAGGCCCCCATCCGGCGTTATTTGCGGGTGGTCCTGGGGGCCCAGGGGTATACCCTGTTCGAGGCCGCCGGCGGACAGGATGCCCTCAATGCCGTCCTTGGCGACCGGCCGGACCTGATCATCCTGGATCTCGGCCTGCCCGATATGGACGGCGTGGAAGTCACACGGCGGCTGCGCGAATGGTCGCAAACTCCGATCATCATCCTTTCCGTCCGGGAGGCGGAAGGCGACAAAATCGCCGCCCTCGACGCCGGTGCGGATGATTATCTCGTCAAACCGTTCGGGACCGGGGAGCTCCTGGCCCGCATCCGCGCGGCCCTGCGCCGGCAAGCCGACGACTCCGAGGAGCCCGTTATCCAGGCGGGGCCGCTGCGGATGGATCTTTCCCGCCGGATGGTCACCGTGGACGACCGTGAAATTGTTCTGACGCCGACGGAATACGACCTGCTCCGGATCCTGATGCGGAATGCGGGGCGGGTGATGACCCATCGCCAGCTCCTGCGCCTGGTCTGGGGCCCGGCGTATGAGAACGAAATGCATTTGTTGCGGGTCAACGTCAGCAACCTGCGCCGCAAGCTCGACCCCGACCCATCCTCTCCATCCCCGATCCGGACCGAACCGGGAGTGGGATACCGCCTGGTCGAATAAAATAATCCCATCGCCCCACCGAGCTCGTAGGGTGGGTTGACGACACGGAGAACCTGACTAAATCCGAAAATGAGATCGCTGAAAAAGGTGGTCGAGTAGCGGTCTTTGCGTATCGAGACCACCGTCCGAGAGATGAATAGCCTTTTTTCTCGTTGATTCCGTGGTCTCGATACGCTCCTTCGGAGCTACTCGACCACCGATTCTAGTCAACCCACCCTACAATTTCCAAAGAAATCCTTTATAATTCGACATCTTTTTCCGGAGTGAGAGAGCGCATGGATTACGCAGCAGCACCGTCCTATGTAAAAAACGCCAAAGCGCGTGAGTGGGTGCGGGAAATGGCCGCGCTGTGCAAACCGGATTCCGTCCTTTGGTGCGACGGATCGGAGGCAGAATACGACCGGCAGTGCGGCGAACTGGTGAAGGCCGGGACATTCATAAAACTCAATCCGGAGAAGCGGCCGAATAGTTACCTGGCGCGATCGGATCCGGGCGACACCGCCCGCGTGGAGAACCGGACCTTCATCTGCAGCCAAAAGCAAAGCGACGCCGGCCCAACCAACAACTGGATGGACCCGGCGGAGATGAAATCCAAATTGGTGCAGCTCTTCGAGGGATGCATGCGCGGACGGACGCTGTACGTGATCCCGTTCAGCATGGGCCCGCTCGGCTCATCGATCTCGCGGATCGGGATCGAGCTCACCGACTCCCCATACGTCGTGGTCAACATGAAGATCATGACGCGGATGGGCCGGCCGGTGTGGGACGCCCTCGGCGAGAACGCATTCGTCCCCTGCCTGCATTCGGTCGGCGCGCCGCTGGCCCCCGGCCAGAAGGACGTCGCCTGGCCGTGCAACGCCGAGAACAAATACATCGTCCACTTCCCGGAGGAGCGTTCGATCTGGTCCTACGGAAGCGGATACGGCGGGAACGCGCTGCTGGGCAAGAAATGCTTCGCGCTGCGGATCGCCTCCACGATGGCCCGCGCCGAAGGCTGGCTGGCGGAGCACATGATGATCGTCGGGGTGCAATCCCCCGACGGCCGGAAGACATACGTGGCCGGCGCCTTCCCGAGCGCGTGCGGGAAAACGAATCTGGCGATGTTGATCCCGCCGGCCGGGTTCGAAGGCTGGAAGGTGACCAGCGTCGGCGACGACATCGCCTGGCTGAAGCCGGATGCCGACGGCCGGCTGCATGCGATCAACCCGGAAACGGGTTATTTCGGCGTGGCGCCGGGCACCTCGATGCAATCCAACCCCAACGCGATGATGGCTATCGCCCGGAATTCGATCTTCACCAACGTCGCGCTTACGCCCGACGGCGACGTGTGGTGGGAAGGCATGACCAAGGAGAAACCGGCCGAGCTGATCGACTGGAAGGGGCGGCCCTGGACTCCCGCCTCGGGCGAGCTGGCCGCCAACCCGAACGGGCGCTTTACCACCCCGGCCTCGCAAAACCCGGTGATCGATCCGGACTGGGAGAACCCGGCCGGCGTACCGATCTCCGCCATCCTGTTCGGCGGCCGCCGGAGCAAGGTGGTGCCGCTGGTGTACCAGGCGCGCGACTGGGTGAGCGGCGTGTACCTCGCCGCCACGCTCGGGTCGGAAACTACCGCCGCGGCCGCGGGGGCGACCGGCCAGGTCCGGCGCGATCCGTTCGCCATGCTTCCCTTTTGCGGCTACCATATCGGGGATTACATTTCCTACTGGCTCTCCTTTAAATCGAAAGGCCTGCAGCTCCCGCCGGTCTTCGGCGTGAACTGGTTCCGCAAGAACGCGGAGGGCAAATTCAGCTGGCCCGGCTACGGGGAAAACATGCGCGTCCTGGAGTGGATCGTGGAGCGAGCCAACGGAGCGCGCGATGCCGTCGAGAATCCGCTTGGGTTCGCCCCGCGCTACCAGGATTTGAACTGGAAGGGACTCGCGGGCTTTCGCGAGGCGGACTTCCGTGAAATCACGGCGATCGACCGGGATGCCTGGAAGGATGAGGTCCGGTCCCATCAAGCGTTCTTCCAAACGATGGGGGATAAATTCCCGTCCGAGCTGGAAGCGGAACGGAAACGGCTGGCGGACGCATTGGACTAGGAGCGAACCGGCACCGGGAACATACAAAAATAAAAACCGGCCAATCCAAATTATGGGTTGGTCGGTTTGATTCCCCCCAAGCTCTCCATCCCATCCCACCTCCCCCCTTTCGCTCCGCTCAAGGGCATGCTATCCCCTCCTCCCTTCCCGTAATACGGGAAGGGAGGAGGGGGACGGCCTCCCGGCAAAACCCGCCGGGAGGCCGGGGGAGGAGAGATGGGATGGACCATGATAAATTCTCCACCGATATTACCTTCTCGTTCCACGTACTACCATAGGCAGTGGTCTTAATTGCCGATATAAAAATCGGAAGGCAAATGGGGAGACCACAAGGGAGAGGTTCTATGTTGGCTTTGCGACCAATGTTCGAACACGTTTCCATAATTCGGGCGAGGTCAACGGCACACCGGCGAAGCCCGCCAACACGCTCCAGGGGGCGATAAGGATAAGGTAATACCGCTGCCAGGCAAGCGTATTTACGATCAACAGTCCGAGCGCCGGAACCCCCAGCCACAAGGCCAGGAACAATCCCTCCCATCCGCGCCGCTGCCACACCAGGGCCGCCGACCCGATGACCGCAAGCGCAGCCAGGATCACCCCCCACGCCATCCCGCCCCCGCGCCCGTCCAGAAACGCGGCTTCATAGGCCCGGATCTGCGACTGCTCTGCCTCCAGCGTATCCCACACCAGTGATTCATAATACTGCGTCCGCGCCGAAAGCATCTGATCCGCCATTTCCCCAAGCCGGGATCCGAACGTCGGCAGGTCCAACCCCAGGGAGTTATGCACGCGCGTCAGCGCCGCCCTTTCCGCGATGATGATCCGGACGGGCTGGCAGATCGAGATCCAGGCATCCGGGCGGGCAAGGGTTAATCCGATTACCGCCGCAGCGGGCAGGGCCCGAAGGATCCGGCCTTTCCACCCCGCTCCGGCGATCATGATCGAAAAACAAAATGCGGAAAGGGCAAGCAGCATCAGCCAATGGAGCGGGAAGGACCACCAAACCGGCATCAGCAGATAGAAAACCGAAAGCCCCAGCAAACCGGAGCCCGACAATCCGGCGAGGAGACGAAGCCGTGTTGCTCGATTTTCCTGCGGCAGCCGTTCTCCGCCGGGGGAGCGGGCGATGTGGAACGCCAGGGCGAGAAAGACAGGCGCGAGGATCAGCGCCGATGTATGTTTGCTTGCCAAAGCGCATCCGCTGAAAACGCCAAGCAGGCAGTATCCCAGAAGGATCATTCCGCGCCGGGGAGCTCCCGACCGCATTTCCCGGGCCAGCAGCAATCCAGCGTACACCACCAGCGAGGTGAACAGCAGCATCGCCCCCTCCTGCATCGCCCGCCGGCCGTTGACGAGGACGGCGGGCGCGGCGGCAAACAGGAACGCGGCGAGCCACGCCGCGGGACGCGACCGCGAGAGCAGATGCGCAATCGCAAATACGACGAAAACGCTGAGCGCGGTAAAGAGCGTGGAGGGAATTCGCGATATGTTCAACAGCGCCTCGGAAGGCATATTTCCGGCCCGGACATTGTATTCCCACTCATCGGCCCCCCGCGGGTACCATCGCCAGAATCCGTTTATATCAGAGCGATCCATCCCCGCGGCCGTCCACGCCAGCCCAATCGTGAGCGGATTCGCCGCGCCGGTCAGGACCCGTTGATACTGCTCGTCGGATCCAAAATCAGGAGCTTTGCGATAAACGACTTTTTGGACATCGCGATCCTGGAACAGGTACGCAAAATCCTTGCTGAGACGGATGAACGTGGATTCGTCGCCATGAAATGGAACCCGGGACAGACCCAGAAAAACATAAACGCCCAAACATGAGAGAAACAGCAGATCAAGAAACCGGGGAAGCGTGCGGAAATCCTTTAATCCATTCATCATTATTCCATCGCTCCTTCACCATTATTCCCGCGCAACCGTTTTAATCAACCGAAATCCGGCTCAGCCGATGAGCATCAACCCGATGGCGATAAATACCGCGAATGCCAAGACCACGATCCCGATAATGATGGTGATCCGTCTTTCCTTGAGCCGCGCGCGTTCCGCCGTCTCAGCCGCGCGCTGCCGGCGGCGGCGATCCGCCTCGTGCAGGGTTTCCAGCCGCGCCTGGGATTCGCGTTCCTCGTTCTCCTTGAGCGCGGAAACACTCCTGACCATCTCCTGCCGGCGGAGGTCGAAGGACGCGCCGACCGGGCGGAAGGCGTGCGCCAGCGGATCCAATTCCCGCCCGCACCCGGCGCACCGTTCCGCGCCGCTCCAGTTGACCAGGCGGCAGCCCGGGCAGGAAGCCGTCAAGTCCTCGCCGCATTGCGCACAGGCGGCACCGGGCTCATTCACCCGGCCGCAGCGCGGGCAAAGCGTAAACGGCCCGGCCAGCACGCCCCCGCATCCGGCGCAGTGGACACCGCCCCGGTTATCGGGCGGAGAAGCTGTCTGACAATCGGGGCAGATCAGTTCCAAAGCATTCGCCATAGGCCAATCCGGGTGGAATTGTACCGTTTTTTCCCAAGCAGAATGCTGTGAAAAACAGGATGCGGCACGACGGCACGCCCCTTCTCCGCGCCGCTTCCGCTTGACACAATCCGCCGGGATGCGCATAATGCTGGAACCAGACCCATACTTAAAGGAAGCTCATCCCGGCCAACCGGTGCCAATGATGACAATTACCTCCGCCAAATCCCGGAACCTTACGCCCGCGCCTGAAATTCCTTCTTCTGTTCCCGAAAAAATCGAGTATCTGTTTCTTTTTCTGCTCTTCCTCAGTTGTTCCACCCCGTACCGGATATCGACCGGCGCTTTTTCCATCGGATTGACGGAAATCGGAGCGTGGGTGTTCATCTTCTGGCGCTGGATAACCGGGGAACGCACCGAAGAGGAAACCGGACGGACCGCGCGCTGGTTGACCTGGGGTCTGCGGGCGATCGCCGTCTGGGCCGGCATCCTGTGGCTTATTTCCGAGAACTGGGCGGGGCGGCGCGAGATGTTCTATGACTGGCTGCTTGCGGCATTGGTATTTTCCGCCGTTTTACGATCTCCCATAAGGGATTCAAAACGCCTCGCCCTGATATTTGTGCTGGCGGCGCTTCCGAACGCCATTTTGGGGGTGATGCAGCACTTTTCGGGAATCGGCCTGGCGCCCAAGGACTTCTCAGGCTGGAGCAGAGGCGCGGCATTCTTCCCGGTCTACGGATTTTTCGGCCACTCGAACGATCTGGCGGTGTTCCTGTATTGGCCCTTCCTGATGGCCGCAGGATTGATCTTCTCCCGGAAGGGGTGGAGCCGGCTGATGTACGCGGTCCTGACCGTACTTTTCGGATTGGCCTTGTATTGGACGGTTTCGCGCGCCACCCTGCTCACGCTGGGGGTGGCGGCGGTGATCCTCGCCATGATGTATTTCCTTCCGCGCCGCAAGGCGTTTTTGACGGCAATGGCCGCAGGCCTGGGGGCGGCCGTCCTGCTCCTGGCGGGGATCTTTCTTTCTCAACCTTTGTCCCGGATCAACCGGATCCTCAGCGGGCGGCTGGATTTGTGGGGCGGCGCGTTGCAAGTGATCTCGGGGGATCCCTGGCTGATGCCGTTCGGATACCTATACCTCTCCGGTTCCCACAACGGCTTTTCAGTGTTCTGGCTGCCGCACAACATCTATCTGCTTTCCTGGATTGAATACGGATGGCCCGGCCTTCTGCTGCAGATCGGGATGGCGGCCTTCTTCCTTGCCGGCGGCTTGAAGCGATACGCGGGCTTGCGCCTGCACCCCGCCGCCGCCTGCCTGTGGGCCGGCCTGGCGGGATTGTTCCTGATTAACGGGATGGCCAGCCTGTATTTCCACGAACCGTATGTGATCGTTAATTTCATTTGCGTGGCCGCGATCTGGGTTTTCCAGATTCGTGAAATTGATTCAACGCCCGCCCTCCCCCAGGCCGATCCTCCCTCCCCGCGGAAACCGGCCCGTGCCGCGGCAACCGCGCACCCCTCCCGGCCATAACCAAGGCGACAGCGCGCATGCTGTTCCGATCCTGCCCGACGAATTTTTCTTATCCCTGCTGCCCGCGCGCTGACGGACGCCTCCCCGTTTCACCCAACCCTCCCTGAAGCGCAAACGCCCCGGCCCGCCTCCGGAGTGGGATATAATTTTTAACAATGCTGCGAGGACGCCATCCAATATTTCCCGGCTTCATGGAATTAATCGCGCGATGCCGCGATGCGATCCCGCCGGCGGGCCGGGGATGAATCCAACCAGCGGCCGGTTTCACCGTTTCCCCACCATCGCCGCACGGCCGCGCGGGACGGCATTCGACGGGATCCTGTCCGTCGACGTGGTCGAACATCTCCCGAATGTGGTTGAAGCTCTGGCCGCCCCGCGGAAAATTCCGGCGGAGAATGAATGGATTTACGTCTCCACTCCGAACGCCGCAGGTATCAAAGCCCGGGTCCTTCAGGATCGCTGGGCGGAAGCCCATAATCCCAGCCACCTGTTCCTGTTCAGCCCGCGCAACCTGGCGCCTGCCCTGGAACGCAGCGGGGACCGGAAGGTTCAGGGGTTAAAATGGATCATCGATTACCGGCGCAATCCCGCCGTCTCCATCCTGCACCGGATCCTGCAAATCGCCCGGATGGACGGCGAATTGCGGTTCCTGGGGTATGCCTGAAAGGCCGGCCGCCGCGGTGAAAATCCTGCACGCGCATAATTATTACATTCAGCCGGGCGGGGAAGACACAGCCTTCTCCGCCGAAATAGCGCTGCTGCGGGACCACGGCCACGAGGTGGTGGAATATGTGGAGTCGAACCAGCGCATAAAGCCCCGCAGGCGGATTTCCCTGGCGCTGCAGACAGTATGGTCCTGGGAGACATACCACCGGCTGCGGGAGGTCCTTCGCCGCGAACGGCCGGATCTGGTTCATTTTCACAACACCTTTCCATTAATATCCCCATCGGGCTATTCCGCCTGCCGGTCGCTTTCCATTCCAGTAATCCAATCCCTCGACAATCCCAGACTGTTATGCCCGTCCGCCAATTTTTTCCGGGCGGGAAAGCTGTGCCAGGACTGCCTCGGAAAAACCCCGCCCCTCCCGGCTGTTCGGCACCGCTGTTATCACAATTCCTTCGCGCAAAGCGCCTTGCTGGCCGCCATGCTCGCCATTCACCGGTGGCGGCGGACGTGGCAGACCCAGGTGGATGCGTACCTCGTGGCGACCGAGTTCTACCGGCAAAAATTCATCGAAGGCGGCCTTCCGGCCGAAAAAATTTTCGTCAAGCCTCATTTTTTATATCAGGACCCGGGCAACCGTCCATCCGATCTCCCGGGCGGCTATGCGCTGTTCGTCGGCCGGTTGGACCCGGAAAAGGGGGTGGGAACGCTGATGACAGCCTGGGACCGTTTGCCGGGAATTCCGTTAAAAATCCGGGGAAACGGCCGGATGGCCGCCGAGGTCCAGGCGTGGCTCCGGGGAAGCGGACGCGCCAACATCGAGATGATCGGCCACCTGGCCAAAAAGAAATTGGTCGGCCGGATGCAGGGAGCGCGGTTCCTGGTATGGCCGTCGGAAGGTTACTACGAGACATTCGGGTATGCGGCGGTCGAGAGCTTCGGCTGCGGAGTCCCCGTCCTGACCAGCCGGACCGGGGTGCAGGAAGAAACGGTCAGGGACGGAGTCACCGGATTGCATTTCCGGCCGGGCGACGGCGAGGATTTGGCCGTGAAGGCCGCCTGGGCCTGGAACCACCCCGCCGAGACGGCGGCCATGGGGCGCGCGGCCCGGAACGAATACGAGAACAAGTTCACCGGGCAGGCGGCCTACCCCCGGCTGATGGAAATCTACACCCGCACGCTGGATGCTTCCGGCCGGAGGGAAGGCTGATGCCTTCCCGCGCCAACATCCTCGGGGTCCACATCAGCGCCGTCAACATGGACCAGGCGCTGGAAACGATCGACGGCTGGCTGGCGCGCCGGGAATCCAATTACGTTTGTGTGACGCCCGCGCACGTCGTCATGGATTGCCATTGGAATCCGCGGCTGCGCCCGCTCCTCAACCGCAGCGGGCTGACCACGCCGGACGGGATGGGGATCGTCTGGCTGTTGAAGTGGTACGGGCACCGGCATGTGAACCGGGTTTATGGCGCTGATCTCATGCTCGCCGTTTGCGAACAATCCCTCTCCCTTGGGCGGCGCCATTTTTTCTACGGCGGCGCGCCCGGCACAGCGGAACTCCTGATCGAACGCCTGAAAGGAAGATTCCCGGGCCTTCCGGCCGCCGGCTTTTATTCCCCGCCGTTCCGGCCGCTGACGGATTCCGAGGATCGGGAGATTGTGGAAAAAATCAACGCTTCGAACGCGGATATTGTCTGGGTGGGGATCAGCTCGCCCAAACAGGAACAATGGATGGCCGATCACCTGGGGAAGCTGCGGGCGCCGGTGTTGATCGGCGTGGGCGCCGCGTTCGATTTTCTTTCCGGCCGGAAAAAACAGGCGCCGCCGTGGATTCAACGCGCCGGGCTGGAGTGGCTGTTCCGCCTGGGGAGCGAACCCCGGCGGTTGTGGCGGCGCTATTCCCAATACCCGCTGTTCGGCCTGCTCGTCTTCCTACAAGCAATCGGAGTTACGCGGTATGATTAGGCCGGGCCCATAAATGTTCCGCCGATTTTCCGTAGATTTCGCGCTTTTCTCCATCTTCCTCGACACGGTCCTGGTTCTGGCCAGCCTGATCCTCGCATCCGTGCTTCGGCCCCTTCTGAATTCCCTGCCGTTTATCAAGGAGATGCTGGGGATCCAAACCTTTCCGACCGTCATTTATATTATTTTCCCCCTGATATGGGTTTCCTCCTTCCTGGCGTTTTCGGTGTACGACCCGGGACGCAACTTCCGCCCGGAGGAGGAATTTACCGGCCTGTTCCTGGGTTCGCTCCTGGCGGGGATTGCCCTGGCCGGCGTGCTGTACCTTACCTACCGGGATTTCTCCCGGGCGATGTTCCTCAGTTTCCTCCTGATCATGATCTTTTCCGCGGTGGGATGGCGGCTGCTGCATAAAACCATACTCCGGCTTATCGGCCACCGGTTTTTCCGGATTCACCGCGCGCTGATCATCGGCGCCGGCAAAGTCGGCCGGGATTTGCAACAGAAAATCGCCGAGCGCCGGGATACCCGGCTGATCCTGGTCGGCCTGCTGGACGACGACCCGCAGAAACGGGCGGCCGATCCGCTGATCCTGGATACGCTCGACAACGTCCGCGAGATCGTCCGGACGCACCGGGTGGATCATGTCGTGGTGGCGCTTCCCCGCCGGGCGCACGAACGCGCCAACCGCCTGGTAGCCGACCTGCACAATCTGCCCGTCAAAGTTTACGTCATCCCCGATTATTTCGCGCTCAGCCTGCACCACGCCGCCGTGGAGGAATTCGCGGGGATTCCGATGCTGGATCTGCGCGCGCCCGCGCTCAACGATTACCAGCGCGCGATCAAGCGGACTTTCGACGTCGCCGTCACCATCCTCCTGATGCCCCTCGCCCTGCCGATAATGGGAATGATCGCGCTGGCGGTCCGGCTGGAAAGCCGCGGGCCGGTCCTGTTGCACCAGGACCGCGCCGGAGAAAACGGGCACACCTTTAAGATGCACAAGTTCCGCACGATGGTGGAGAACGCCGAATCCCTCCAGCATCTGGTCGAGCGGGAGGACGAGAACGGGCGCCTGATCCATAAAACGGCGGAAGATCCGCGCGTAACCCGCCTGGGGAAATTCCTGCGCCGGATCAGCCTGGACGAGCTGCCGCAACTCTTCAACATCCTGCGGGGCGAGATGAGCCTGGTGGGGCCGCGCCCGGAAATGCCGTACCTGGTGGAACAATACGAGCCCTGGCAGCGCAAACGGTTTGCGGTTCCGCCCGGGCTGACCGGCTGGTGGCAGGTGCACGGCCGCAGCGACAAGCCGATGCATCTGCATACGGAAGAGGATCTCTATTACATTCAGAATTATTCGCCCATCCTGGATGTGGTGATCCTCTTCAAGACCGTCAACGCGGTCTTCTCGCGGCGGGGAGCCTTTTAGGGTGCGGGGGACAGACCTCTTCCCTGTATCAAGCGGAAATATCCCCGAAAAAACCCATATTTAGCATGTTTTCAATGGGTTATAATACAAAAACGGCTCATTTGACGGGTTCCGCATCCATCGGATTGATAAAAAGGGCGGTGCTTCATTTAATCCAGAGGGAGGGATGCGCATGACCATCCGCTGGTACGCGCTGCACAGCAAACCAAATCATGAAAACCTGCTTTGGGAGCAACTGACCCTGCGGGAGATTGAAGCATTCCTGCCGTGCATTACCGTCAAACCCGTTAATCCCCGCGCGCGCAAAATCCGCCCGATTTTTCCAGGTTATGTTTTTGTCCATTTCGATATTTCCCAGCACGGGGAATCCATGCTGCAATGGATTCCCGGCGCCGGTGGACTGGTCAAATTCGGGAACGACTTCGGGTACATACCCGATAGCCTGATCCAGGCGATCCGCAAGCGGGTCGGTGAATTACATGCGGTGAAATGCGAACCGCCCCCAACCGCCCGGCTTGGAGAGACGGTCATCATCCAGGACGGGCCTTTCAAAGGGTACGAAGCCATTTTCGACGGGCGCCTGTCCGGCAGCGAGCGGGTGCGAGTGCTTCTGCGCCTTTTCCAGCGCGAGGCCATCCCGCTTCACTTGTCCGTCCGGCAGATTTTAGTCCCAAAATACGGCGTCTGATCCCGGGCCCGGCAAAGCCCGCGGTTCGGATGCCGTTTCAAATCGGCACTGGCCAGTAGAGATTCCAATAATGGAATGTCGAAGGAGCGGAGCGCGGATTGCCCAAGCGTCATTTTTCCGTCATGAGCAACCTATCTTCCGGACTTGGCGCATACAGGAAGCCATGTTTGTTTTCACAGGTTCGAAATGAACGTTGAAAAAAGAGCGGCCGAAATGTCCCCGGTCGTGATCACTCCCCCATCCTCGCTGGAGTTGCCGAATTTCAGGGAACTCTGGGAATATAGGGGATTAATATTTTTTATGGTCCGGCGGGATATCAAGCTGCGTTTCCAACAAACCGTAATAGGCTTTTTATGGATTGTGCTTCAACCCCTGCTCCTGATGCTGATTTTCTCCGCCATTTTCGGAATCATGATGAGGGTCCCGACAAACGGCATCCCGTTTCACATTTTCTTCTTATCCGGATTCGTCGTGTGGCAATTCTTTTCCCAGGTGGTCAACAACAGCGCGTTAAGCCTGGTGGGGAACATCCACGTGATCGTCAAATCCTATTTCCCCCGGCTGGCATTGCCGCT
>Ga0105091_10000834_pt1 | contig 13298 bp, 11 predicted proteins | sample PPLLak1March2015_FD_87022 | JGI IMG/M metagenome (GOLD analysis project Ga0105091, IMG submission 87022) | Freshwater sediment microbial communities from Prairie Pothole Lake near Jamestown, North Dakota, USA - PPLs Lake P7 Core (1) Depth... | ecosystem: Environmental > Aquatic > Freshwater >... | reverse complement strand
TGCTAATCTTTAATCCGGCAGATGAGGAAGCTCCTGTGGATTTCTGGTCGGTTTTTACAGGGGCTCTTGCAGTAGCTCCATTGAGAAGGGAATTTGAAGCTGTTGTGGATTTTCTCCTGAAATCCAATCCTCCTGAAAAAGATATCGAGATTTCTTCCGATACCTGGAGGAATGCCGTAAATGAATACTACTCCTTTATGCTTGTAAATCGGAACCTTTGTCCGGGCTGCGCTGTCAGGCCCGAATCTTATGGGAGTGTTTTTTCGGAGAACCGTGTGTTGAAAGTGGCGGGTATCTTTAATCTGCTTCATAAAAAGGGTATTTACCCTGAAGGGCAGCTCCTTGAGGTATGCTGTGGAAATGGGATGTCCACGCTTGCTCTCTACAGGCTTGGTCTGGACCCGCTGGCAGTAGAGATTAACAAATGTGTGGTCTGCCAGGGGCTTGAACAGGGAGTCCTGAACCCTCAAAGGGTTCTGGTGATGGATGCAACTGCAGTTTCAAGATATTTCGAGCCGGGAAGCTTTGACGTTGTGATGGGATTTATGCTGGGGCTTGTTTATGAATTCAACAAAGAGCTCTGGATTGGCATTATGAGGGAGGCTGTCTCGGTTGCAAGTGAAGGCGCTCTCCTGCTTTTTTCAGTTAGCAGCAAGCCGGAAATTGAGATTCTTGCCGAGGCATTGCGCAAGGCCGGAATCAAAGGTGAGATTGTAGATAATACGGATTCAGAGGGGACTTACGATCAATGGCTCTTTATTGGAAGAAAGCAAAGAATTTAACTTGTAAGTTGTATATCTCATAAAATTTTTTATGTGCTCAGATATCCTCTTTATAAACAAAAAAATATTTTCTTACATATTTAAACTGCTTTTCAATCGGAGACTTTTTTCGGAAATTATATTACTTAATGTCAACAGGCGAAAAGTATATACTTGTTAACAAAGGTATATTAAAGAATTCTCTTAGCGCAATATTTGTCGAATATTGCGCTTTAGTCTTTAAATTGATTCTCTCTTGCTAGCGATTCTAGAGACCCGGTCAGATCTCAACCGGAGAAACCCTTGTTCGGGAAAGATCGAAGGAAACCATAGCAAGGTCGCAATCAAGAGATTTATAAGCTTTACTCAAACCGAATCAAAATACTAACCCCCATAGACTCGGAAGCTTTTGACCAATCCCAAAAAAAGTCACTATCAAAACGCGTGAGCTATATAGTAAAGTAATTTATTTTGATTCGATTTTAAGAGGTTCATCCATGAGTATAAAAATTACTGAAACCGTCCTCCGGGATGCACACCAGTCCCTCCTGGCAACCAGAATGCGGACTAGGGACATGCTCGAAGTGGTTGAACAATTAGACCATATAGGGTTTTTCTCCCTCGAAATGTGGGGGGGTGCTACCTTTGACAGCTGTATCCGCTATCTGAACGAAGATCCCTGGCAGCGCCTGAGGGATATCAAGAAAAGGATGGACAACACCTACGCCCAGATGTTACTCAGGGGCCAGAACCTTGTAGGATACAGGCACTATTCCGATGATGTAGTTGAAAAATTCGTTACGAAATCCTATGAGAACGGAATTGATATTTTCAGGATTTTTGATGCGGTCAATGATATCAGGAATATGGAGCTTTCTATCAAAGTGGCAAAAAACCTTGGAGCTCATGTACAGGGTACAGTTTGTTACACAATAAGTCCGGTTCACACTGTAGAAAAGTATGTAGAACTTGCAAAACAGCTTGAAGAGCTTAATTGCGACTCTCTGTGCATCAAGGACATGGCAGGCCTGCTTTCCCCTAACGATGCCACCCATATAATCAGTGCCATGAAAAAAGAAATTTCCATCCCTATTTCCCTTCACTGCCACTGTACATCGGGAATGGCTCCTATGAGCTATATGGCAGCCTGTGGTGCAGGAGTAGATATTCTGGATACTGCACTTTCTCCTCTTGCCTGGGGGACGTCTCAGCCTCCAACCGAGACTGTGATAGCAGCCTTAAAAGGCACTCCTTATGATACTGGCCTGGACCTGGGCGCTTTTGAGGAAGTTGTCGCTTATTTTAAAAAATTAAAGGAGAAATACAGAGGAATTCTTGACCCGATTTCCGAGCAAATTGATACCAATGTCCTTATCTACCAGATTCCTGGAGGAATGCTCTCAAATTTTGTCTCTCAATTAAAAGAGCAGAATGCTCTTGATAAGTATGGGGCTGTTCTTGATGAAATGCCCAGGGTTAGAGAAGAACTCGGATATCCGCCTCTTGTTACCCCCACAAGCCAGATAGTTGGTAGCCAGGCAGTGCTTAACGTGCTCATGGGCGAACGCTACAAGGTTATTCCTAAAGAGGTAAAGGATTATGTTCGAGGACTTTACGGAAGATCTCCTGCCCCTATAAGCCCTGAAATCATAGGCAAGATAATCGGGGACGAAGAACCCATCCATTGCCGTCCTGCTGATCTTCTGAAGCCTGAATATGAGAAACGGAAAAAGGAAGCAGAGGATATGGGCATTGCAAAATCCGAGGAAGATATCCTTACCTATATCCTCTATCCAGCCATCGCCCCCAAGTTTCTGAAGGGGGAAGTTGAAGAAGAAGAGCTTGCAGTAGTTTCCCCCACGCCTGCGGTCCACAAGGAAAACATAATTCCAACTCATTTCAAGGTAGAGGTGGACGGTGACGTCTACGAAGTCAAGGTAGAACCTCTAGGCGGTGGAGTTTCCATATCCGAGTCATCCTCCAAAAAGCTGAGTACCGAGTCCGTTAAAGGAGCTGTTTGCAGCTCAATGCAAGGTATGGTGCTTTCTCTTAAGGTCAAGGTAGAAGATATTGTGGCAGAAGGAGATACTGTCGCTATCGTCGAAGCCATGAAAATGGAGAATTCTGTGCATGCTTCTCATTCGGGAATTGTTAAGGAAATTTTCGTTTCCGAAGGGGATGCCGTATCTCCGGGTGATGTAATAATGGCAATTGAGTAAATAGCCGGTGGAAGGTATTATGTTTAAAAAAATACTCATTGCAAACCGTGGTGAAATAGCAATCAGGGTCATGCGTGCCTGTCGAGAGCTTGGAGTTTCCACTGTAGCTGTCTGCTCGGAGGCCGACAAAAATGCCCTTTTTGCCAAATATGCGGATGAGGCTTACCTGATAGGTCCGGCTCCTTCTAGCCAGAGCTATCTAAATATGGATGCCATTCTTGAAGTTGCAAAAATGACAAAATCTGATGCAATCCACCCGGGTTATGGTTTCCTTTCCGAAAATCCTGTCTTTGCGAAGCGCTGTGAAGAAGAAGGAATTATCTTCATAGGTCCTCCCAGCAATGTGATTGCCGAGATGGGAAGCAAGATCAGGGCCAGGAACCTTATGATGAAAGCAGGCGTACCTGTTGTGCCAGGGACGAAGGATGCGGTTGAGGATGTGGACGAAGCTCTGAAAATGGCTGAAGAGATGGGTTACCCGGTTATTATTAAAGCATCTGCAGGAGGCGGTGGAATTGGGATGAAAGTAGTCCACTGCAGAGAAGAATTTGCCACCTCATTAAATTCCACCATGCGAATGGCGGGTTCGGCTTTTGGAGACTCATCCGTTTTTATTGAAAAGTATGTAGAAGAACCAAGGCATATAGAGATTCAGATTCTGGCTGATGCTTATGGAAATATAATTTATCTTTCTGACAGGGAATGTTCCATCCAGAGAAGGCATCAGAAACTTATTGAAGAAGCCCCGTCCCCTATAATGACCTCTGAACTCAGAGCACAGATGGGAGACGCTGCTGTAAGAGTAGCAAAAGCAATTGGCTATGTGAATGCAGGGACAGTAGAGTTTCTTTATTCAAAGGGCAATTTTTATTTCCTGGAGGTCAATGCTCGTTTGCAGGTCGAACACGGGATTACTGAGATGGTCACAGGCATCGATATTGTAAGAGAGCAGCTGAGGGTTGCCTGGGGAGAGAAGCTTGAGATTAAGCAGGAAGATATCGTTATTGACGGACATGCTATTGAGTGCAGGATCAACGCGGAAGATCCGTTGAATGACTTCGCTCCTTCTCCTGGAAAGATCCGGGGATACCGATCGGCAGGAGGCCCGGGCGTCAGAGTCGATAGTGGCGTGCACACTGGTTATACGATTTCTCCGTATTACGATTCCATGATCTCTAAACTCTGCGTCTGGGCAAGGACAAGGGACGTAGCGATTGCCAGGATGGAAAGAGCTCTGTACGAGTATGTGGTTGTAGGGGTAAAGACCAATATACCCTTCCATAAAGCTGTTATGCGCAACCCGGCTTTTCGCAGGGGCCATCTTACAACTTCTTTTATTGATGAGCAAAATATTCTGGAAGCCGTTGAAGAGATTGTTAAAACAGATGCAGAAAAAGGAGCTACTCTGGCTTTGGCACTTGAAGCAAAAGACAAAAAGGTTGCGGCTATTACAGCTGCCGTGCACGCCTATGTGAGCATGGCCCAAAAAACACAGCGCTGACCGGGTATACCTCTCGATAAACAGCAATACAGATTTCTTGATCAATTTAACGTAGAAGAATAAACTAAAGAAATATATACGGTGGAACGTATACATTTATATGGGGTGCATGGATGGGAGATAAAAGATCTCGAATTATCAAGGCACTTAAAGATGCACAGAAAAGTCCCGTTTCTGGAGAAGAACTGGGACTCAAGCTAGGGATCTCCAGGACAATGGTCTGGAAATACGTCAAGTCCCTTCAGGCTGATGGTTATGAGATAGAATCATCCCCAAAAAGGGGCTATGTCCTGAAATCCGTACCTCAACTCCTCTACCCGGAGGAAATTCAGATGGGGCTCAAAACAACTCTTCTGGGGCAGAAAATTCATTATTTTGAAGAGGTAATTTCTACAAACAGTATTGCAAAAGAAATTGCAGCCTCCGAGGAAGAAGGGGCACTTGTGATCTCTGAAATACAAAAGGGTGGCAGAGGCCGCATGGGCAGGGAATGGGTCTCTCCACACGGTGGTATATGGATGTCTGTGATCCTGAAACCAGGAATTCCTCTCAGGCATGCTTCCAGACTTACGCTGGTTGCAGGGCTTGCGGTCGCAAACGCTATTCGAGATATGGGTCTTGACGCCCGCATCAAATGGCCGAATGATGTCCGTATTAACGGGAAGAAAGTATGCGGAATCCTTACCGAGGCAAAGGCTGAAGTGGATAGGGTGGATTATATTGTGCTGGGTATAGGAATTAATGTAAATATGGACTTAAAAGATATTCCAGAATCTTTCCGTGTAGGCTCCACAACTTTAAAAGTCGAGCTTGGGAGGCACATAAAAAGAGTTTCCTTCCTGCAGGATTTTCTCTTCGAGCTTGAGCAGCAGTATATAAACTTTAAGACCCGGCCGTTCTCACATATCCTTAATGACTGGCTTGCTCTCTCAGATACCATTGGAAGAGATGTAAAGGTCACAACGCCTTCGCGGATTATAGAAGGCAGAGCTGTGGGAGTGACTCCGGACGGAGCCCTTATAATAAGAAAAGCTGATAACACCAGAGAAGAAATTATAGCAGGCAGATGCATTTATGCGCGCCCAAAATAAACCCGAAAGAAAAAATAATAAGGAAACAAACTTTCCCCCTGTATTTTCTTTCTTCCTAATTGCATCGTTGATCTCTTCAGTCCTCTTTTACTCCATGTCACCTGCCTTAGCTACCGATGGTACAGAAAAGCTTTCAATTATTCTGATCGATGGAGGCGAAATTTATGTACGGTCGGGATACTACCATAATTTCTCACAGGATTACCAGCTTTATGTGAAAGGTGCAGATAGTGACGGGAAAAGAATCTGGCTTGAGCTTAGTAGAGAAGGGGTTTCGCTTAAGGATGATGTTGTCACTGAAGGCTCTCAGTTCGTATATTCGCGCAACTCTACAGAGATTCTTAATCTAACTGTGAGTACTATATACGCAGGAGCAGATGGAGTGCTGGTCAAGTTCTCACCTGTGTATCAACATCTTGATCCTAAACTTCCTATGCCCCAAACACCGAACGTATCTCCCAATTCTTCGGACAATGGATTTTCCGAATCAGAGGGTTCAGAAACTCAAGCGGGAGGTTTTAATGTGTCTCTATTCCTCCTGGGCCTGGGGGCTATGCTTCTGGTTACTGGCTTTTTTGCAGGAAAAAGGAAAAGACGATGATATATTCTCTTTATTGGCAGCAATCTCTTTTTTCATTTCTAACGCTGAAAATTAAAGCTGAAATCTAATGCTGAAAATTAAAGCTGAAACCAAAACTTAAAGCTGAAATCTAATGCTGAAAATTAAAGCTGAAACCCGAACTTAAAGCTAAAGTTTAAGCTAAAGTTTAAGCTAAAAACTAAAAATTACAGTACAAGCTATATCGATATGAAAAATTCAAAGTAAAAGGAATGAGCCGGAAATAGCTCCTTCAAAACTGATTTTTATTACCGGCTTATAGGGTTTTTGATTCCTCATTCGTTGGAGAATTTTACATCTCCTCTCTCGATAAGAAGTTTAAGGTCTTCAAGGCTCAAACGAGCGTTTTTCTGGAGCTTTTCGCGAGCATCGCTGTGCTTCTGGCTTACTTTGTGCTCATCTTTAGTAAGCTGCAGGTCTTTTAACCTCTCAAGGTATAAGGAGAGATCTTTCCTGCTATTAGTAATACTGATCTTAAGGGGGTCGATTTTTTCCTTAATCGAATTTACGTTTACAATTTTATCTGTAAGCTGGGCATGGTACATATTTGCTTCTTTTCTGATTTCATCAGCTGACTTGAAGTTTTCGAGCATTTCCAGGTGACATGCCTGAGATTCATCAGAGAGTTTCTGGATTGTCTCATGGAATTCATCGCCCTCTTTATGGATTCCCTTCGACTCTTTGTACCTGTCCTGTATTTGTGAATGAAGTTCATTTGCCTTTTGTGCAGATTCAAGGCGTTTGCTAAGGTCATTCAGTTTCTGGAATATTTTGATTTCCACTGCAAGAGGAAGCTCCTTATTAAGGAAGGCTTCGAGTTCGGCCTCATAAGCTTGAGAGAGAGATTCCACACTTCCATGGGAAAGTTTGTTGCATTCATCTCTTTGTTCCTTGAGTCCTGCGATTCCTGAGAACAGTTCTTGTGTCTTCGAATTTATGCCGCTCCTTTTATCCTTGTACTCGGCAATTTCCTTGTTAATGTTGTCCCGTTTACTTCTCAGTTCCTGCGCTTTTGCAACCTTTTCCTTAACCTGGTGATTCAGAGAATCTCTCTTTTCCTTCAGTTCGTCGATATCGGTCCTGTTTACTTTCAGGTCCTTAAAAATCGAAGCCAACTGCCTTTCGCTTTTCTCTATTTTGCTCCTGAGCTCGTTTACCTTGCCCTTCAGCTCCCGTTCGCTAAGGTTTGAAAGGTCGGCCGTTGCAATTCCAGTAGTTGAAACGTCGTTGTTCATGTACTACCACCCGTATGTCCTCTAAAAAGGGTTATACTTTCAATTTTTCCCAGTAAACAAGGGCTTCTTCATGGTTTTTTATTTTGTTACTGAGCCACTTGTGCTGGGATTTACTTTTAGTAATTTCTTCATTCTTACTGCCATCATCCTCTTCAAACTGTTTTTCAGATTCTTCTATCCCTCTTAGTTCCAGATTTGAATTAATGGCTTCATCTATCCTTGCCTGGGTTTGCAGAAATAAGTTATCTTCAAGCCCAGCTGCCAGAAATATTCCGCGCAGGTTTTCCGTAAGTGAATCTTTAAGTTTCTTTTCCTCTTCAGGCTCTATCTGGCCTTTAAGTTTTTTAATATCCTCCTTGAGTTTGTTGGCAATCGTCAGGTCCAGCTTCGGGAAGAGCTCTTTTTCGAGCAATGCTTCCGCCTGATGGTAAAACTGCTGTCTCTTCTCCTTCAGGACTTCTTTTCTTTCCGCCATCCGGGTTCTGGAATTTTTTAAATTTTTAGCGTCCTCTTCTACCTGGTCCAATCTACTGCTCAATTCTTCAAATTCCTTTCTGTCTTCTTCCAGAAACCGTTTGTGTTTTTCCACAACTGCTGAGATCAACTCTCCTTCGGTTAGCGTTTTGATCTCTAAGTCTTTTATGTTTCCGTTCACTTTATCACAATCTTTATTTGCATTTTATAAATATATTACCTATCCCGGTACAGCCAGTCCGGAACGCTAAATCAACCGATTTTTGCCGCATTTTGCCCTCAAGGATCGTTCAGACATATCGGATCAAATTCTGAAGATCTGGGCATGCGGCACACAGTCGATCATTATCACTGAATCAGGGTCGATAAGCCCGCATTTTATTGCACATTTTATCGTTTTTTCCCCAAAGAGGTTTGCAGTTGTAGCTCCTTGAAGGGCATTTTGGAGTTCTTCCTCGGAGACGTATTCCCCTTCATAAAAAGCCCTGCTAATCTCCACTACAGTGCTGCCGTGTTTCAGGGTTTTTCCGAGCACTTCCTTATCGCAGGCTGCAACAAGAACATGCCCTCCATTTTTATAAATTTTTAGATACATATCTTCCCTTCCAAGTAATATTTTGCCCTTTTAGTATTTACAGCTTAACGGCCGCTCTTTATTTGCTGTTGATCGGTTAAGTTGTATAGATTTGGGAAGTAAGCTTGTAGCTGGAAGCCCTGGTTGTAAGTTTATTTAACAACTTTGATATGGGCCAGGTTTGGTTTAAAGAGGTCTCCTTTAGCTATCATTCTTTTAATGATATCTTCCGCATGAACTCGGTCGATTCCATGCACGCTTTCAGCTTCTACATATACTTCTTCCAATGGGGCTCCTTCTTTTCCGGGATGTCTCTCACTTACCTTTTTAATCATATCTTTCAGGATTTTTATCTTGTTCCTCTGGCTCATGCTTGTGCCAGAAGCAATTATATCTGCGTCAAGGGCTCCTGTATCAGGGTCAACGCCTACATTTTTCAGGCAATTCATGACAATCCTGATAGTTCTTTCGGCATCTTCAAGAGTTGCTGTATTGCTCAGACGGACTCTTGAGCTCGCTTCCGAAAGGCGGACAAGGGCTTCAAGCTGCCTGGCAGTTACAGGTACAGGTGTATCTTTGCCTTCTCCAGTTTTTCGAAGATCCGTATAAAATTTTATCAGACGGTTGCGTGCGTTTTGCTCCATTACAGGAAAAACACTTTTCCTGGCATATGCAACATATTTTCGCATGATTTCAGGATCTATAACAGGCTCGATCACTTCCATTTCGGCTTCGACAGCATCTTCCGTAATGTGGGAGCCAGGAAGCTTTTGCCGCTGCTCGAAAAGTTCTCCTGCATAATGGGATTGGAGAATATGATTTGCTATCTTGCTGTCCAGGGCATGGTTCGGCGTATCTAGCAAAACAAAGATAAGGTCAAAGCGAGAAAGCAGTGCAGGAGGCATGTTTATTTGTTCTGCGAGGCTCTCATAACGGTCAAAGCGGCCATACTTCGGATTTGCAGCCCCCAAAAGAGCGCAACGGGATTTAAGCGTCGCAATAATCCCGGCTTTGGCTATACTTATAGTCTGCTGTTCCATTGCCTCGTGCAGAGCGCTTTTATCCTCGGACTTCATTTTGTCCATTTCGTCAACTGCAGCAATTCCCATATCCGCCATGACAAGAGCTCCGCCTTCGATTGTCCACCTGCCGTCGTTCAGATCATCTTTTACGGCAGCTGCGGTCAAACCGCTTGCAGATGCGCTCCGTCCCGAAGTAAAGACGCCTCTTGGGGAGAGCTTGACTACATAACGCAGGAGCTGGCTTTTTGCTATTCCAGGGTCTCCTACAAGCATTATATGGATATCTCCCCTTATTCTGGACCCGTCAGGAAGGTTCTTTACCACGCCTGAAAACAGTTGAAGGGCAAGGGCTTCCTTTATATCTTCATACCCATAGATTGAAGGTGCAACAGAGGCAATGATTTTGTCGTAGATTGCAGGGTCACGGGAAAGCTCAAGGATCTGTTCTTCATCTTCTGCAGTTATTTCAAGCTCATCAAAATCCTTATCCAATTGTTCGATGGAATTTGCTTCGAGTATGAGGTCATAGAATGTAGATTTTCCATCTTTTAGAGTTCGTTGCCTGGATTTCAGGACTCCATTAATTATGACCCTATCTCCCGGAGTGATATTTCCTGTCAGGTCATCTTCGGAATCTATTTCCAGACTCTGGGGCTGGGACCCTCCTTTGAGATTTTCGGGAGATTCTTGAATCTGGAGTTTCTGGGCATCGATAAAGGTAGAGTCCTCTATCATAACTTTAAAAGGGCCTTTCTTTCCACATGTCTCGTTTTCACAACCTGAAAAGGGCTCTTCAAACTTGAAGCTGTTTTGCTCCACAACAGTCAGGTGCCCGCATCTCAGGCACTGGAAGGCAGCTTTGGTAATTCTTGGCCTGACTTCAGTAGCTTTTCTTATCATACCTTCCATTGCAATAAAGCGTGAGAGATGTTTGCTTCTTAATTCCCTTATAGGTACCCTGTTCGGGACTTTAGTTATCCTTACATGAGCCTGGTCAAGTATCTTTTCTACAGGGAGATCTATTTCTTTCAATGCAGCCTCTGCTGCTGTTATGAGCTCTCCAGGGCGCTCAAGAAACTCTTTTGAAAGCTCTCTGTCAAATTTCTCTATATCTGTAAAATCCACACTAAGGCTTCGCAAATCAGGATACTCGTTTGCAAGCTGGAGGATCTCATTCCAGTAATAGTCTTTAAAAAACCTTTTTAGCTTCTCGTCCCACTTGCTTTCTGTCTCAGTCATATCATTCTCGGATATTGGCTTTTGTAAAACTCTCATTTTTCTTCAAGCTAGCTTTTGCGTAAAACGATTAAAAAAAGCTGAAAAAAACGTATGATAAAATCTAATGTAAGAACATGCTTTTTCTCATATGAACTTTTCCATGCTTTCAGGATCTTTTATTCCTGGCTTTCATCTTTTCTTGCGTATCCCATTTTTCTCTCTATTTTCTTTATTATACCCCTCAAAGTTTGAACTTCCCTTGGGGTAAGCCCAGCCCTTCCGAATATTCTCCGCAACATAAGGAATGTTTTATCCTTTTTATGAGGAGGGTAGTTTATTTTCTCCAGCAGATCCTCCATATGCCTGTACAGAAGCTTCAGGTCAAACCCTTCTGCAAGCGGGCTGCTCCCTCCTTCTAGCTCGGAAAGTTCGTAAAGTACTACTGCAACTGCATGGGAAAGATTCATGATAGGGTATATTTCAGAAGTTGGAATCGTAATTAGCATATCAAAGCTTTTGAGCTCTGCGTTGTTGAAACCATCATCCTCGCGGCCGAAAAGAATCGCAACTGTCCCGCTGAACCCTTTTAGTCTATCTTTGAGTTCTCTTACAGTATAAAGTGGGAGGCGAATGTGTTCTCCACCCTTCATACTGGCGACCCCTGTTGTTCCTACCAGCAGGTTTGCGCCTTCCACAGCTTCATCAACGGTTGAAGTAACTCTAGCCCCTTCAAGTATATCTCTTGCATGGGAGGCCATTGCTCTTGCCTGTCCCTCGAGTTTGCAGGGGTTTACCAGCACCAGGTCGGTATATCCGAAGTTCTTCATTGCTCTTGCAACAGATCCGACATTTCCCTGGTACACAGGTTCTACAAGCACTATACGAATCTCAAGTGACAAAGTTCTCAATCCTTTTTTAAAAATCAGTTCTCAAGGGTGATTGCATCTTCCATACAGACAGTCACACACATTCTGCAGCCCAGGCAGTAAGACGGATCCTTCACAGTGCAGACCTTCTTTCCGTTTTTTTCTTCTATTGAATAAACCCTCGGGCCTTTAGGACAGGCAGCTTTGCACTTCCCACAGCCTGTACATTTTTTTTTATTAATATAAATTTTCATCTTGATTATTTTCCATTTATTGATTATTAGTCCGTATTTCCTCTATGTTTCCTTTTTTGATTTTGCCTAATATTGCTTTCTTCTTTATTTGCATCCAGAAGTCTTATCTATTCTCTTAAATATATTAGTTTTAAGTTTGCCGGATCAGATAGAGAAGTTCAGCTCCAGGTTCAATTTTACACCTGCCTGAAATACGGCTAATAATTAGATCCGAGGCCATCTATGTTTAAGTTATAGATAAGATTATTTTAAAGGAGAATTTAATTATAAATAATATTTTTTAATGGAGAATTGGTGATTTCATGAGTCTTGAAAAGATTTTAAAAGACACCTTTAGAGGAGAAACAACTGAAGTTGGATGGTATCTTGCAATGTCAAAGGTTGCTGAGCGTGAAGGACTTGCAGATGTTGCAGTTTACCTCCGTCAGATCGCCATGGATGAAGCCTGGCATGCCACAGAAGTGGCTGAAATCCTCGGACTTGTTAAGGAAACAACCCGTGAGAATCTCGAAATGATGCTTGATGGGGAAAGCAAAGCCGAACTTGAGAAAGCCGAAGCTGCAGAACTGGCCAGGGCGGAAGGCAATACTAGAGCTGCCCTTTTCTTTGAGAGAGCTTCTCTGGATGAAGCAAGGCATAAAGCAGGACTTAACGGCTTTCTGAAAAGGCTGAATAATCAGCAATGAGTAAATGAGAACGGATCTTCGGATCTGTCTTTTCACTATTTTGAAGTCAGGTCGTTCCGTGAGCTATTGATCAATTCCGAAAAAGCGAGTACAACTTCCATATTATGGAAAGATGTAAACAGATTCTTGTGCTTCTGGTTTTCAATAACTCACACCCACTACCTCTTTTTTTAAGTATTTCAAAGAAAAATAATTTCTATAGAAGGGGTTATACCCTGAGTTCCCATATTTTAAGCGCATATGTCTAATACCATGAATCTGTCCTGTCAGGGGATTATGATTATGGAATTAGAGCTATGAATTTGTGTGCTTAAACTTAAGCACATAATTCGACATCAATAGTAGTTTATGCGCCTAAAAAGGCGTAACTCAGGTTCTATCTTTCATTCTATCCTTTATGTTCCTTCATTGAAGTTGTTCCTAAACCTACATTGACTTGAAAAATTATAACTTGTATACCTCATTTTACGGAGCGTATTCTAAAATTCCTTTTATTCTTAACAATTGAGGTTTTGCCAAAATTAACAAAAGCGCTTTAAAAGCTGAAAAATCAGTTATAAATGCTTTTTTATCAAAATCTTATATTTAATGCCTTTATATGAACCTGGAAAACAAGAAGGGCACGAGAAAGCTCAATCAAGACTCTATAACCGCGGAAAACACGGAAAGCACGGAAGAACTGTGCCCTTGTTTCCTTTATTCCCGTGTTTTCAGTGCTTTCCGTGATTTAACTTTTCGTTTTTAAACGATTTAAGGCCTCTTTATTTTGAAACATTGA
>Ga0105091_10000833_pt1 | contig 13302 bp, 9 predicted proteins | sample PPLLak1March2015_FD_87022 | JGI IMG/M metagenome (GOLD analysis project Ga0105091, IMG submission 87022) | Freshwater sediment microbial communities from Prairie Pothole Lake near Jamestown, North Dakota, USA - PPLs Lake P7 Core (1) Depth... | ecosystem: Environmental > Aquatic > Freshwater >... | reverse complement strand
GCTTTTTGCGACCTACCCTGGGATACAGGCACGCGACCCCTTCGGGGTGGAACCGGCAAAGTTCGTGTAAGGAGCAGGGCCTTGACACCGCTTTGTGTTCGCCGGCCATGCCGGCGGCCCGAAGAGCGGCGATCGTGAAAGGGGCCGCCGGCATGGCCGGCGAACACAAAGCGGTGTCAAGGCCACCGCACTCCGAAAGAGTCAACGCAACTGCTCGCACTTCAGAGGCGCTGGGGCTTCGAGTCATTCAACGCCGCGGCATCTAATGCGTGCCCCCTTCATCCCTTCATCCCTTCATCCCTTCATCCCTTCGTTTTTACCGCCCGGCTCCGGGCCGGGCCCCGGCTTGTGCAATCTCCCTAATCGCGCGAGAGTCGGGCTTGCCCACGGCGACCGCACAGACATTCGCCACATCGAAGGTCAGCCGGAACTTCCTGGTGCGGTTTCCCGGGTCAGTCCGAACAAAAATCAATTCGCCCACGATTCGCTGGCCCGTGCCGTAGGGTGTAGCTACCCGCTCGGTAGCCGGCGCATAGCTCTGTCGCTCGGCGAGGCCCAGTTCACGCCGAATTTGATTGATGTACCGCTCGCAGTCACCCAGAGAATCTGCTCCGCCGTCGGAATCGCGCAAATGCATCACCGGTTGCGCCAGCTCGTGAAGTAGATTCAACGCGGGATCAAACGCCTTGATCGCATCCGCCTGGCCCCGCAATTCCTGGTAATCATGAAAATCGATCTCCACGCTCCAGGAGCGCCTCGTCAGTCCGGGATCGGTCCTGGTGTTCACATAGTCCAATTTGGCTCGAATCCGGGCAAAGGCCAATTCAGGTGACTTCTGGTGGCTCTCGATCGAGAACGAGTCACGACCGTCTACAACCGCCGATATCAAAGCCCTCGCTGTGGGTGAGCCGCCCACGACACGCGTGCGGTCCCCAAGCATTAAAAAGCCTTCTTCATCCGATTCGATTCCGCGAAAGCCGGTTAACCGTCGCAAGTCAGCGAGCAGTGCTGTCTGCTGTTTATTTGTCAGGGGGCGGTCCTGACTAAAGTAAAGCCCCGCACGAAAGCCTCCGCCCAAGCGTGATGCAGCCTGAACCGCGATCGGGTGGAGGCAGGCAAGGACAATCAGCACGGCGCCGATATTCCGAAAATTCGCCGGCCCCAGCCGTCCACGCCCATGTACCGCCGTTTCCTGCCGCATTTTCCACCTCCATCAGGTAATGCGGAAATGGAGATGAAAAGCGGTAACCGATCGACGAAGATATTCCGCTACTCCTTTCTCTGATTTGTATAGGTCGAGAACAGGCGGTGCTGAGTTTTTGGTCGAATCTCGGAACTATGGCCGCTTCCTGATCGTAATAACCGAGGGAACACACGTTCGGTTGTCCGGCGGGCTTCAGGAACAGATTATGCCGACGCCCCCCTCACATGAGGTCACGCGCCTGCTGCAGGCTTGGAGCGACGGTGACGAGACAGCTCTAAATGACCTGGTCCCCCTTGTCTACGCCGAGCTGCATCGTTTGGCCAGGTACTACCTGCGCGGCGAAAACCGCGGACACCTTCTGCAGACGACCGCCCTGATCAATGAAGCGTACTTGAAGCTTGTCGATAGTCAGCCCAGCCGGTGGCAGAACCGCTCCCACTTCTTTGGCATCTCGGCCCGATTGATGCGCCGGGTCCTCGTCGATCTCGCCCGTCAGCGCAATTCCCAAAAACGCGGCGCCGGCGCCCACCCGATATCGATCAGTGCGGCCTTGGTTGTTGTCCCGGCGCTTGAGGAGGATTTCATCGCAGTCGATCAGGCACTCGAGGCGCTCGCCAAGGTAGACGAGCGCAAAGGCCGTGTCGTCGAGTTGCGGTTTTTCGGGGGGTTGGACGAGAAGGAAACGGCTGCGACACTCGGCGTCTCTCCTGAAACCGTGAGGCGTGACTGGCGGCTGGCCAAATCGTGGTTGCTGCGCCGGCTCTCGGAAGGAAGCATCAATGAACGTTGATCCATGGAAACGCATCGAGGAGCTTTATCACGCCTCGCTCGAGCTCCCACCTGCGGACCGGCCGCGCTTTCTGACAGAAGCGTGTGCGGGCAATGAGGCTTTGCGCAGCGAAGTCGAAAGCCTGCTGAGCTACGACGAGCGGGCGGGCAACTTCATTGAGACTCCCGCGTTCGAGCTCGCCGCCAGGCAATGGGCTTCGGACGCTTCTTCTAAAAGAACTGCGGAGGCCGCCTCCCTTTCACCGATCCCCGAGCAAATCGGGATATATCAACTCATGGCTCCTCTTGCGAAGGGGGGAATGGGCGAGGTGTACCTGGCAATCGACACCCGGCTGAAGCGAAAAGTCGCGATCAAGCTGATGCCGGTTGAGTGTGCCGACGATCCGAAGCGGGGACGCCGCTTCGAGCAGGAGGCTTGCGCGGCCTCCGCGCTGAACCACCCGAACATCCTGACGGTGCACGAAATCGGGCAAATGAATGGCAGGAACTACATCGTCACGGAGTACGTGGAGGGACAAACCCTGCGAGAGCGCCTGATTGACGGTCAAAACTCGCGGATAGGGTCACATGAGGCGGTGAGAATCGCGTCGCAGATTGCGAACGCGCTCCAGTCGGCACATGCGGCCGGGATCATTCATCGGGACATCAAGCCGGAAAATGTGATGCTACGGCCGGACGGGCTGGTCAAGGTGCTCGATTTCGGCTTGGCCAAGATCAGTCCTGCGCACGCCGAGGGGGAATTGCTCGCGAGGTTGAGTACCCAAAAGGGAATTGTCATGGGTACGGCCGCCTACATGTCACCGGAACAGGCACGCGGCCAGGCTTTGGACCACCGGACGGACATTTTTTCTCTTGGCGTGCTCCTTTACGAAATGCTTGGCCGGCGCCGCCCGTTCGAAGGCCCGACCACGAGTGACGTGATCGCCGCAATCCTCACGCGTGATCCTGTCCCGCTTTCGGAAATGTGTCCTGACATTTCGCCGAGTCTCCAGGCCATTGTCTCACGCTGCCTCGAGAAGGATCGGGAGAAGCGCTTTCAATCAGCGGGCGAACTGCGCTCCGCGTCGGAGGCTCCGCTGCCAGTTCTCCAACCGCAACCGACGCCGGAGCGTATTGGCTCGACTCGAGGCGGTTCGCGGCCTTTGATCGCCGGCCTGGCTTTGGTTTTGTTCGTCCTGGCCCTGGTCCTGCTCTCGTCGTACAACGATACAGGAGACTCGGGCGAAGTGGCCGACGCGACGCATCGCGGAAAGACGGAGATCGAATCAAAGCAACGAGACTACGGGCCAGGTGCGAATTTTGCTTTTACGGTCCCCGATGGCTGGATCCTTTCATGGTCCGATGCCCCGGCCGTCTCGCCCGACGGCAAGTATATTGTCTTCAGTGCTCTGCCCACCTCGGCAGAGGTGGGCCGCGAAGTGTCTCTCTGGGTGCGTGATCTTGATTCTTCCGAAGCAAGACTGCTGTCCGGGACCGAAGGGGCGGCCTCGCCGTTCTGGTCTCCGGACAGCCGCTTTGTCGCTTTTTGGGCGAAAGGCATGCTCCGGAAGATCGAGATTTCGGGAGGAGCAGCCGCGACGGTCTGCAGTGTGGCCAGGGGGTTTGCCGGGACCTGGAGCCAGGACGGCGTCATCCTGTTCCCAAGCCTGGTTGCGTTAGGCTCGCGACTTTGCCGGGTGGCGGCGACCGGCGGGCAGGCTGTCATGCTGGATTCATTCGCGGAAGGAGAGACCGCCCGCTACGATCCTCGGTTCCTTCCCGATGGAAGGCATTTTTTCTACTATTCGGAGAACCGGGATTCCCAGCTGAACGGCCTTTACGTGGCATCGCTTGATTCCGGCAGGAATCGGAGACTGGTGCTCAGAAACACGGGCTCCGCCCTGTATGTTTCGCCGGGATACCTGCTCTACAGCCGGGGCAACAGGCTGATGGCTCAGCGGTTTGATCTTCAGCGCCTGGTGGTGGCAGGAGAGCCTTCCATCGTGGCCCAGGGCGTCGCCAGTTACGGCGGCGGCACTTCACCTCCGATTTCCGCTTTTTCAGCATCCGACAACGGGCTGCTGGTGTGGAAGATGCAGGCCGGCGATTCGCCCGGAACCGAGTTGACATGGTTCGATCGCTCCGGCAGACGGCTCGGAACCGTCGGCGGACAATCGGGTTATTCGGGGCCTGTCCTCTCCCCCGACGAAACCCGGCTCGCCGTTGCGCGGGCCGACCGGGGAGCAGAGACGCGCGATCTGTGGGTTTTCAACCTGCTGCATGGAGCAGGGTCCCGCCTGACTTCCGACCCCGCCGATGATTTCAATCCCGTTTGGTCGCCTGACGGCAACTCGATTATCTTTACCTCGAACCGCGCTAGTACCCGCAACATTTACCGCGTGCCGGCTGACGGAGGCGAAACTCAGAAGCTGGTCGAATCACCGTCCGACAAGCACGTTGAAGATATTTCACCCGACGGTCGGTTCCTCATCTTCAACTCCCGATTGGCCACATCTAATACGCGGGGGGAGATCACCGGGCACGATCTTTACGTGATCCCGCTGGATCAGCCCGGCCGGCTGATACAGTTTCTAGCCACGCGTTTCCGTGAGGACCAGGCGCAGTTCTCGCCCGACAGCCGCTGGGTGGCTTATTGCTCAAACGAGACAGACGGTCCGCAAGTTGTGGTGAGAGGCATTGCGGCCGATGGGACAGCCTCCGGGGATAAGTGGCAAGTGTCCCGCAACGGAGGTACGCAACCCAGGTGGCGAGGCGACGGCAAAGAGCTCTTCTACCTCGAACGCAACACTCTGATGAGCGTCCCCGTTGAAATCGAGGGCCCGGTGTTCTCAGCTGGTTCCGCCAGTCCGCTTTTCAGCGCCGACATAGAGAAGGAGGAGCGAAGGAACCGGTATCTCGTCACCAAAGACGGCCGACGCTTTCTCGTCATCGCCCGAACCCGCGTGGCCCCCGATTCGACGATAGGTGTTCAGCTCGACTGGCTGGCTGCCTTGAAGCAGTAGAGTCACCGAAACGGTTGCGCAAACGACCCCGTTGGGGCACAAGCGCTTATGCCCCAACGGGGGTCGTCGAACTGTTCGGCGCCCGTCCGCAACTGACTCTCCACGCACTCAATTTCCACCCGCTCCGCCTGATCGCTAAAATACGATCAAGGCCGACCCAACGAACACTCCTTTCCAAAGGGTGTCGATCTGCACACTCTCCGTTCGACTACTGATGGGACTTCGGTCTGCAGGCACGAAAGGAGAAACATGTATGGAAACAGGCAACACGCAACAGCAGGAAACAATGACAAAGCCTCAGAAGGAACACCGGTGGCTGGAGAAACTCGCCGGTGACTGGACATACGATGTCGAGGCGACCATGGCGCCCGGTCAGCCCGCAGTCCATGCAACCGGGACCGAGAACGTCCGTTCGCTGGGAGGCCTCTGGATTATTGCCGAGGGACAAGGCGAAATGCCGGGCTGCGGACCCGCAACGACCATCATGACGCTCGGCTTTGACACGCTCAAGAAGCGTTTCGTCGGAACGTTCATCGGGTCAATGATGACCAACATCTTCTCGTATAGCGGCACTCTCGACGCCAACGAAAAGGTGCTGACACTCGAGACCGAGGGTCCGAGCATGGCGGATCCAAGCAAGACGGCAAAATATCGGGACATTATCGAAATCAAGGGCAACGATGAGCGCACGCTGACTTCCCGAGCCTTAGGGGACGACGGCAAATGGCATCAGTTCATGTTGGCCACCTATCGGAGGAAACGGTAAGCAGAGCCGTCATCCTTTCCGGCGGGACAGGAGTCTCGGCGGAAGGATGAAGGATGAAGGATGAAGGATGAAAAGAGACTACCGAAGCCGGCCTCATCGGACTTGGTACTTCACCCTTTTCGTTCTTCATCCTTTTCATCCTTCATCCTTGCTGAAACCGCCCTCCCCTTCAGTTGACATTGCAACGAGGCTATTTTACTCTAGGCCTAGACTAAACTAGGGTAGGAGGCCCGTTCAGTTGAGCTTCAAAGACCGCAAAGATTTGTTCCCCGGGGCTCTGGAGATGATGATCCTCCAGACGCTCGAGCGACAGCCCCTTCATGGCTACGCATTAGTTCAGCACATCAAGCAAACGTCCAAAGACCTGCTTCAGATCGAAGAAGGTTCTCTATACCCGGCGCTCCAGCGAATGTTGAAAGAAGGGTGGGTCAAGGCGGAGTGGGGCGTGTCTGCCAGCGGCCGCCGAGTCAGGATCTACGAGCTGACCCCGGCCGGCAACAAGCATCTGGAACGTGAGGTATCAAGCTTTGAGCGCATGCTGGAGGGCATTCGGCTTGTGCTCTCCCCGAGGAAGGCATGAATTGGATAAAGCAGCTCCTGGTCCGCAGGCAGATGAATCGCGATCTGTCCGAGGAGATTCAGCAGCATATCGACGAGAAGGTCGAGGAGTTGGTGGAAGCCGGGCTATCTCAGGAAGAGGCCGCTGCCCGCGCTCGGCTTGAGTTTGGCAACTTGGCCCTGCTGGCTGAGCGAGGCCGGGATGTCTGGCGCTGGCATTCGTTAGAAGATTTCTTCTCCGATGTCCGGTTCGCTCTGCGCCAGCTCGGGAGATCGCCGGCATTTGCTGTTGCGGCGGTGCTGACGCTCGCGCTGGGGATCGGCACGAACACCGCGGTGTTCAGCGTCGTGAACGCCGTGATTCTCCGTCCGCTCTCGTACCCGGAATCCGAGCGGCTGGTCTCGGTGAAGACACTTGATCTGCGAGGCGTTCCGAAGCCCTCGGACCTGTCCTATCCGAATTTCTTTGACTTTCGCAGTGCGAATAAGGTTTTCGAACACATCGTCAGCTACCGGGACGAGCAGTTTTCCCTAACCGGTGTAGGAGAGCCGTTCCATCTCCGTGGCGAAATCGTTTCGTGGGATCTGTTCCCGGTGCTTGGTGTTCCTCCTGTGATCGGGCGGGGATTCCTCCCGGCTGAAGAAGAACGAGGCCAACGAGTCCTGGTGATAAGCCATCGACTCTGGCGAGAACGGTTTGGCGAAGACCCGACGGTGGTCGGCCGTTCGGTCACGATCGACGGCCAGCCGCACACGATCGTCGGAGTAGCACCCGCTGGATTTAGTTTTCCGATCGCTCCCGAGCCCGTCGACATGTGGACGACCCTGGCGAGGGACGCGGATTCTGACACTTTTACACCGGTGACAGAGCAACGAGGCGCACGCATGTTAAGTGTGATTGCGCGCCTCAAAAAGGGCGTTACGATCGAGCAGGCCCAGGCGCAACTGGATGTCATCGCCGCCTCACTCGCCAAACAATATCCGGATTCAAACAAGAACTTTCCACGCACTTACCTCCGTTCGGAAATCGAAAACATGACCGGCGATGCTAAGCCGCCGTTGTTGATCCTGCTCGCCGCCGCAGGCCTCGTGTTGCTGGTCGCCTGCGGCAACGTCGCCAACCTGCTGCTGATGCGAACGGCAGAAAGAGCGCGGGAGTTCGCACTGCGCACGGCGATCGGCGCGGGACGAGTACGGCTGGTGCGACAGCTCGTCACCGAAAGCTTGACGCTCTCCATGATCGGCTGCACGGTGGGAGTGCTGGCAGCGATCGGCACAATGCGGCTGATTCTGCCGCTCGCCGGGAATCATCTGCCCCGGATCGGCGAGGTGGGCATTGATGGCCGCGTGCTGCTGTTTTCGGTGGTGCTGGCCGCTGTCACGAGCCTGGTCTTCGGCTTGGCTCCTGTCCTCAGAATCCTCGGTCCTCGAGTCGTCGAGGGGCTCAAAGAAGGGGCTGGCACAACAACCGACGGCGGCGAAAAGCTTCGCAACGCGCTGTGTGTCGGTCAGATAGCACTGGGACTCGTTCTTCTCAGCGCCGCCAGCCTGCTGATCGCGAGCTTTTACAATGTCATGAACCGCGATCTCGGATTTCAACCGGCGGGATTGCTCAGTTTCAGCGTCAACCCTCAGCAGGAGCAAGCCGTCTTTTACTCCCGCCTGCGGGAGAAGATGGGCTCGATTCCTGGCGCCACTTCCGCAGCAATCGGGATGCCTCTCCCGCTGACCGGCTCTCAGATGACGGTCGCGTTCAATATCGAGGAGCGGCCGGCACCCGCTGGGGAGCGGCCGAGGTCGAATATGGCCATCGTGAGCCCGGGGTACTTCCGCACAATCGGTACCCCGATTCTCCGGGGCCGGGATTTCAACGAGCAGGATAAGCTGGATGGGGCTCCCGTGCTGATCGTGAATCAGGCCTTTGCTGAGAAATTCTTCCCCGGCGTGAACGTCCTCGGGAAACGGATCGAGCCTGGCGCCAGATACGGCGCAGCAGGCGCGAAAATGCGGGAGATTGTGGGAGTAGTGGGCAATGCGAGGCAATCGCTCCTGACCCCGGGGTCTGAACCGATTTACTACTTCCCGTACGAGCAGCTGCCGTGGTGCTGTCCGTCAGTGCTTGTTCGCAGTCAAACCCCATTAGTCAGTCTGGAGCAGGATATACGAAACAGCGTTGGTTCGCTGGACAACCAGCTTCCGATCTACAACCTGCGCACCATGGATGGCCTGTTTGCCGACGGTATGACCACATCCTGGTTCGTCGTGCTCCTGCTCGGCAGTTTCGCCACGGTTGCCCTATTGCTGACCGTAACCGGTTTGTACGGTCTCCTGTCCTACGCGGTAGTCAGGCGGACCCGGGAGATTGGTCTCCGGGTAGCGCTCGGCGCGAGCCCCGGAGAGGTTCGAGCAATGGTGCTCAGACGAGCCATGACGTTCGTGCTGCTCGGGATGGCTGTTGGAATAGCCGGTGCGATCGTCGGGGGCCGCGCTCTCAAGACCGTGCTCTTTGGCGTGGCCCCATACAATCCGCTCCTTTTGGCGATCGCTTGCCTGGTGGTCGCGTTGGCGGGCGGGTTCGCCGCTTACTTGCCGGCACGACACGCCGCCTCAATCGACCCGATGCACGCCCTGCGAAACGAATAGAGCCTTCAGCCGCGTCCGTCGGAGCGGGGAGACCGCCGCCGATTTACAGGCCGCGCACGGACCTACCCTTCTTCAACACCCTCGCTCTGCGCGGCTCTGTGAAGTCCCATTGAGATGTCGAACGCCGAGCCCGCTGATGCTGTTTTCGGCAAAAAGATGTGCTCTAATAGACGGAAGATAAACACCAGAATGTCTGCAAAACACCAAGGACCGGGACCCGATTCAAGGGACCAGTCCTCCAAGGAGGTTTGTTTCAATGACGAGAATGACGCGTTTGCTTTTGACACTGTCTTTCGGTTTGGTGTTGATCAGTTTTGCTCCACTTGTTCAAGCGGACGACCCACAGTCGTCGCAGCAGTCACAAACACAGGCTCAAGAGAAATCGGCCATAGGCGATCTGAAGAGTGTCGATTCCACAGCCAAGAAACTGGTCCTCACAACGAGTGAAGGCACCGATATGGAGTTCATGTACGACGATCAGACACAAATCGAGGGGGCATCGGGGACCGTCGAAGGGCTGTCTGCGAACACGGGCACGAGAGTGAAGGTCTTCTATAAGGAGGATAACGGGCAGAATAAAGCCACACGAATCAAAGTAAAGGAAGGGAAAAAGGAGAGCTAGGCAATCCACTTCCCCGACTTGAACGCTGGAAGCGCAGGAGGGACACCAGCGCTTTCAGCCAGAAAGTAGCCTTCGTTTTCCGGAGGCGGGCATCGCCGCCTCCGTCTCTCCCTCGCGCCCGAATAATCAGCCTCAGACACCGCGCTCGCTTACTGCAAAAGGGCGACATGCCGATCCTGGATGTTGCGTATTCAATCAAAACGCACTTTAATTGCTGGTTCGGGCCAATGCCAAGAGCGCACTGAGATAATTGGGGTGCTCCCGTTGAGGGATGAGGATGAAAAAAGAAAGCGTCAGACCGAAGTCGCCGGGGAAAAAGAGATCCGCACTGCTCCCGGGCCTCTTGATCGCGGCCGTCCTGGCAGGAGTTCCCGTGCTGGTTTTGTTATACCAGTCGTACAGGTCTGGTCTCTCGATCGGACAGACGTTCGAGCACGTTTTCAAGCGTGCACGAAAAGACGAAGCGGCGACAACCGCCCAGGAAGCTGTGCATGGCAGCAGGATCGACTTCCTTACGCCCCTCCCAATCGGCTTTCCTCCCCCATCCGCTGACTCTCCTCGGATTGGCAGCCTGGAAATCGTCGATCTCGACAAGGATGGCCTGCCGGACGTTCTCGTTACGGACATGCTCGCCAATCGGGTCGGGTGGATCCGGCAGTATCCGGCCGGGACTTACACCGAAAAGTGGATCAGCCAGGTGATTGCCGCTCCGGCCCACGTGAGCGCCACCGACATGGACGGAGATCGTGATCTGGATGTCCTTGTCGCCTCCATGGGCCAGCTCTTCGCAAGCAACGACAAGGTCGGCTCGGTCATGATCCTGGAAAACGATGGCAGGCAGAATTTCACCCTCCACACCCTCGTCGATCGTGTGGCCCGGGTGACAGACGTCCGTGGGGCGGATTTCAACGGTGACGGCCGTCCTGACCTCGTGGTCGGCCAATTCGGGTATGACGACGGCGAAACCCGGTGGATGGAGAATCTCGGAAACTGGCAGTTTCGTTCCCGCAATCTGCAGAGCCTCTCCGGAGTAATACACACGATTCCTGACGACTTCGACAAAGATGGCGACATGGACTTCGTCAGCCTGGTCAGCCAGGAATGGGAGGAGATTTACGTCTTTGAAAACGACGGCCGGGGGAACTTCAAATCGCACCTCATCTGGGGAAGCACGAACGAAGACTACGGCAGCAGCGGCATGCGATTGGCAGACATGAACAAGGACGGGTTGATGGACGTCCTCTTCACCAATGGCGACGCCTTTGACTATCTGCCCCCACGCCCCAGGCCGTGGCATAGCGTCCAATGGCTCGAGAATAAGGGCGGCTACAAATTCGAACATCACCCAATCGGAAAGTTTAACGGGGCGAGCGGCGCGGTCGCGGCCGACGCTGACAGCGATGGAGATCTGGATGTCGCGGCCGTCAGTTGTTATAACCTCTGGGAGCGGCCGGAATCTCAGAGCTTCGTATGGTTTGAGAACGACGGGAAGATGGGCTTCACGCAGCATGACATAGCCCATGACCCGACTCATCTCATCAGCCTTGAAACAGCAGACATGAACGGGGACAGGAAGGCCGATTTCGTCACCGTCCGAATGGATGTTTACCCTCCGTTTTCGTCCGAGGGACGGGTTATGCTTTGGCTTAATCATTGGGGACAAGGGCCAGGAAAATAATGAAGCTCAAACCTCAAGAAAAAGCTCGGCGATCTAGCAGAGCCTGGCTTTTGGGAATCGCGATTGTGGTTCCGGTGGTGGCCCTTGGGACATGGCTGCTGTTGACTCTCATCATGACGCCCACGCTGCCGGAGGATTTCCCGAAGCTCCCGGATGCTAACGCGCTTAGCTCGGGCCTGCGCGACTTGCTCCGCAACGCCGACAAGGAGGCCCGTAAGCAACCGGGCTCACCCGAAGTTGTCGGCAGACTCGGCATGGCCTACCACTCGAACCAGTTTTTCGAGGAGGCCGACAGCGCGTATAAGATCGCGGCCCGACTGGCGCCGGACGATTTTCAATGGGTCTATTGCCGAGCGGTTCTGGCCGAAGAAAGCGGGCAAGCAAGGGAGGAGCTCGAGCTGCTGCAGGAAACCGTGCGGCTGAAGCCGGATCACGTCCCGGCGCTCCTGAAACTGGGCGACAGCTGCTTCAAGAAGGATAACCTCGACGACGCGGTCAGGTACTACGATAGGGCCGCTGCGACACCCGACCGGGATGCAAGAGTGCAGCCGCTTTTCGGACTCGGCCGAGTCGCTGCCCGCCGTCAACAGTGGAACAAAGTCATCGAGTATGTGACGCCGGTGTCGACCGCTTACCCGTACGTCCGACCGCCTTACCAGCTGCTGCTTGAAGCGTACGAGGCGCTCGGGCAGGCTGACAAGGCCGCCGAGGTGCGGGAAACGCTCCTCCAGCCGAAGTTCACCGTTGTTCCTCCGGTGAAGGACGGGTTGCACGAGCAGCTGATCGATCTTTGCTATTCTTCCACCCGCCTGCTCAAGGAGGCAGGCCTTGTTTCCCGCTTCGGATATCCTTCCAGGGGAATCGAGTTGGGGCGCCGCGCAGCGGAAGCGGACCCCAACGATGCCGATGTCCGGCACTTCATTGCCCGCACGCTACTGAACTACTACGGAGACAAACCCGACGCGGTTGACGAAGCGCTGACCCGGCTGGACGAAGGTCTGCGCCTGAGGCCGGATGACTTGGTGCCTTTGTGGGATTTTGCCGCGTCCTTTTTTGAACGCGCGAAGACCGGTGCAGCTGTCGAGCGGCTCCACACGATGCTGAACCGGTACACCGATCGCCCGGACGCGCACTTCTACCTGGGCCTGGTGGCGGACGAGCAGGGGAGAACCGGGGACGCGGTAACCGAGTACCAGGCCGCTCTAGAAATCAATCCGAACAACGCCGAGGTCTACAACAAGCTCGGGCTCATTCTGGTGACGCAGGGGAGACTGGACGAGGGCATTGCCCACTTCCGAAAATCGATTGGCCTGGACCCGGTTTACACAATAGCGCGCTTCAACCTGGGTGTCGCTCTGGTCCAGCGAGGGAACTACGGCCAGGCATTGAAAGAACTGGGCGAGGTACTCCGGCTCAAGCCGAACGATCCCCCGACGCATTTGTATTGCGGTATTGCGTTGATGGAATCACGGAAAATCGGTGAGGCCATCAATCACCTGCGCCAGACGCTACGCTTTAAGCCCGAGGACGCCCAGGCTCACTACGCACTCGGGTGTGCTTTGTCGCTGCAACGTAACCGGGTGGAAGCCGTCAAAGAGCTCCGTGAGGCTGTCCGCCTGCGGTCGGACTACCCCGAAGCCCGGGAACTGCTGCAAAAGCTCGAGAAGTGAACGCCGGACTCGCCGCCGCACTCCGAAAAGACTTTGCCTCGGCTCCGGGACCGCTTCAGAGATACGTACGAGTTATCTTCCCACCAACTCCACCCGGCGGTTCTTGGCCTTCCCCTCCTCGGTTCGGTTGGAGGCAACGGGAGCGAGCGGGCCGACGCCGTGGGCGGACAACCGGGCAGCGGCGATACCAAAACGCGCTGTCAGCGCTGCCACGACCGTCTTCGCTCGAGCTTCGGAAAGGGCCACATTGTGGGCAAAGTCGCCGGTTGAATCTGTATGGCCGACGACCCGGATGGACAACGTGCTGTCCTTTTTAAGAAGCGCAGCGATCTCCTGGAGGGCTGGGTCGGAATCAGGCTTGAGCTCGGCT
>Ga0105091_10000832_pt1 | contig 13330 bp, 10 predicted proteins | sample PPLLak1March2015_FD_87022 | JGI IMG/M metagenome (GOLD analysis project Ga0105091, IMG submission 87022) | Freshwater sediment microbial communities from Prairie Pothole Lake near Jamestown, North Dakota, USA - PPLs Lake P7 Core (1) Depth... | ecosystem: Environmental > Aquatic > Freshwater >... | reverse complement strand
GCCCGCTTTCGGATTTGCAGGGCTTGCGCCCGGTTTCCTGCCACAGGTTCATATCGAACTCGGGGAACCATGCATCACCCGCGAATTCCGCATTGATTTCTGTGAGGTAGATCCGGTCGGCGATATCCAGTGCCTGGCGGTAGAGTTCTTCGCCGCCGATGAAAAAAATTTCAATGTCGTCATCGCAGGCGGCGACAGCCTTCGCAATCGAGTTCGCCACGAGGCAGCCGGGCACCTGCAAATCCTGTGAGCGGGTAATGACAACGCTGGTGCGCCCGGGCAGCGGCCTGCCTAGAGACTCGTAGGTTTTTCTCCCCATCAGGATGTGGTGTCCAAGGGTGAGCGCTTTGAAATGTTTCAGGTCTTCTGGCAGGCGCCATGGCAGGGTGTTGTTTATGCCGATGACCCGATTTCTCGCCATTGCGGCGATGATGGAAATGCGTGGATGGCCCATGTTTTTACCAAAGGCTTACACCCTGAAACGCCTCATCATTTCCTGCATCGAGGAGGTCAATCCTTCCATGTGCTGTGTGGCCGCAGTATTTTCCTGAATGGCGGCCATATTTTCTTCGGCCATTTGTGCGATCTTTTCGATATGTTGAGCAATTTCGTGGCTGGCCGATTTTTGTTCGTTAACGCTCATGGCGATATTGCTGACGCCTTCCGTGGCATCGGTCACGGAGTGATTGGTTTGACTCAGAACCATGGCAACATTTTCAAGATAATCCATGCTGGTGGCTAAAGATTTTTTGCCGTCCTGGATTGCTGATTCCACAGTCGTTGATTGTGAGCTGAGCGTCATGGTGACCTGGTCGATCTCGCTTGCGGCTTGAGCCGATTTTTCCGCCAGCTTACGCACTTCATCGGCCACCACTGCAAAGCCGCGGCCCTGTTCTCCGGCGCGGGCTGCCTCGATGGCTGCATTGAGTGCGAGCAGGTTGGTCTGTTCGGCAATATCCTTGACCTGGCGTGTCATGTTGGTGATGGCTACGGTGCTGCGAACAAAATCCGATACCGATTCGGCAATGGCTTCCACGGAAGATTCTACGGTGGAAACTTCCCCGATCAATTCGGATACCGACTCATTGCCTTTTTCAGTATGCTCCAGAGCTTGTCGTGAAATCTGGTTTACATTGTCTGCATTTTCCGCCACGGAGGCGATGCTGACGGCCATCTCTTCGACGGCCGCCGCCGTGGCGGAGGCTGCCTCGCTTTGCTCGTTGGAATAAGAGTCGATCCGGCTTGCCGAAGAAGTGAGTTTGGCAGAGGCGGTATAACTTTCGTTCATGAGTTCATTAATGCGGGTGATCATGCTGCCGAGATTGGTGCGCAGTTGCTCTGCGCTGGCTGCGATTTTGCCGATTTCGTCGTCGGTAGAGCGCGAAATCATGGTTGTGAAATCGCCATCGGCCAGTGTTCTCAAGTCACGGATCAGTTGGTTGGCAGGAGTGACAATGTGTTTATTTACCAGCACCATGAAGGCAATGAATGCCATGAGTATGGCTAGCATCATCAAAGCGAGGCTGATTAGAATGTTGTTTTGGGCGTGTTCAACGGCCTCTTTATGGCCAATCGCTTGAATGTCGCTCCAGGCCATCCATAAACCGAATAGAGCTGCGGCAATCAATAGTGTCGTGCCGGTTCCCGATATCAACAAGAGTTTGTTACGTATGCTGTGCTTGATCCAATGCATGGTATTTGGTCTCCGTGTGGCTCAGAGTGGTTATTTTCGTGTGCATGCTATGGCGTATTTATACCATAATCCGGGCTAGGATAGGCCATTTTTATGTTCCTGATTCAGGGGCTTTCCCCTTGGTTTCATGGCTCAGGCAGAGTTCAGAGTGGCCCCAATATTCCGCAAGCTTGCACTTCAGTATTATCAGCAAGCCGGTTTCGTTTTTCCCGGATCAAACTGCTACTGGTGCCTTGATGGCAGGGTATGGGTCATAGTTTTCGAGGGTGAAGTCTTCGAACCTGAAGTCGAAAATGTTCTGCACCGCCGGGTTGAGCTTCATCGTTGGCAACTGACGCGGTGTGCGCGCGAGTTGTTCCCGGGTCTGGTCGAGATGGTTGAGGTAGAGGTGGGCATCGCCCAGGGTATGGACGAAATCACCCGGCTTGAGGCCGCATACCTGTGCCACCATCAGGGTGAGCAGGGCATAAGAGGCAATGTTGAAAGGCACGCCGAGGAAGATGTCGGCGCTGCGCTGATAAAGCTGGCAGGACAGCTTGCCGTCGGCGACATAGAACTGGAAGAAGGCGTGGCAGGGCGGCAGCTTCATCTTGTCCACGTCGGCCACGTTCCAGGCGGAGACGATCAGGCGGCGAGAGTCCGGGGTACGCTTGATCTGGTCGATCACCTGGCTGATCTGGTCGATGTGGCGGCCATCCGGAGTCGGCCAGGAGCGCCACTGGTAGCCGTATACCGGACCGAGGTTGCCGTCGGCATCGGCCCACTCGTCCCAGATGCGGACGCCGTTTTCCTTGAGGTATTTGATGTTGGTGTCGCCCTGCAGGAACCACAGCAGTTCGTGGATGATGGATTTGAGGTGGCATTTCTTGGTGGTCACCAAAGGAAAACCATCGGCGAGGTTGTATCGCATCTGGTGGCCGAACACGCTGACGGTGCCGGTGCCGGTGCGATCGCTTTTCTGGTGGCCATGATCAAGGACGTGCTGCATTAAATCGAGGTATGGGCGCATGTTATTCCGGTCTTGTCAGTTCTGAATTGTTGAGAGTTTCCCTCACCGCTATCCTCTCCCTGCACCCGCAAGGAGTGTCCCCGCCGAGAGCGGCAGCAAAGCTGCTCGCTCTGGCGAGACGGGAGAAGCAGCAGAGGGCTCGCTTCGCGAGTTTTTCGTTAATCGTTGCCAGCGGCCTTCGATCAGCCCCTCCAGCGGTTGGTAGTTGATCTTGTAGGTCATCTTGCGGCTGTTCTCGATCCAGTAGCCGAGGTACAGATAGGGTAGATCCAGTTCGCGGCACAGTGCTGCCTGCCACAGGATATTGTAAGTGCCGAAGCTGGTGCGGGGCAGGTCGGGGTCGAAAAAAGTGTATACCGAGGAGAGACCGTCATCCACCCTGTCGATCAGGCTGACCATGCGCAGTGCGTTGCACTCGCGGAACTCGACCAGATAGGTGGTGGCGTGGCTTTTCAGCAGGAAATTCTCGTACTGTTCCCGGTCGTCCTGATCCATGCCGCCGCCAGAATGCCGTGATGACTGGTAGCGCCGGTAAAGTTCGTGATGCTCTGGTTCGTAGGCCAGTTCCCGCACTGCAGCGGTCATTGCCGAATGGGTTTTCCAGGCGCGCCGCTGGGTGCGATTGCGCTCGAATTCGTCAACAACCAGCCGCACCGGGATACAGGCCTGGCATTGGCTGCATTGAGGCCGATAGTTGTAGGCGCCGCTGCGGCGGAAGCCGAGGCGGATCAATTCGCTGTAAGCCGCGCTGTCGACCAGTTCGTTGGGAGTGGCCACCAGCGAGCGCGCCATCTGCCCCGGCAGATAGCTGCACTGGTAGGCAGAGGTCAGGTAGAACTGCAGCTCGCGAGTGGAAAAGTCATTCAGCAGGTTCATGGTTGAAGTGCCAGGCACCGTTAATTCCTGGAAAGTTTACCAGTTCCGTCAGCTTTTGGCTGAATTCAGCGCGTGGAATCTCACGCGCCCCGAGCGTGGCAAGATGCGCTGTTTTCATCTGGCAGTCGATCATGCCGAATCCCCAGCGTTCGAGCTGCCTGACCAGATGGACAAAGGCAATCTTGGAGGCGTCGGTGGCGAGGCTGAACATGGATTCGCCGTAGAACATCCTGCCCAGGCTGATTCCGTAAAGCCCGCCTACGAGTTTGTTGCCCATCCAGGTTTCGACCGAGTGTGCCAAGCCTTGTAAGTGCAGTTCGGTGTAGGCGCCGATCATGGCGGGGGTGATCCAGGTGCCACTGTGGTCATTGCGCGGCGCGGCGCAGGCTTTCATGATCTGCCGGAAGGCGGTGTCGACTCGAATCTCGTAAGGGTGTTTCTTCAGGGTCTTGCGCAGCGAGCGCGAGACTTTAAGTTCGCCGGGAAACAGTACCATGCGAGGGTCGGGGCTCCACCACAGGATAGGCTCGCCGGGGTTGAACCAGGGAAAAATTCCGCGCGAGTATGCCTCGATCAGCCTCTGCGGAGAAAGGTCGCCACCCGCCGCCAGCAAGCCGTTGGGCTCGCGCAGGGCGGAATCGAGCGGCGGGAATGGGTCGTTCGGGTTAAGCCAGGTGATCACGCCTTGAGGCTGTCACGCACCCGTTCGAGTCGACCTTTAACTTCTGCTGCCAGTTCCTCGATGCCAGGCTTGTCTACCAGTTTCAGCACGGCGGAGGGATCCATGAAGGCGACAGTGATCTTGCCGTCGGCTTCTTCGCGCACTACCACGTTGCACGGCAGCAGCAGGCCGATATCCGGGTCGGCTTCGATAGCGCGGTGTGCCAGTGGTGGATTGCAGGCACCGAGGATGCGGTAGGGGCGGCCATCGATGTTGAGCTTGGCCTTCATGGTGGCTTTTATGTCGATATCGGAAAGAATGCCGAAGCCTTCCACTTTCAGGGACTCGATGGTCTTTGCAATGGCGTCGTTGAAGGAGATGTCGAGCTGGGTGCTGAATCCGTACATGGTTTGTTGCCTTTTTGTGTGGACGAAATATTGAATTATAGCGAATCGGGACAGTTCTCGTCCTCTCTGGATTATTTTTCTGGATTATTTTTGTTGTGCCTTCTCTTTCCCCAAGCGATCCAAACGTCCAAAAAAAAAGACCCCATAAGAGGGGTCAACAAAACTGATTTCCTGACTACAGGACAGGAGCGGATTATTGTTTAAGTTTCGCGAGGCGTGTTCTGGTTGATCAGCCAGCGTTCGACGTCCAGTGCCGCCATACAGCCGGTGCCTGCAGAGGTGATGGCCTGCCGGTAGTATGGGTCCATGACATCCCCGGCGGCAAAGATCCCTTCCACGCTGGTATGGGTGCGGAAAGACTTTGGGGTCACGACATAGCCGTTCGGGTCGAGATCTATTACGTCCTTGAGGAAATCTGTGTTTGGCTTGTGGCCGATGGCGACGAACATGCCTTTGACCGGCATGGTCGACTCAGTGTTCTGCACCAAGTCGCGGATGCGCAGCCCTTCCACTTGCTGTTCGCCGATGACCTCAACTACTGTCTTGTTGAAGTGGAATTCGATCTTCGGGTTGTTGCGTGCACGATCGCGCATCACCTTGCTTGCCGTGAGGTCCGAGGCGATGTTAATGACATGCACGCGACTTGCGAAATGGCTCAACTGCATTGCCTCTTCCAGGGCTGAATCGCCGCCGCCGATGACAGCGATGGCCTGATTACGGAATATGGGCATCGGTCCGTCGCAGGTTGCACAGGCAGAGACCCCGCCGCCGCTACGTGCCAGCCGTTCTTCGTTCGGCACGCCCAGCCAGCGGGCGCGGGCGCCTGTCGCGACGATGATGGAGTGCGCTTTGAGCACGTTGCCGTCCGAATCGGTGATTTCGAATGGCTGTTTGGACGCAGCCACCTTGGCGATGTCCGCCCCGATGATACGCGTGCCCCATCGCTCGGCCTGATCTCGCAGCTTGGTCATGAGTTCCGGGCCCTGGATACCGGATGGCCAGCCCGGAAAATTTTCTACTTCGCCGGTCCACATCAACTGTCCGCCAGGGATCATGAACTTGTCGCCTTCACCCTCGTATACCAGCGGTTCGAGATTGGCGCGCGCGGCGTATATGGCAGCCGTCCAGCCTGCAGGGCCGGAGCCGATAATCACCACCTTTTCGGTGACGTCTGGGCGGAGTGCCGGTTTTGGTGCCTGCTCTGGCTTGCACGCGCCAAGAGCAGCTTTGATTTGGACGGTGAGTTCCTTGGCTTTGGCTAAATTACAGTTGAAAGCGTGCAGGTTTCCTCGTCCGTCCAGCACCACTGTGGTTGGTACATTGACAACGGAGAACATCTTGGCCAGATCCGGACGTTCAAGCGGATTGAATTTGCGAATATCCAGTACTTCTTCGGGGAATTCCTGGCGCACAGACTCCACTTCCTTGATCTGCTGGTACTTGCACACCACGCATTCTTTGGTGCTGAAATAGAGCAGCGTGGCTTTTCCGTTCCATACTTCAAGCGGCCACTTACGACCCTTGGTGCGCCACTTGACGATGTTTAGCAGTAACCAGTTCCAAGTGGCAATAGTGAGTGTGAATGCAATCAGGATTCCAACTGCAATAAGCAGACGCGTCATATCGATCATAATTATGCTCCCGTTGCTCGACGTTGCGCGTTGAGAAGTCTGGTCATGTGCAGATAGATGAAGCACCCGACACAGAAATGAGCTTGCATGTTCAATTGCGCTAGAAATACGACGATCCAGCACAAGATCCAGCCTATCTGGGAGTAATCCAGAAACAGGAAGCCGGCCGCCACAAAGAGAAAGATGGCGCCGAGCAAATGAGCAAAACGGTGCGGTGCTGGATCGTCAGGCTGCGGTTGAGGCTTCATCAGGCCGAGCGGTTTGACGACGTGCTTATAGAACAGTGTGAACGGCTGTAATTTGTGTATGATCAAGCCGATCGACATACATATCGCAGTAAAAATGAGAGGCCAGGGTGTATCGAAAATGAAGCCGATAACCGGCAGGCCGATAATGAAAATCTGATTCACGGTCATGGCGCTTTGGTCAATAATAATTTGACCGCCAGGACCCGGTTTATTGGGCTGTGCGTTTGTCATTATGAATTTCTCCATTTCAGATATCGCAAAGCGGACCCGGGAGGGGTCCGCTTGCGTATTTGCTTTAGTAAAACGTGGGCTAAAACGCTCTTATGGCGCCTTGTTTCGCAGCACGTTCTGCAGAACCGACGCCATTTGCTCGGCGAGGTTCTGGCTCATTTGCACCTGCATACCCGCAGCGTCCGGTGGTTTCGGTTCCGGATGAATCGGAGCCGTACCTGCAGCACTAGCCGGGACGGCGGCGCCAGTAGGCAACTGTCCGACTGCCATATTCGGCTCGCCGCTAACCGGCCCCGGCGGCACCGCCACTGGGGCCGGTGGTGTTTCGATTGCCGAAGGAGCTGGCGCTTCGACGTTCACCGGGGATAGCCCCGTCAGGCTGTTTGCCTCGCTGGCGTTCGACTCCGCCACCCCTGGAGATACTGGTGTGGCTGGCATCTCCGTCGGGTGTACGTCTGGAGAAGACCCCAGCGACGGGGATACGGCGCTGGCCGGCTGCGGCTGGGTGGCCTCAGCCAGTTTCATGCTCGGCATGGGCAGGTGCCCAGGCTGAGTCAGGAAAGACAGATCCAGTGACGGCGATGCGATTACCCCATCAGGTAGCGGCGGGACAGCCGGCGAGAGGGGCGAATGCGCCGCGAAAGGCGCCTCCGCACCTATCGGGGGCGCGTCCTCCGCCGGAACTGCCTGGTCCGGAGGGGCTGTCATGCCTGGAACTTCAAACCCGCCCAAAGCGGGCGATCCGAAGCCGTAGGCATATTCCCCGGAGTGCAGCGAGTCGGCGAAGAGCGTCTCACTTGAAGGCTCGACTGGGTTGCTCATGACGACCTCCTATCAAATGACAACTTCTGCCTTGCACAGTGCGCCGGCCGTGAGAACTGCAACCGCGGCGTACATGGTCATGAGATAAGACGCAACCGATTCGTCGGAAATGCCCATGAAATCAACAGATATAAATGGGAAACGTGGGCTGCCTTCTGTTCCAGCGGCGTATAGGCTGATTACGCCCTGTTTATCTTCGCCCATGCGTAACAACAGGATGTTGGTCTTGGAAGCGCCCACCTTGCGATCCTGCAATACCTGACCCTTGCCGTCACAAAGGTAAAGCTTGTTGGTTGGCAATAGTGGCAGACCCCGCCAGCAGATGAAATGCCCGCCATTGAACTCCATGGTTTCCAGAGTGAGCCCCTTTTTGTTGCAATCCTGCGCAAAGGCTGCGATTGCTTCTGGATGCATGATAAACACGTCGGGTGTTTTCCATACGCGGCTCAACATGTCGTCCAGCAGATCCGGCGTCGGTCCGCTTTCGGATTTCACTTGCAGGCGCGGGGCAACGTTGTTTACCAGGCCCCAGTCGGGATGATTGAAGATCAGGTTTTCCTTGCTTTCATACATCCACTCGGCTGCCAGGCTCAACTGCATTTCAAGCTGGTTGTGGTGAGTAGAGTACAAGGCTGGAATGCGAGTGTGCATTTTTACCACGTTTTGAATCGTTTGCAGATGGATCTCGCGCGGAGCTTCGTCGTAGGCAGCATAGCTACTGTCAAGCGTGGAGCCTTCGTTGTGCGAGTGCACGACGTGCAGATTCTGCGACGGCAGATTAATTAGGGGGGCTCCGGTGCTGCTTTGGACAGGAATGAATGGCTCGGTTACCTTGTTAAGACGATAAATGCCACCGGTGACCGGCACGCAGGCGCGCTGCACCATCATTTGGCAAATCCAGCGAGGCGAGCGACCTTCCCAATAAGGCCGTGATTTGTGCGAGCTGGATAGAACGAGAGCATTGGATTTTGGAAGCAGTTTCTGTTCAGACATGAATATCTCCAGTTATTGTTAGTTGAGATGGTTGATGGTATTGCCACACTCATTTGTCCTGCAAATTGTGGTGATACCAACTTTAACTATAGTACAAATAAGCGTATTATGGGACATAAATACAAGAATATATTAATATCCTTTTAAAACAGAAATATAGAAGTATTTATATATTATAAAATAATAAAACGCTTATAAACCTAGCCGGCAAATTGATTAAATGTTCTCAATTATTCAAGTAATTAGATAGATATTCTGCGTGGTTGATTCTGTTCGAACATATCGCAGGAAATTAAATAGAGCATAATTAATTACTTAATTAATTAATTACTTAATATAGGAAATCATAATTATGGGCTCAATTATTCAGGCAATGAGGGAATTCTTTGGCAGAGTTAAACCCTTACAGACGCACCCCAAGCCCAGTGAGATGGGCGATAGCAAGAAAGTGTCAGCCAGCACTGCCACGATGGGTTCCAGTACAGAGAACTCGCTAACCCTTGTACACCCAGCCGTCCTTGATCATGCACGTCGTTATCTGAAGAAAATGCCCACACCTGCGGCTGCTGAAAGGATGCCACGTGCCCGGATACTGGTTTCTTTTATAGGAAAATATGGCCGTCCGGAAGCTATGCTTTGCGATGCAATAGGGGAACATGCCGACGAAACTGTATCGATGGTGTTCGGGCAGAACACGGCCTTACTGGATATAATTTTCGCTCACTCGCCGACCCTTTTGCGAAAACTATTCTGGATGTCTGAGAATTTTCTGTTGACGTTGTTTCGTCATGAGTCACGTGTGTTGCATGCGATATTTGGGCACTCCCATTTCGTTTTGGAGCGCCTGCTGCAACATTCTGATGCCCTTCTTAGACAAATGGCCGGCAAATCCGGGGACACTCTTTACCAGATATTCCGCCACGATGACCGCGTAGTTGAAAAGATATGCAGCCCTTCAGACAGCGTGATGGCGGTGCTTCTAGCACATGGCGACCGAGTATTGCAAAGAGTGTTTGGTCATTCCAACGACTTCTATTTGAGCAATCTGTTCTCGCATGATGATCGCTTTCTTGCCGAGTTGTTCAAGTGTCCAGGGCAGGAACTCGATAACCTCTTTAGTTGCGATGACTATCTGCTGGAAAAACTTTTCTCGTTCGATGCTGAGGAAATTATTCCCTTTTTGCGGGACATACAGGCAGACCCACGAGCCTTGGCCGACCATTGGAGGATAGCCGAAGGTATTGCCGAGCTAGAGCAGCGGTTGCGTGGTAGCACTGAGGTGACGGATGAGAAGGTGAGTCGCGTCCGTGTTGTTCTGGAGCGCGTTGAAGACCAAGCAAAACGCGCCGCTCTGGCGCGGTTCTATACCCATCACTGTCTTGCGGATCCATCCCTGATCAGCCGCGTGTTCGATGACAGTGACGCCCTGGTCGCCGCTACTGAGGCGATTTCGCCGGAGACGCTCGACGATATGTTGGCAATGCCACCAGATGTGCTGAAGGCTATTTTCAGTTTGCCACTCGCCACATTTTACACGCTGTTCAGACAGGGCGACACGCTGCTTGGGTGGATTTTTCTCTATCCCCCTTTCGTGACGCGCCAGATATTTGTGCGCTCGTCCGGATCAGTCGGGCAAATCTTCTCATGCCCAGAAACGATTCTTCGCAAACTATTTCAGCACCACGACACTGTTCTGGAGAAGTTGTTTGAACATTCCGATATCGTTCTTGGCAGGGTGTTGTCACATCCACCAGAAATTCTCGACTGGTTGTTCTCGCAGTCGGATCGCGTGTTATGGAATCTCTTCTGCCATTCGGAAGCCATACTGGCCAAGATTTTCTCACCGGACGAGGGCGTGCTGGCGCTAACGCTGCTGTTTACTGCCGACGATGCACATTTGCTGCAAATACTGGCACGGGGAGACGATGAACTCAAGCAGATGTTTGCTCAACTCTACGTTGCACCGGATGAGGCATTGACTGCCGGGGTTTCTCCTGTTGCCAGCATGGCCGACGATCGGCGCCTGCGGCTGGATCGGCAGCCTATTCCGGAGGCTGGTGCGGTGGAGAGCGATATCCTTCTCCGTGCGCTGCGCCGAGAATCCGTGTCCGGCGCAGATTTGCTGGATCTGGTATTTTCACACTCTGATACTGTTCTTCAGGAACTGTTCGGTATGCCGAACACTACACTGGCCGCTGTGCTGATGTTACCTCCGGACGTGCTGCGCAAGCTATTTTGGTATCCTGACCGAACGCTGCATGCGGTGTTCGTGACCCATGACCCCTTGGTTGAACGCGCGTTCTTCGCGCTATCTTCCCATGCTTTGCGGCGTATTCTTGCATGCGCGGATGATGTGATCGAACAAATGTTCAATCACTCGGATCATGTATTGCTGAAGCTGTTCGATTGCCATGATGCGATTCTGATCAATTTGTTTTCGCACTCTGCTGACGTGCTTCAGTGCATATTCCGGCTTTCAGATCAGACTTTCCGCGAAGTGGTTCTGGCCTCAAACACCATGTTGTGGGAAATTAGCCTGCGCTCGGACGATATACTTGAACGTTTATTTTCCTGCCCCGAGGAGGCCATAGAGGCATTGTTCCAGTGCGACAAGCCTTTGCTCGAAGATTTATTCTCCTGGGAAGACGATGTAATCGCTGAGGTGATCAACTTTATAGCCTCCAATCCTCGCGGTGATGTGGCAGAGACAGTGCGTCGCTTGTTGACGCAAACCCGCATCGTCGATCCTGAATACTCAGTCAAAGAGAATGATGTCAAGGATGTTAGAGCAAGGGCATTGATTGCCTCTCTGGATACCGAGGAACAGAAACAGCCTTTCCTGAATTACTACGGCAAGTACACGGATATCCGGCCTGCTTTGATCGACCTGGTGTTTGAACGCCAAGCCGTGCTGTATCGGCAACTGCTGGAATGCGGGACGGATACGGTCTGGCACCTGCTGTCGTTGCCGCCGGCTATTCTTCGATCTTGTCTTCGTCGGGATGGAGAGGCTTTGGCCGCAGCTCTAACCGCTCCCCCTCCTACCGTACAGCACTTGTTTTCCGCCTCACCACTAGTGATTCAGAGTATGTTCAGTATGGAAACGGCTAATTTGCGTTTGGTATTTGCGCATCGCGAGGGCGTACTCAACAGCTTGTTCAGTCATGCCGATGCTGTACTCGTGGCTTTGTTTGACAGCGATGACATGTTATTGCGAGCCTTATTCGGAAAAAGCGACGAGGTCCTGCGACATCTTTTTGGTCTGGATACCACAGTGCTCTGGAATCTGTTGCTGCACGATCCAGTCGTCATTTCCAGAATGCTCGAAGCCGACGAATACGCGCTGTCCAAGTTGTTCACAGAAGAGCGACGAGTCTTGATGGAATTGTTTTCATCGGAAGATGATACGCTGCGTGATTTCGTTGCCCACGTGCTACGCAACCCGGGCGCCAATTTTCGTGGGGCAGCGCAAGAGATCGGCGCACTAAGGACAATTATGCGGCCGGACTGCTATGAGGAGGGTACGCGTCTGATGGCGCTTGAGGAACCTGCGACTCTGTCCCCTAAGTGACTTAGCGCATATGTTTTCAGGAATTGGCGATGCCGGGAGTCTGTAATAAGTTTTCGCAGGCAAGGCCACATTAAAAATTAGGCAGACTCCGATAACCAATTAAAATTATTTAACTTTTTTGCATGGCGCTACTGACTAATTTTACAAAATTATTGAGCAGACTGCTCGGCTTTTGGTGGCTAGTCCGGAACGGGATTATTTGGTGCGACGATCTGGACCCGAATCGAAATAATAAGTGACGCGATTTCTGAGGCTAAGATAGTCGAAGACCTCTCGCGATAAAAGGCCTGGCTTGATACTCTTGACGATCTTGAGTTCGGGTTCATCTTCCAGGGAGAGAATAATCGCTTCTTTTTTAGGTATGGATTCGTCGTAAATCAGCACGTTCGGACGTAGAGGGTTGTTGGCGCTGACGGTTACTACCATTCCGATGGCATCATTGGACAATTGTACGGCAGTTCCTGGGGGGTAGACGCCCAGGCACTTGATGAAGAGTTGCAGGACCTTGGGGTCGAATTGCTCTTTTTGGTGCTTGAACATGTAAGACAGCGCTTCGTTTGGGGTGAGCGATTTTTTGGTGTCCAAATGGTTGCAAAGGTTATCGTAGGTATTCACGATGCAGACGATTTTCGATAACGGGGATATTTTGTCGCCCGTCAGTTTGTCTGGATATCCCTTGCCGTCGATCGTCTCATGGTGCTGTGCGATGATTTCTATCGCGCCTGACGGAAGACCGAGTTCGGTCCCCATCTCAACACCGTAGCTTGGGTGGAGTTGGAAGAATTTGCGCTCGGGATCGGTCAGTGGGTCGAGTTTGCGCAGGATTTTATCCGGGATACGGGTTTTCCCAATGTCATGGAACAGTATTCCAATGCCGAGCGTGCTGAGGTCTTCTTTGGATAATTCCATCTCCTTGGCGAGCATCATGGAGAGTACGATCACGTTGAGGGAGTGGTGATAAATTTCCTCGCCACCGGCTTTTGCGTTCATCAGGTGGATCGCAACGCTTTTGTCCGTCATCAGCGATTCCACCATTTCCTGAATCAGGAAATTAGCATCCCGCAAGGCTTCCTGTGGTCGCGAGAACAGGTTTTTGTTGATGTTTGCAATGGCTGTGGCGGCGCCCAGGTATTTCTTTTCGCACTCGCGGATGCGTGCCCGCTCATGATTTATGCGAGCGACACGTTC
>Ga0105091_10000830_pt1 | contig 13346 bp, 9 predicted proteins | sample PPLLak1March2015_FD_87022 | JGI IMG/M metagenome (GOLD analysis project Ga0105091, IMG submission 87022) | Freshwater sediment microbial communities from Prairie Pothole Lake near Jamestown, North Dakota, USA - PPLs Lake P7 Core (1) Depth... | ecosystem: Environmental > Aquatic > Freshwater >... | reverse complement strand
CGAGGTCGTGTACATGATCTTCACGGGAATACTTATCCGAAGTGCCCACAATAAGGCTGGTGCCCACGCTTTGCACTGTCGTTGCGGGGTCTGCGCCTCCTTTGGAAGCAATTTCTATAGTATGAGCTGCAGGGTTGGGAGTTATTGTGATATTTGTACCTTGCTTCAGGTCTACATTCCCTCCGGGGTTACTGACTGAATTTATACTAACGAGTGCCCCTGTCTGTTCGGCAGTAACCTGATGGGGATTGTCCGTTCCTGCAGAATGGGTTTCTCCTATAGTGATACGATTATTCGTATCGTCAGGAGTGATAACAATGGAGTTTTCTGGAGAGAGATCAACATTTCCACCCGAATTGCTTACCCCATCCATACTTACGAGTGCCCCTGTCTGGGAGGCAGTTACCCCATGAGGATTATTAAAGTCCAGGATATGGCACTTTAAAAGCTGGTAAAGTTCCTTCCGGGTGAAGAAAATCCTGTACTTCTCCGTGTTCCGCGGATTAACTGCAAAACCATTTTCCACAGCCTCAACTTTCCCGAGGAAAATTTTAGATTCCTGGTTCTCCCCGCATTCAGGGCAGGAGATGTGATCTATTTCAAGCGTTTCCAGCCACTCGTTTACACTGATAGTTTCTTCTGACTCCCCTGATAATTCGGCACGGCAAGTAATGCTTTTTGAGTCGGGTTCTACGTTCGAGGCTATTACTTCAAAATCTTCAACAATCCTTCCGGGACAGCATTTTTCTTCACAGCTTGAAGGATTTGAAGCTGCAGCAACATACCCGTCGTAACAGGGTTTATATTTCAGGTAGAGGTACGGACTGGCTGTTAAGTCAGGAATGGAATTTCCCCCGCTGTCTATTATCGGTTTTCCCAGTGTGTTTGCCGACACTACAATTTCGCGCCCGCAGCAGTCGAGTGCCATACCCCCGTCTATAAAATTAATAGTAATTCTGTCGCCGTTGTCTTTGATCTCAAGGGTTTCAAAACCGCAGACAAGCCCGGAACCGTGAAGCAGCCTGTTGATAAGGTGGTTTTTCTCGTCAAAATAACTCTGCTCGGTCTCAAAATCCCGGACCGTCATTAACTTGCCGTAAAAATAGTTGTTTTTCTCGAATCGGTGCAGTCTGCACTTATCAGTCTCATCCGTATTATTTGACATACCATTACCCCTCTTATTTTAAGAAAGTACGTTTTTACCAGTATTACAGAAAGTTTTAGCAGTATTAAAGGAAGGTTTAGTACTATTACACAAAATATACAAGCATTGTAACAAGCATTGCAGGAAGTTTAGTTTAAAAAGTGTTAAGAAAGAACTGTGTCGATTTCCACCCTGGAATGCCTTTCGACCTGTCCTGCCTTTTCGTCATCGTGCAGGACAGTGTCCCTGCCAATGACCGCTGCTTTTCCAAGAATGAACTCAGGTTTCGTAAGTGTGGTGTTAATTCCAAGGTACGTATGCATATCCAGGTAGAACCAGGGTTCGAGCATTTTCAGGTTGTAGCATGTGTGTGCAGGCTTTTGCTCATCAATAATTCTTCCGACCTGTTTCAGGATAGCTGGAGTAATGCCCGGAGCCTGCAGGAAAACCGAAAAAGCAAACCTTTCCGTTCCGAAAAGAATGTTGACCAGGTTTTCCTCTTTGTCGCCGATTGTTACTCTAGTCCCCTCAGGCGGGAAAAAGATTGCATCCTCACCACTGCATGAAAGAGGCCTGTCTCCTTTGCACGGGAGACTGATTCGGAAATTTTCGACAATCAGAGGCTTTACTCCGGTAAAAAGTTCAATGCTTTCAGAAAGCCCTTCTCTTGTACCCCTTTTTTTGTATAGTGAGACCGCGTGCCTGATAAAGAGTCTTCTTTTCTCCTCAGTCCAACCCTCCTCTACAGGAACGGAAAGCCAGGAAGCAAGCCAGGAGAGGAATTCAGGAGGGGCAAAATCGGCGTCGAAAACGCGGTCAATGTGCTCAATGGTATAATCGATTTCAAAGATTATACTCTCGAATATGGAAAGGAAGCGTTCCAGAAGGTCTTTGCTGTGCGGCTCTTCCCGGTAGATGGCGGGCAGGTAATCAACATACGAAGCCCTCGGGTAAAATATTGCTATGGATTTGACAGCAGGAGAGAGTTCTTCAGTGCCGGAAAGAACAATTTTAAACCACAGATATCTTCCCTCTGCGTTATCCAGGAACAGAGCATCCCTTTTCTTATCGCCCTGAACTGCAGACGTTTCGGAGATGCCTATTTTCCACCTGCCCGGATCAAGAGCTTTAATCTCAGCTTGTGAGAGTTTTTCATCCGATACATAATAAAAAAATTCTACTTGAGTGCCTTTTATAAAATTTCCGTTAATTAAAAGCCTGTGCCATGCAGTACCGTTTTCCTGGCTGTCAACAGGTTTTGAGAGATATGTCCCCCGGAAAGAACCATCCGAAGTCCTGAGGTTTATTTTTTTGCGTATGAGACTGGTGAGCTTTTTTCCCTTTCCGTCAAGCACATAAAGCCTGCCTTCAGGACTGGATACCAGTTTTTTACAGCTACCCCTGTAAGACCACAGAGGATAAAACCGATTATCAGGCCCCAGCTTATGGATAGTCTTTTCGTTCTGGCTTTCGTTTCCTGTTTTATCCGCCTCTCCTACAAAGATTTCCTTCCAGGCATCAACCGCAATTCCTGAAGGGGAAAAGTTCTCGATGTCGATTTTCCTTTCCACCCCGGTTTCCCCGGCCCTGAAGATATAAACCCTGTTTCCTGCAAGGACGTAGCGGTTACCTTCTTTATCCACTTCAAAGGCTTTCGGCTCTCCGGGTTCATTGATTTCACAGGAAATTGCGGGCTCCGGGCAAAGGGGGCTGTGCTTATTGATAGAAAGCACCCTCTTCCCCTCAAGAATGTAGATATTCCCTTTTTCATCGCACTTTATGCCGAGGATTTTTTCCAGATCCTTTCCAGCCGGGCCTTTTGAAAGAGTCCAGCGCAGCTGATAATCACGTTTTGTAAAAGCATTAAGGCGGAAGCTACTGCCTTCGAGAGTATCTGCAACGTACAGGGTATCTCCGTCTACCCCAATTGCAGAAATTTTTCCCAGCTTTAAAGGAAAAGCGTCCGGACAATTCCCTGCAGGCTTTAGAGCAGCCGAATTTCCTGCATATTTGAAGATCAGGTTTTTCTCCGTATCCGGAAGATTTTCCGCACCTGCAAGCTTTTCTGTGCCCAGAAGATAAAGAAAACCACATTCATCGATTGCAATATCTTCAATAGTAAAACCCGGATTTTCGAATAATACTTCCTCGAATAAATATGAATAAGCACTGGAAAGCCTCAGGTCTCCCTGTCCGAGATCAAGATTCTCGACTTCTTCCATGAGCTCTTCCAGAAGTGACCCTGTATTGATCCACGCACATTTAATCTCCTGAATGCAAACCACCCCTTTTCAGGCAACTTTCAGCCTCCCTTGCAATCTCTATACTGTGTTTCCCGGAATAGACGCTCGAAAACCTCGAGCCCAGAAGGAGATTGCCCTGTGAATCCCGAACCGCTCCGGGTTCCCCTGAAACCGAAAGCCTGATAATGCATTTTACCCCCTCGACCGTTTCCAGGAGTTCATAAAGCTCAGAAAGGTAAACATCCCTCCCAATAGGCCAGCCCTGTCCGTCAGATCCTCCTTTTACGGGATGGAGATACCTTTTGAGTGCAAACAGCACATCCGTCAGGATCAAATTGTCGTCAGGATAGCTCTCCAGCGGAACAATAGTGGCATTAACTGTCACTTTTACGTAATTGGGAGGGATTACATGGATTTCAGTCCCTATCAGCCGGTGCCTGTCAAGGTGCCTGCATATCGCCTGTATAAAACCTGCTGACGGCTCAGGAGGAGTTTTAAGGATTTCAAGCGGAGTATAGGGAATCACTACAACCGTGACTGAACCCCTGCTGTATTCGGATTTTACCGGTTCCGTACGTAGGGGTTTTGCCTGTTGAAGAGTATCAGGGCGGTAGTTGGGTACTGCCTTCGCTTTTGCTACTCTAAGCTCAGGAGTATTCAGGGCTATGTACTCATAATCGGAACTTGTTACTGCTGTATACGGTACCTTGAAATCCCTGAGAAAAGCCTCAATTGCCTCTCCAATGGACTTGGCCTTTTTCCAGCCGGCCGAAGGCCTGTAATTTGTAATATCCAGGCGTTCAAACCCTTCGACCTGCCATTTAAAGCCAGCGTTAAGACTTCCGTCTTCGTTTTTGCTTTCAGCCCCGTTTCCGGTTTCTTCCCCGCTTCCTGCGGTGAGATCCTGGGTTGCCGGGATCGTATTCAGCCTTATCTTCTCAATTCTGGGAGGGTATTCGTAATTTGATTCTTTTACAGTACAGCGGAGCCAGAAATAGGGTTTTTCAAAGCTCATGACCGGAATTTTGTCAGTTGCTTTCCAGCCTTCAAGCCCTTTTAAAACAATACTCCCACTTTTTTTGAACCCTGCCGTGTTGTCCGCAACAGAGATCTCTTCATCGGGACCGTTTCCTACCGGGGGCCAGATTTCCCATTTCAGCTTCGCATTCTCAAATTCGTATTCCTTTTCATTCCCATGATTTCCCGGAGCTTTCAGGTCTTTTTCAAAAAGATAACACATGAAATTAAGAGTGTCAGGCGGAGTGGCCTTATCAGTTACAAACCCAAGGTAAAGGGTGCATCCGGCCCGAACCTGCTCGCCGAAAGGAGCAAAGAAAAGATCGCCGGCTTCGTTTGCACCTGTGCGGTCAAAAACTCCTCCCGTGTCTTCGTCAACTATCAGTTTTTCAAGTTTAAACGTGTCCGGAGCTACAGTCAGGTCTTCATCCAGCAAAAAATAAATTTGCTTGCCAGCAAGCTCAGTTGAGACCTTCATCCCCCTTACAAGTTCCGTTTTTTCGGGTGAGCTGAAGCTGAGGTCCACATGTGCAGGTTTTTCATTTTCAGGCGCTATCCCCAGTAACTTGAGGTATTTCAGGCGGTGCCTGTCGGTTACAAGGTTAGTTCGGTACAGTTCGATTTCGGCTAGCCACGCAAAAAGCTCAATAAGCGTAATCCCGGGATCGCTCAGGTTATGGTCAGTCCATTCCGGGGCATACACAGGAATTAACTTTCTTGCCTCATCTACAAGCTGATCAAATGTCCTGTCATCGAGATTGGGTACGGGTACGGACAGGCTTTACCCCTCCTTATTGCCATTAATCCATTTTACAGCTATTGCATGTTTCCCACTGTAAGGAAGCGCATACTCAGGCAGTTTGATCACGGAAGTGTCGGTCAGAGTCAGGATCTTTGAGCCCTCAAAATACCTGATTTCCACATTTGCTACATAATCCACAGCTTCGATACCCTCGAGTATGGAGTATATGTCAGAAAGGCAGGGTGCATCCCCGAAATTCCAGCCTTTTCTCTCAGCGTAGCCTGTCAAGGGATGCAGGAAATCCGCAATCTTTTCCCTGGCCGTTTTTTCAATTACAGGAATAGCATCAATATATTGTGTCCTGATTTCTGCCAGTACATCCACCCTGACATAAAGAGGAGGAATTACCCTCAGGAACAGTACAGGAGGACACTTCGCTTCCAGGTACCGTTTTACATTCCGCTTTAATTCGCTTGAGGGCAGAGGCTTTATTCCGGTTCCTTCCGGGACTATGACGACTGTGACCCAGCCGGTGCTGAATCTGCCTTCCGAATTAAAATTCGGCAGTACCTTTACCCTTGCGACCTCGCGTGAAGCTTCTTTTACGAGCCATTCATAATCCTCGGCTGACGTTGCACGATTCCTGTGCTTGAGGGTGACAGGAGCTCGTTTCAGAAGCGAATCAGTTTGTTCGGCATCATCTCCTCCTCCTGAAGATACAGGGTTGTAAACTCTGTCCACAAACGCTATGGATCTCAGGAGTTTTGAGATTTCAAGAGCCTTGAGGTTTCCTGCTTTTCCTCCGCCGCTCCTGTAAGTAGCCTTGAGGTTTTCAAAGCCTGCAGGAGGAATCCTGCCTTCTTCCCCATTCCCGAAGCGGATTTTTCCTGCGGTCCTGTCGAGTGTGTAATGCCTGTCGATCCCACCTGACCCCAGGAAATCATCTACCCTGCTCCACCGCACCCAGGCTTTTTTGAGCTTTCCTTCACTATCCGTTTCCAGTTGCAGGAGGTCTTTCCGATGGCCTTTTATCTCTTCTTCCGGGATGCTTCCGTACTCATCAACCCATATCTCTTCTTCGAGTACGGGCCTGTGGATGAGGGAAAACTCCTGATCCGGCTCCCTGCTGCTTGAACCGATTATTTCGTCATAGGTCGTGCTTGCCTGAATAGCCCAGACCGAGTTAAGATAAAAGCCAGGCACCTTCGGGGGAAGCTCGCGGGCAGCCTCAGGTTGAAAATCAATATTGAAAATTTCAAAGATTTTTTTGCACGCTTCGGTTCCGGGAATTACTTTTTCACCGGCTGCCTCCTTGCCGACTGTCCCTGAAGGAAACGCATTCCTGGAATCCAGAAGCTTGTAGATTTCCGGCCTTTCCCTCCTGAGAAATCCGGCATATGCAGGGGATATCCTACCTGATTTTGCCTCTTTAATCTCTTCATTCATATCTTTTTTAAAGAAATCTCCGGTTACGAGTGCCCTTATCCAGTATTGTTCTCCCGAACCAAAAAGGCTGGAAGCAAGCATCTTACCCGGGACAACAAACTGAAGCATCCCCTTTTTTGTGAACCCTGCGGTCTCATCCAGCGCTTCGAGCGATTTCCAGCTCTCCGGATTATCTTTCCCGCCTATTTCACCCTCTGCCAGGTATTGCCACTTCATTTCGGGCAGGAAAGTCTCCGGGTACTCGAAACCCTCCTCGATATCTATGAAAAGGCTCATAGGCCCCTCTTTGAGGGCCCTGTCAAACCCGAAATATACTGAAGGGAAAGCATCAGGCAGGGCTTTGAAAGGCCAGAACTTTTTAGAGTCTTTGAGCTCCTTCGTGAAGTTCCTGAATTCAAGGTTATTCTCAGCAAGAACGAGAACTGGCTGCCTACCTTCCGAACTTACATAATTAATTTTTAAATCTTTTATAACGGGAGGGCAAAATTTGCCATTAATGATATTCCTTCCAATTATCTCATAGTCCTTCCCGTAATTTCCTCCGACCAGCCTGGCCCGAATCCAGCAGCTTTCCTTGCCGTTGACCCTGGAAGGCTTTACGGGGGGCATTTTAGAAATTTCTATCCTGTAAAATTCTTTCTGGTTATCTTCCTCATTATTCCTATCCTGGCATCCACCAGCTTCACATAGGTTTTCATCAATCCCAAGGCTGACCCAGCTTTCTCCGTCCCAGTACTCCCAGGAAAGCTGAGGAGGATCGTCTATAATTGCCGGGTCTCTACTGGTCAAATATGACCTTCCGGCTTCAAGGTAGAACGCCAGGCATACTTTGTAATCCCTTTTTGAAAAGGCCTCTGCGCTGCCTATATAGAAAGTGTCGCTCAGCCTGGGTTTGCTCCCAAACGGGTATATCTCTTTTCCGGAAACTTCAACCGGCACATCATTATAGAACAGGAAATCCGGATCAATGCCTTTAATTTTATTATTGTTCTCCAGCGCATTTTCTCCTGTTTTGTCATAGAATTCCTTTCTTGCAGCTTCGAGAATGTTCTGAGCTCTTATTTTACTGCACTGGAGAAGATTTGCCAGCTTTTCATCATCAAGGGCCAGAAGTTCGCTTATTGTTTCAATTCTTTGTTTAGCCTGATTTCCTGCGAGTCTTGAATAATAAATACCTCCTATACCCTGGACCTTCAGTATAGAATCTTCTTTTTTGGGAATTTTAGAGGGAAATGTTGAAACTTTTAGATCTGTAACTTTTAAATCCTTAAATTCATTAATCTTTAACTCTTTAATTTCACAGCTTATCCACCTGCTTTCAAGCCCGTTCACCTTAACTTTAGTAATAGGAAGGAGATTTTCTTTGGCCTCCTCTTCTCCGGCAGGATTAATCTCCAGCCTTATTATTGCCTCTTTGTCATATACGCTTTTTACACTCCCGAATTCGATCCATTTGATTTCCTTCTTCTCCCCATTTTTCTTTTCTGTGATCTCGACAGGCCGTTTCCATAAAGCGTATTCCTCGCTTGCAAGCAGGTTTATAAATTCTTTCCCGGTTCCCTCAAAGGAAAGCTCTATACAGCCCTGGCTCAGGTTGAAAAGCTCTTCGTCCCCGATATAAAGTGTATGTTTCTGTAAAGATTCCTTGCCCGAAAAAAGCTCTGTCCGGCCTTCTCCGTTTACTGCAGGCGTGTGGTCAAATATCTCATCCCTCTTTTCTATCACGCTGTATACGGCCGTGATTTTTGAAGGCGTTGCAAGCAGGTTATTTTCGGTTTCAAAAACAATCGTTTCTCCTTCAGGGCCTTTAGCCGAGGCCTGGGTAGAAGCTTCGATCAGGACATTTCCCAGAGCTCCTTCACTCAGTACGAAGCTGAGCGGAACCCTTGCAGGCCCTGGCGGAATGAGGGAAAAATTGAGCATCTCAAGAAAGGACAGGAAATGCTTGCCAGGGGCTTCGTTTACTCTGGAAGAGATAGTTCCTGCCATACCGGAAAAAATCCTTGAAAGGGCAAAACCTGTATCATTCCGGTCTTCCGCTTTCCATTCAGGCAGATAGAAGGGAGCTTTTTTAATGATTTCCTGAAGCACAGCATCCTTATTCAGCCGACTGATCTCAGGAACTTTCACAGCTTACACCCCCTCTTTTAAATAAAACGGATATACAAGATTGAAACTGGTGTTTGTGGTTCGGACCCTGTAATCAAGATTTATCAAAAGCTTTCCCTCGCTTGCGGGGTCGGTTATTACCTTAACCTCAATTAATTCGATACGCGGTTCCCATCGGGTCAGGGCTTCAATTACGGCATTTTCGATGAGGCGAAGGCTGAGCGTATCCATCGTGGAAAAAACGTATTCATGGATCCCGCACCCAAAATCCGGCCGCATAATGCGTTCTCCCGGTGCAGTTCCCAGGATTATGAAAATCGCCTCTTTTATGTCCGCCTCATAGCTGGAAATGTCCACTTTTCCCAGATGGTTTATGTTAAAGGGAAATTTCCATCCTTTTCCGAGAAAATCCATATTAATGTCAAATCCCCCCAAAATCTATATTCCGTTTCGGGTTTCACCCTATAAGCACTGTAGGGCACCCGACAATAATCACATTTGGGGGCCCTGCTTCCGTAACCATGTCTCCCTGACGGGCAGCGGGCAGGCTGTTGATTAAAACCGTGACGCTGCCTGGCACAACCACTCCCCCTGCGTGAGGTACAGGGCCTGAGGAAAGAGGACAGGCATGGAAGTCTGCCGTACCTCTCCATGCCGGCATTCCCCCTATCAAAACATTCGGGCTTCCCGGGCCGGGCCCAAGTGGAGTCCCGTGGGAGGTCGCATCCCCAACTCTTGCAGCAGGCGGCATTGTTTCTTCCTCAGTTTATCTTTACAGGCAGGCCCTGAATCGTGAGAACAGCATTAGACTTCAAACTGAGGGAAGTGGTCCCCTCGATCTCGAGTATATTGGCCTTGATAGTCAGCTGCATGGCACATTCCATTGCAATGGAGTTCTTTACGGAATCAATCATGATTTTGTTATTTCCGGTCCTGTCGGTAATTTCGATTTTTTCCTGGCCCGACGAATCGTCAAGCACGATCCTGTGCCCTGCTTTTGTTTTAATTTCAACCTTTTCCTGCTGCGCAGTATCATCAAAGATGAGTTCATGCCCGCTCCTTGACTTGATCTTGCGGAGATTATTTTTTCCGCTAATGTTGGTTTCGGGAGGGCGGTCCTTCGAGTTCCATAGTGACCCTATCACGTAGGGATGGTTTACATCTCCCTGTTCGAAGGCTACAAGAACCTCGTCATCAACTTCAGGATAGAAAACCATGCCCCTTTCATTGCCAGCCATAGGGCTTGCAACCCTTGCCCAGTAACTTTCGTCGCTCTCTCCCCTCCAGGGCAGGCTTACCTTTACCCTGCCAAGCTTTTCAGGATCTTTATTGTTGGTAACAATGCCAATTGCAACTCCGTATATGCTTTTGGCCTGGTCTTCATTTTCCTGCCCGAACAGCTCATTAAGGGACATCAGAGGCACCTCCGGACTTCAAGGGTCGTCCTGTATCCGTTCTCACCAAGAACATGCCTGGATTTCGTAATATAATATACCCCACTGAAGCGTTCCCCCACCTTAACGATATTTACGGTAATCCCTGGCCTCAACTCCGGATTCCCGACACATTCAAGGGTTCCGGTAATGAATCCGACATTTCGCTTTTTTAACTCCGAGAGTGCAATTGCTTTTGCTTCCTCTCTTGATCTTACAACCCGCCCTTCGATTTTCACACTCAGCCTGGTTCCCTGCGATTCTTCTACAATATCAGCAAATCCCGGGATTCCAATGCTTGTTTTTATTTCATTAAGTTCCGCAGTCTCGGAAATCCTTTCTTTATCTTTTTCATTCCAGGCCGTCACACGAACCTCATTTACTACATTTGCCGCGCTCATTCTCGGGGTAAAACTTATTATATTTTTATAATACTGAAAATCCATACTTCCTCTTCGCTCATCATCCGGTTTCCGGAAATAGAGGGTTCTGTTCCTGATGAATAATTCAAACCCGAGATTGTCTGCCAACCTCTTCAAAAAATCATAATCTTTCTCATTTACCCTCCTTTCAATCCTTCTCGAAGGCCCCATTCCCGAATCTTCCACTCCTGAGGGATCAAGTTTGTTTTTCCTGGCAATCTCGCGGGCCACATCGGAGTATGTTACTTCATTGAGATTGGCTTCCGAATGCGTTTTCTTAAGGTCGTGGGAAAGGTCGTACCCCTCAACCGTGAGCGTTGGAGGCCCTCCTGCAAGGAAACCCGGGGATAACGCCCTGATTCTGCCCCTGATCCGGCTTTCTTTATGAGGAAAAGCGTACCCGAAAGAAGCTATAAGCATGGTCCCCGGAGCAATGCTGCTGTCGTCCAGCCATCGGAATTGCTGAGTTTTTAGGTCAAAAGTTTCATTAAAAGAAAGCCGGAACAGCCCCGGGCTTTCAAGGTCTTCGTCCACTTCCAGCCCTGTGATTTCGTTTTTCGGAATGGCCTTATCGGTATCTGCCCAGGATACGGAGAAGACGGGGGCGTAGATTTCAGCGGACGAAATTTCCTGTGTCATGCTTTATTCCACCGGAGGTATGGTCAGCTCGGTACCGGGCCTGAGCTGTCTGGGGTGCTCAAGCCTGTTTGCAAGCGCGATAGGCCTCCAGAGCCTGAAATCCCCGTATTCGCTATGAGCTATCATCCACAGGCTGTCTCCCTGCTTTACGGTATAAACATGGGTCTTATCAGGCGATTGAAGTTTTTTCTCGCGGCTGCTGAGTTCCATTTTAAATTCTTTGAGAGTAATGCTGAGCTTTGCCCGGACAGGAATGCCGTCCGAGTTGAACATGGTAAACCGTTTGGTCACCCTCTCAAGTACACAGTAAAACGGCTCTTTTGAGTCCATGCCCCACATAAAGCGAAGCACTGGAGGGGCGTGCAGTTCCGGATCGATATTCATAAGCCCTGTGAGCTGGTCCGTATATTTTCGGACATCAACCCCATCTTCTTCATAAGTATCGTAGAAAACTTCGAGGCTGATACTTCCCGAATTACCCTTTACATACTGCAGGTAAGAGGATTCGAGCCCCGGGACCGAAACCTCCGAAAAACTGTTACTTTTTTCAATTGAATACTCCGAAGGAAAATAAAGAATCTCAATTTGCTTTGGCTGTTCCTTTCCCCCCCGGACAACCTCAATAAAACCTTTCCTTGGATTGCGTTTCATCCATTCCCCTCCAGCTTACAAAGCTCTCTTTTCCAGTTTCCGGTTCAGTTTTCCCAGATTTACAGAAGCCCTCTTCTTTCTTTCTCGATTTTCAGTCTCCATACGATCTGCTGTAGAACCTGTTCCGAAATCCGGTTTATCTCAAGCTTCTGTTTCAATTCTTTTTCTATTTTCGAGTAAAGCGATGAGTAACTGGTCTGAGAAGCCTGCTCGGCCTTAAGCAGTTCCTCTTTTATTGCTGCCACTTCCTGTTCCAGTTCCTGACTTACCCCGGCCCCTGTGTTAAAAACAAGTTCCTTCCCTGAGGCCTGAGGATAAACCCCTTTTGCAGGAAACCTGTCAATAACAGGCTCAGGCTCAAAAACCGGATCTGAAAGGACGATAAGCCTGGAATTAAAGTTGGCTGCTAACCCAGGAAAATAGGTGGAATTTAAGATAGCTGAGCCCTCATAAACGGCAGTCCTGTCGAGTAAAACCTTCCCGGAAACGGGATTCCTGACCGGGAAAACCTTTCCGAGCACAGCGTTTCTGCCGTGGAAAGTTTCTCCGGGAACGGCATTTGTATCAGGAAACTTATTTCCAGTAACATTTCCAGTAACTATACTTTTAGCAACCAGGCTTTTCAGAATGGGTCGATTTAAATCCTGAGTTTCTCTTTTTGCCAGGACAGGCTTTCCAGGAGATTTTTCGGGAGTTTTTTTCCGCGGATCGGTCTTATTTACGAGTCTTCGGCTTTTCTCATCCGGAAAGAATGCGGATTTCACTGTTTCCGGTGCAGTAACCGAACCGTACAGGAGATTCCTGCCAGAAGTTTCTCTGTACAGGATCTTCGTGGCTGCTACCGAACCCATTACCGGGTAAAAACCCTCATTCCCTGATGAATACCGGAAATGAACGCCTTTTTGGGTGCTCGGTATCATTTTTCGAGCAGCGTCCCGACTTCCTGGGATCATGCCCCGGATATCCGGCACGCCTTGATGTACGCCGTGTTCTCCTCCCCGGAGAAAGAATTGCAAAAGCCGGTTTTTAACTTTCGTTTCTTTTTTACAGAACGCCTGGGAAAGAATTTGCTTGATGAATTGAAAGTGAACCGGGAAACAAAATCGGTTTTTCCAGACCTGACCTCCTCCGGTCCCCTCTCTGAAAAACAGCAAAGGGAAACTTAAGAATCTCTTTTCCACGGGAGAATGCCTTTTCATAAGCCTGGAGTGAAAATTCGGGTTCGACACCGTAATATGTTGCCTGCCTGTTCCATACGGACTGCCTGTTCCCTGGACTTTCAGGTTCTTCATCTGCGCCCCTTCCAGATACCCTGGTGGGCAAGCTCTACAGTCTCAAATGCTACCGTATTGCTGTCGGCTCTTAATTCGGGGCCTGTCCACTGAACAGGATAAGCCCCGGAAAACTCCCAGCGCCATTTGTCATTCCCTGCCAAATCCATAAGGATTATAGCCCCGTCTCTCCTGTCAAACCGGCCGTTGATAACATCCTGATGCCACT
>Ga0105091_10000829_pt1 | contig 13349 bp, 12 predicted proteins | sample PPLLak1March2015_FD_87022 | JGI IMG/M metagenome (GOLD analysis project Ga0105091, IMG submission 87022) | Freshwater sediment microbial communities from Prairie Pothole Lake near Jamestown, North Dakota, USA - PPLs Lake P7 Core (1) Depth... | ecosystem: Environmental > Aquatic > Freshwater >... | reverse complement strand
GCGATGGCGATCATGGGCCACCTGGTGTCGATCGCCGTTTTCGCGGATTCAGGGTTCGTGATCCTGCTGCCGCTCGCCAAAGCGCTCAGCAGGCGCGCTCGGTTGTCTTTGGCGGTCAGTGCGGTCGCGCTCTTCTTTGGCTTGCTGTCAACGCACGTAATGGTTCCGCCCACGCCGGGGCCGCTTGGTGCGGCGGAAATCATGGGCGCCGACGTGGGCCTCGTCATCCTGTACGGCTTGCCCGTCAGTTTTCTGATGGCGCTGGTCGGGTGTTTGTTTGCTGTAAAGATCGCGAGCCGGGTCTGGATCGAAGCGGGTGCCGGAGTCACCGAAGACGAGATCGAAAGACTAGTAGCTCAGGCGCCCCGAGCGTGGAAGGCTGCAGTGCCCCTGATTCTGCCGATTCTCCTAATTGTCACGAAGTCCTTCGCCGATTATCCGACCCACCCTTTCGGAACGGGGCCAGTCGCGGCCTTGCTCAGTTTCATTGGTTCGCCGGTCGTCGCGTTGTCGATCGGGGTCTTGTTGGCTCTCTGGCTACCCAAACGGCTTGAGAGATCCATGCTGTCGAGCACAGGCTGGGTCGGCGAGTCGCTCAATTCCGCCGCGATCGTCATTCTTGTGACCGGAGCCGGTGGAGCGTTTGGTCGCGTGTTGATGGACGCCGGAATCGGTGATGCGGTCGGCCACTCGCTGTCACGTCTTTCACTTGGGCTCTGGCTGCCGTTTCTCGTGGCAGCCGCGCTCCGATTAGCACAAGGCTCTGCGACCGTGGCTATGTTGACCACTTCGGCGATAACTCTGCCGCTCGTGGAGGTGCTCGGTCTGGCATCGCCCGAGGCCAAGGCGTTGACCGTATTGGCCATCGCCTCGGGTGCCGCGGCCGCCTCGCACGCGAACGACAGTGGATTCTGGATCGTGACGCAGTTGTCGGGTATGGATGTGCGCACGGGCTACCGGCTCGTGACCGTTGGATCAACCGTGGTGGGGTTGTGCGGCGCCGTGACCGTCTGGCTGGTGGGGTGGTTCGTTCTCTAGATTCCGTCGAGGGCGCTGCTTTTTCGGCTAGTTCAACTGTTTCTTAACAGCCTCGCCCGCATACCTGTCGGATGACGTCGGCGAGCACTTCGGAAGGGCCGCCTTTGCTCACGTACCCGGACGCCCCGGCTTCGATCATTTTCTTGTGAACGGCGGTTTCCGAAAATGTCGAGAGTCCGATAACCTCGATCCGCGGATTTTCGCTCTTGATGATCTTTGTCGCCTCGACGCCATCCATGACGGGCATCGAGACATCCATGAGGACGACGTCGGGTTGCAACAAGCGGGCAAGCTCGACCGCCTCCTGGCCGTTGCCGGCCTCCCCCACGACTTCGAAGCCCGTCTGTTGGCTAAGCAGAAGGGTAAGGCCCTGCCGGACGATGTTGTGGTCATCCACCAGGATTAATCGGATGTTTCTTCGTTTGTTTCGATTTTTGTCCGCCGCTAAGTGCTGCCGAGTGCCGGCTGCCTCCTGCTCTGTTTCCGCAGGGCGCGTTCCGGAGGGCAGGGTCATGGTGAAGCGACTTCCAAGACCAGGTTCGCTCGCGACCGATAGCGTGCCGCCCAGGAGTCGGGCCCGTTCTTCGATTCCAACCAGTCCTGTGCCGCCTGCCAATCGAACCGCCGAAGGATCAAACCCACAACCGGCGTCTGTGACGATCATGTCAATAAATTGATCCCTGCCGATCAGGCGCACGCGCGCGCGGTTAGTCTGGGCGTGCTTGGCGACATTGAGAAGCAGTTCTCGCGCCGAGTGAAATAGCACGTGACGAATAGCTTCGGCGGGCGGATTCACCGCCGGATCTATGTCGAGCACTACTTCGAGGCGGTGGGTTTCGCAAAAGTACCGGGCGAGCCATTCGAGGGCTGGAGCCAGGCCAGCCTGGCAGAGAACGTCCGGGCTCAGCCGGTGGCTTAAGGAACGGCAGACTTCGATCGATTCCGTGATAAGACTGTGCACTTCGTCGAGCGATCCATCCATGCATGGATCCGTCGATTGCGCTTTGAGGGCGAAGATCCGGAACTTAGCCCCGACCAGCAATTGCTGAAGATCGTCGTGCAGGACTTGAGCTAGTTCTTTTCGCTCCTTCTGCTCGGCCTCTGTCAGCTCGACCGCCATAGTTCGCAGCTGGTCAGCACGCAACTGAAGGGCGCGATTCCTCTCTGCCACGCAGCTGACCCATTCTTGCCAGGTGCGTAGGTCGATCGCCAGACAGACCGAACAACCGTTCTCGAGTCGAACCTTCGCCCAGCAGGTGTCCACCGAAGCGCCGCATCGCGTGGTCAGAGAGCACTCCTGCCATCCGGTCTGGTCACCTCCGAAGAATTCCCGGGCGCCCGCGTGCACTGACTCCTCGGGGAAGAGGGCGGACCACGGGTCTGTCCCGACCAGCTCTTGGGAGGTCCAACTGGTGAGCCGCTCGAATTCCCTGTTGACCGAAATCACTCGGCCGGCGGAGTCGGTCAAGACGAGCAGGATGGGAATGCGGTCGACAATTGACCCGAACATGTTCTCGGAGACCCGCTGCACCTCCGGCGTTGGGCGCTCTCCGTTAAACTCCTCGGCCCTTCCGAGATTCCGGGTGTCCCGGTCATCTTCTGGGGCTGTTGCTGACTCGGATACGGCGGATGGGCGGCCAGTATCGTGCATATCGTCGATTCGCTTGCGGCTTGGGCCAGCCGCCGTTCGAATAATATGAGGTCGCGTGCCGAAGCACAAGTGTTGTTCGAGCATTTCGGTCAGCCGGCCAGCAGGAAATGTGTTTTCGTGATTTAAAACAATGCTTGTGCTTCGGCCGCGTTGTGTTACAATCCCGCCCGCTCTCGAAATCCCAAAAACAGAAAGGAGTCCAACATGTTTGGATTCGGAGATTTGGGCGTCACCCTCGCCTACCTCTTAACTCTGTTCAGCGTTGTCCTCTCCATCGTCTACGCCATCCGCAAATGGAACGCCGAGGAGGAGATGCCCGCAGCACATCACCCGCCTGAAGAGAACCTCGAATTTGAGGATGAGGTTTGAGGACGAAGGAGACAAGCAAATGAACCTGGAAATTCTCGCCATTGTGGTTGGCGCTTACACGCTCATAACGGCTTATCTGGGCTGGCTTGGATACAAGAAGACCCGAACCGCGGCCGATTACCTGGTTGGCGGCCGGGAGATACACCCGGTCCTGATGGCCCTTGCCTACGGAAGCACGTTCATCAGTACTTCGGCGATCGTCGGTTTCGGAGGCGCCGCAGCATTGTTTGGGATGGGCTTGCTCTGGCTGACTGCCCTCAACATCTTCTTCGGCATCTTCATCGCCTTCGTGGTTTTCGGCCGTCGCACGCGACGAATCGGAGCCGAGCTGGATGCGCACACCTTTCCGGAATTGATCGGCAGGAGGTTCAACTCCCGCTTCATTCAGGGGTTTGCCGGCCTCGTCGTAGCGCTGTTGATGCCTCTTTATGCTGCCGCCGTCATGATCGGAGGAGCGCGATTTGTCGAAGTTCAGCTTAAGCTCGATTACTCGCTCGCACTCTTCATTTTTGCGGTCGTTGTTGCTGCTTACGTTTTCTTCGGCGGTCTCAAGGGTGTCATTTACACCGACGCCTTCCAGGGCGGGCTGATGTTCGTTGGCATGGCGATACTTCTGGTTGTCACGTACATGCATCTGGGTGGGCCCAGCAGTCACGGCGCTCTGACGGACATAGCATCCAAAGTGCCTCCTTCACTTCAGGCGGCCGGGCATCGCGGCTGGACGGCAATGCCCGTTTTCGGTTCCCCATTGTGGTGGCAGCTGATATCGACCATTGTCCTCGGTGTAGGGATCGGCGTCTTGGCCCAGCCGCAACTGGTGGTCCGTTTCATGACGGTGAAAAGCGGGAAGGAACTCTACCGCGCTCTTCTGCCGGGCAGCATTTTCATCTTCATGATGACCGGGACCGCTTTTCTCGTCGGCGCGCTGACGAACCTCTATTTCTTCCAGCGCGTGGGGAAGATTTCGCTGGCCATGGTGGCCGACCCGGTGACTAAGAAACCGAATATCGACAAGATCATTCCGGCCTACATAGGGGATGCTTTTCCTGACTGGTTCGGCTACCTGTTCATGGTGACGCTGCTGGCCGCGGCGATGTCCACACTGAGCGGGCAGTTCCATGCGATCGGCGCGTCGATCGGGCGTGACTTCTACCAGCAGGCACTGGCCAAGGGAAAGCACCAGGAGCGCACTGTCCCGATCGCCAAGCTGGGTATTTTCTTTGCTTTCGCGGCGACCATCGTGCTCGGATACAACCTGGACGTTGGGATTGTCGCCATTGCCACTGCTCTCTTTTTTGGCATGGCAGCGGCTGCATTTCTGCCCTGCTACGTTTCCGCGCTGTTCTGGAAAAGGGCGACCAGGATCGGCGTTACCGCCGGAATGCTGTCAGGCTTTTCCGCATGGGCATTCTGGGTGCTCTTCTTTCATGAAAAGGAATCCGCGGCTCTGAAGGCTTGTGCGGCGTTGTTTGGCAAACCGAGCCTGGTCGCAGGAACGGATTGGGCGGTGGTCGACCCGATTGTAATCGCCCTGCCGATTTCCGCGATCGTTACAGTGGTCGCTTCGCTGTTGACGCCTCCTGACGTGATCAAGAAGGTAACCAAGACCGAAGCGGAGGCGGAACTGGTGGCGGCGGGGAAGTAGCATTCAGCTGCGCCAGAGTGAGCAAGAGACGCTATCGTTTCACGCAAAAGGCGCAAGAGACGCAAAGGAATCGCAAAAGGAAGACGATAGAATCAGCCTTTCGTTTTTGCGATTCTTTGGCGTCTCTTGCGCCTTTTGCGTGAAACGATAGCCTCCCTTGCTGCCTTTCGCGACTCACCTCTTGTGGCAAAACCATTTCCCGCCACAAGGTTACCGGTTAGAATGAGGCTACAGGAGGTCCGATGAAACGTTCTCTGCCTCGCCTCGTCCTGTCCGATCCTCACTTTTGGATTCCGTTCGCCGTGTTGCTTTTCGGCATTGCCGTGCTCGTAACGATCACTAAAGGAGCCTGAGATGTCGACAGCAAAGCAACTGCACGTCCTCGGTGTATTGTGCGGAATCGCGGCGGGTGCCTGGCTGGGAGCGGCCGAAGCGCCCACGAAGCTGGTGACCATCGGTATTTCCCCGTTTGTCATTTCCCTGGCGATGGTGATCGGTGTCTTCGTCGCCCGCTGGACGGTCCCTGTGGCGATAAAGGGAACGGGATACGTCTATCTCGACTTGAGAGAGAAGGTGCACCTGGTTCCATGGGCGATCCTGGCCGGTGCGCTGTGGGCGGTTGCCAACACGTTAACCGTCTTCGCAATCAGGGATGTCGGTCTCTCGATTGCCTTTCCTTTGTGGAATACGAACAGCATTGTGGGCATGTTCTGGGGATGGCTGCTTTTCAACGAATTGCGCGGGGCAGGACGCAGTCAGTGGATCAAGGTCCTCGGGGGCGGTTTGGCGATCGCGGGAGGTGCCTGCCTTCTCGCCTACGCGACGTCACAGCACAGCGGGCTGGCCGCCGATCGGACCACGGCCGGAATCATGGCGGCGCTCGGAGCCGGCCTCCTCTGGGGATCGATGTATATCCCGTACCGGAAGGCTTATATCTCGGGCATGAATCCCCTTTCGTTCGTAACGGTTTTTACCGTTGGGGAGTTGATTACCATGTCCTCGCTCGCCTTGGCTTTTCACGGGGGATTGGGGCCCCTACGGGATGAGATCGCGAAAGCCAGTCCCGCGCTCTTCTGGCTCTTTCTCGGGGGATTCTGCTGGGTTCTCGGGGATCTTTTTCAGCAGTACGCGGCGAAGTATGTCGGAATCGGCCGTGGGATTCCGCTTTCGAACACGAATCAGCTATGGGGGCTGGCTTGGGGTGCCCTGGTTTTTGGTGAGCTTGCCGCCCTGTCCCCGACGGCCGTCTTCCTTATAACGGCGGGGTCGGCCGTCATGATTTTCGGCGCGGTGGCCATCAGCTTTGCCCAGGCGCCTGTAGCTGAGCAGTCTTCTTGGCGCAACGCAATGTTGCGCGAATGCGAAAGATACGGCTTGGATGTCCGGCAGGTCGAGGAGGCCTTGCTCGGTGGGGATCCGTTGGCCAGGCAGAACCCAAAGCGAACCTGGTGGGAGTTCCTCATCGTCGCCTTGGCGATCGGGATTTTCGTCTGGTTGGCCTCTCTGGCGGAAAGACGACTGCTTGACCTTGACTTAGCCTGGCTGGTCGTCCTGATCGTCGCGAGCCTGGCGATCCTGTTGATCGCCGCCACGCTGCTCTGGCGGCGGACGCGGTTCTCGTAAGAAGGCAGTTACATCGATTCTCGCACTGCCCTCGCAGTCGACGAAATCCGTTTCAGGAAATCCAGCGGACTGCCGGCCTTGAGCGCCGCGACCGAGGTGACAAAGGTCGGCCGGAAAAGCAGCTCAGAGAGGGTTTTCTGCAGTTCTCGCACCTGGCGGCCGATCAAGACTATCTCGGGCCCGGGGTCGCTGCGGAGCGAATCCTTATCCGGTTCACTGTCTTCGAGTTTTTGCTCGGGGAGGTCCGGGAAGGCAGCTTTCAGGCTTCCTCTCAGATTGTTCGCCTGCTTTTCGATCTCTTGCAGTTCAGACTTCCAGATTCGGCGGTCCAGCTCTTGCGTTCGCATTTCGTCCAGGTGTTTCCAGTGCTCTTCGAGGTTCCTGGTCTTTCGGTGCACCTCCTTGACGAATTCTTCGATCTGGAGATCGATGAGCTGTCGCTGCCAAAGTGATAAGGCTGACTCCTTGTCGAATCGTGGAGAATCAGCCCGATATTGGGCCAGGCTGTCAGACGGGGAAGTGAAGTGAATCCCGGCGAAGTAGGATCGGAGCTGGGCGTTTTCCCGGGCGGCGCCCAAGTCCAGGCTTTCAGTTTTCTGATCTGCGCCTGACACAGGGCCCGCAACCAACGCGCAAAACACCATCGTGGCCAAAATCCGAGAGGCGGGGTGCATAGGCGAGTACTCCTATAGGGGTAGATGCCAATGCACAGGAAATGGTTTCGGATTCTGTGGCGCGGTTTCGGACGGCTTCAGGCGACGAAGAGGTTCTTGGTCGCAAAATTAGGATCGCTGGTCAAGTTCAGACCGAGACGCCTGAGTCCTGCGTCGTCTCCCGGAGTGGGCATGTGAGTCAAATGCATCTCGCATCCTCGAAGATCCTCCAGCTTCTCGACCGCGAGCTGGGCCGCAGGATTCGTCGTCGCACTGATTGCCAGCGCTATCAGTGTCTCTTCCACGTCCAGGCTGGCGGAGGCGGCCCCCACGTGAGTTTTCAGTCGAGTGATGGAGTCGAGGATGCTCGGAGCCAGAAGAGGTATGCGGTCAGGAATCTCGGCGACGGTCTTCAGCGCGTTAAGCAGCAGGCTGGAGGACGCGTGCAGAACGGGCGAATTCTTGCCCGAAATGATCCGCCCGTCGGCGAGAAGCAATGAGGCGCCGCAGAATATTCCCTGGTGGCCCCTGCCCGATTGCTCGGCTTGGAGGGCCGCGCGGCGTGCTTGGGCGACAACGGCCCGGTCATCCGGACGCGCTCCCAGCTCGCGCATGAGCAACTCCGAGCGCTGCACCGTCTCCTTCGGAGCCAGCCCCATCGCGTACTCGCACGCGTACCGAAAGTAGCGACGGATTACTTCCCGGACCGCCGCCTCGCGCACGACCTCGTCGTCGACGATTCCGAAGCCTGCCCGGTTAACGCCCATATCCGTGGGCGAACGATAGGGAGAACCGTCGCCCGAGATTTTTCCCAGAATCCGAGTCAACAGCGGATATGCCTGGATATCTCGGTTGTAGTTGACGGCCGTTTCACCGTACGCCTCGAGATGGAACGGGTCGATTATGTTGACATCTGCAAGATCAGCAGTTGCCGCTTCATAGGCGACGTTGACCGGGTGCTTCAAAGGGAGATTCCAGATAGGGAACGTCTCGAACTTCGCGTACCCGGCCTCGACACCGCGCCGGTATTCGCCGTAAACCTGCGACAGACAGGTGGCCAGTTTTCCACTTCCGGGGCCGGGTCCCGTGACAACAACCAGCGGCTTCTTGGTTTCGATGAACGAATTGGCCCCGTAGCCCCCTTCGCTGACGATCAAGTCCACATCGGTCGGGTAGCCGCGAGTCGCCCGATGCGTGTGCACCTGGATCCCGCGACGTTCCAGTTTGTTCTTGAAAAGCATTGTGCCGGGCTGATCTTCGAAGCGGGTTATGACCACCGCAGCGACGTCGAGACCCCATTCCCGAAGGTCGTCGATGAGTTTCATGGCATCCGAGTCGTAGGTGATTCCGAAATCCGCCCGCATCTTCTTCCTTTCGATGTCTCCGGAGAAGATGCACAAGATGATCTCTGCCTGGTCGCGCACCTGCTGTAGCAGCCGCATCTTGATGTTCGGATCGAAGCCGGGCAGGACTCGTGCCGCATGGTAGTCGTAAAGCAGCTTTCCACCGAATTCCAGGTACAGTTTGGGGCCATAATTCTTCATCCGTTCGAGGATGGCCTTGGTCTGTTCCCCAAGATACTTTTCGTTGTCGAAGCCGTTTGGCCGTCCGCTGTTACCGCTGGTCGTCATGGCGGGCGATGATAACAAAGCGGGGGGACTTTGCGCACCAGGATCACGCCCGCTGCCAGACCACCGGGGATTTCGCGCGGTGTGTTTTCCGTCTCACTTCTGTCATAATCCGGTCCACGGTTTCAGGAGGCGAGGAGGTGCAAATGACAGGCAAGTCAAAGATGAGTCGGAGGTCGTTTCTAGGAAATTCGGCGCGCGCGGCCGGAGTCGTTGGTATTGCTCAGGCTGCCTCGGCCCCGGTCACGGCCCAGGTAATTGGCGCCAATGACCGGATTCGAGTGGGTTTCATCGGAGTCGGCAACCGGGGGTCCGAATTGCTCGAACGGTTCATGCAGAACCCGGACGTCGAGGTCGCCGCTTTGTGCGACGTCTATGAGCCGTATCTCTCGCGTGACCGCTCGAAAGTGGACCCGCGCTTCATTCAGGATCTCGGGAATAAAGTGCCGAAAATGGGCGAAAAATTCGCCCGCGAGCCCCTGCGGGAGAAAGATTTCCGAAAACTGCTGGAGCGCAAGGACATTGATGCAATCTGCATTGCGACGCCCGACCATTGGCATGCCGTCCAGACGATCATGGCGTGCCAGGCGGGCAAGGACGTCTACGTAGAAAAACCATTGACCGTGACGATCGGTGAAGGACGCCGCATGGTCCATGCAGCCAAGCAGGCGAATCGGGTGGTTCAGGTCGGTCTGAATCGACGCGGGTCCACGGTCTATCAAGCGGCCCGTGCCGCTGTGCAGGGCAACAAAATCGGCAAGGTGACCGTCGCTCGCGCCTATTACAGCAGCCGGATGTTCCCAAACGGAATCGGGAACGCGCCGGCGACCGAGCCGCCGCCCGGCTTGGATTGGGATATGTGGCTGGGCCCGCGCGCCTTCCGGCCCTTCCAGTACACGATGGCCCCCTACAAGTTCCGGTGGTGGCAGGACTATTCCTCCCAGATGGCGAATTGGGGCGTTCATTACCTGGACGCGATCCGCTGGCTGATCGGGGAAAAGGCGCCGGTGTCCATTACCGCACACGGCGGCAAATACCTCCTGAAGGACGATCGGACTATTCCCGATACGCTGGAAGTGACCTTCGAGTTCGCGTCGGGAGCTATGGCCGTGTTTGGCTGCTACGAGGCCAACGGAGGCCCAACTCTCGCCGAAGGAGAGGTGGAATTGCGCGGTTCCCTGGGAAGTCTCTACATTGACGACCGTGCGTTTCACATAGTCCCGACCAGGCCGGGACAATTCCAGGAAGCGGGCGGAGCAACCGAGGAAGAGAAGCGTCCAACCGAACGCGAAGACATCACCAAGTTACTCATTCGTAACTTCCTCGATTGTGTCAAATCCAGAGCCAAGGTTTTTTGCGATCTTGAGGAAGGGCACCGTTCGACGACGTTTGCTCACCTTGCCAACATCGCGCTGGCTTCCAAAGCCCGTCTCCAGTGGGACCCCGAGAACGAGCGAATTACCAACGTCCCGGAAGCAAATGGGTTGCTGGATTACGAATATCGAAAGCCCTGGAGCCTCTCATGAGAGCGCTTGTCATACTGATGGCTGTCTGGGTCACGGCGGTGGCGGCGTCCTTTTCGGCTGACCTGAAGATCGGGATTGTGGGAACGGACACCTCGCACGTGACCGCCTTCACCAGGCTCCTGAATGACCCGCAGGCTCCCGGTCATGTGCCGGGCGCCCGTGTCGTCGCCGCCTACAAGGGAGGAAGCCCGGACGTCGAGTCAAGTGCCTCGCGGGTCGACAGGTTTGCGAACGAACTGCAGGAGAAATGGCACGTCGAGATCCTGCCCGACATCCCGAGCGTCTGTCGAAAGGTCGACGCGGTCCTGTTGGAGAGCGTGGATGGCCGGGTGCACCTCGAGCAGGCACGGCAGATCATCGCGGCAGGCAAGCCGATGTTCATCGACAAGCCGCTCGCCTCCACGCTGGAGGACGCCCGGGAGATCGCACGCCTGGCCCGTGAAGCGGGTGTGCCGTGGTTTACCTCGTCCAGTCTCCGCTGGAGCGACATAGTGACCCAGTTGGCCGGGCCTGGGATCCTCGGCGTGGATGTCTGGGGCCCCGGCCCGTTGGAACCGCATCACCAGCTTGACCTTTCCTGGTACGCGATTCACCCGATCGAAATGCTGTTCGCGCTAATGGGCGCCGGGTGTTCCGAGGTCAGCCGCATTCACTCGGAGGGGGCTGACATTGTCGTCGCCCGGTGGAAAGATGGGCGGATCGGCGTCGTGCGAGCTCTTCGCCCGTACGGCGATTACGGGGCGGTCGTTTTTCGCGAACGAAAGGCTGATCGAAGCTCACCCGATGCTAAGCACGACTATCGGCCGCTGGTTGTAGAAATCGTGAAGTTCTTCCAGACCGGCAAACCGCCGGTCCCGAACGAGGAGAGCCTTGAAATCTTCGCCTTCATGGATGCCGCCCAGAAGAGCAAAGCAGATTGACGGTCGGTAAGACTGACAACTGACAACTGACCAGCTGACCGGCTGACGAGTACCCTGATGAGCATCCGGTGAAGTGGAGCTAAGATAGGGACATGCAAATCGTTCATGTTCATGTGCACGTCAAACCGGACTCGATTGATGCCTTTCGACAAGCGACAATCGAGAACGCCTCGCGGAGCGTAAAGGAATCGGGCATCGCGAGATTCGATGTGATCCAGCAGACCGATGACCCGAGCCGATTTGTCTTGGTCGAGGTCTATCGAACACCGGAGGCGCCCGCTCAGCATAAGCAAACGGCTCATTACGCCAAGTGGCGGGATTCGGTCGCCCATATGATGGCCGAACCCCGCACCAGCGTAAAGTACGCCAATACCTTCCCCGAAGATGAAGACTGGTAGGAGCACCTGACAACCGCCTACTGACCACGGTTGGTCAGCCGGTCAGCTGGTCAGCTGGTCACCAGGTCGGCTGTCAGTTCATCTATGCGTTCCAAGCCTTTGGTGATCGGGATAAGCGGCGGGAGTGGCAGTGGAAAGACTGCCCTGGCCGACGCCCTGCGCGACGCACTCCTCCCGCGGGTTTCGGTTTGCCTGTCACAGGACCGCTATTACCGCTCGCTGGTTGGCGACCCGGCCTACCACAATTTCGACCACCCTGATTCGCTCGATTGGGAGCTTTTCGCCGCTCAGCTGGAACGACTGCGCGGGGGACAAACGGTCGAGGTACCCAACTACTGTTTTGTCACCCATCGTCGCGTGGGGTGCACGCCAATGTCAGCCGCGGAGGCCCTGATTTTGGAAGGGACGCTGATTCTCAGTCGACCGGAAATTGGCAGCCAGCTGGACCTGGCCGTCTACATCGACATCGAACCGGACATTCGCGTGCTGCGCCGCCTGGTTCGGGACGTCAAGGAGCGGGGACGTACCGTGGACTCCGTTGTGGGTCAGTATCTTGGCTCGGTCCGCCCGATGCACGCGCAGTTTGTTGCGCCGTCCAGAGACCGAGCGGATCTGGTGCTGACGGAAGGTTCTGTCGGCGAGTGGACCCGGTTGGTACTCGATTGGATTAAAAGGCGCCACCGCCAGCCAACCGGGCCGAAAAGCGGCGGATTCTGAAACGCGAATCCGCCCTACGACCACTCGACATGCGAAAGCACGCAGTCGTAGGGCGGATTCGCGGTTCAGAATCCGCCGCTTTTCGGCCCGGTTGGCTGGCGCTCCACGCCACAACTACCGCTACTGCTTCTGGAAAACCATCTTCGATTCGCGTTCGCCATCGGGAGTCGGCGTTTTGCTGGCGATCGTGAGGGTCTTTCCGTCGGCCGACAATTGCCATTTCTCAGTCGAAGTCATCTTCTCGCCCTGCTGGTTCTCACGAACTCTCGTGATGACAAGAACTTCGTTCTCCCAAGTGGGCGTGTAAGTGGAGTTGCGTCCGCCCCGTCCCGCAATTTCCTGCGGTTGCCCGTTCAGCTTCAGGTTGTACTCACGGTTCATGAACTGGCTTGAGGATTCCTGCTTGACGTTCAGAGCTTCGGCAGTCTGCTCGACCGTCATGGTGACGTCCGGCTTTTCGCCATCCCGTGTGCGGACCTCACTCTGGTCTTTGTTGAGCACCCATTTCCCGGAGAAATTGGGAGCGGCCGTGACCACCAGACAACTTAAAGCAAGCACCACAACCAGACACAAACTGATTCGTCTCAACATTGCTCGGCTCCTTTTCGACAGATTCCTCTTCTTTGGACACGAAGGACCATCTGACATTCGGTTTACGTTCCGGACAGGCGCTTGTTTCGGGCTGTGTCCGCATTTTCGGAGCGGCGCACGCTGCGAGGGTGTTGCATAAGGTCGGAGAAGTGCGTTCGGCCCACAGGTATGGACGGATTTGTTGTGGGCTGATGTCGTGCGGAGGGCGAGATCGAATGGAGCCGCGCACGAAAGCGAACGGCAGTGAGCGCGAGTAAGCGGACCACCAGTCATTCGCTAAGTCGAGACATTTAAACGCGAAGCAGTGGAGCGAGTCAGGTGGCCCGCTTACTCTCGCTCGCTTCTCTCCCTCTCGAGGGCGTCAAATAAGTTCTTAAGGCCTGAAAGGCCAGCACATAATAGCCCAGGGCGAAGCGTGCTTTTCGCGTAGCCCTGGGTCAACACGGTCTCGACCGCGAAGCCCTGTACGGGCGTAAGATCCTGATAATGTTGCCGTTCTTGCGCCCTTTCAGGGCTTGTCTCCGCCTCTACCTTAGACCCAGGGCTGCGCACAAAGCGCTTCGCCCTGGGCTAATATGTGCCGGCCTTTC
>Ga0105091_10000828_pt1 | contig 13352 bp, 14 predicted proteins | sample PPLLak1March2015_FD_87022 | JGI IMG/M metagenome (GOLD analysis project Ga0105091, IMG submission 87022) | Freshwater sediment microbial communities from Prairie Pothole Lake near Jamestown, North Dakota, USA - PPLs Lake P7 Core (1) Depth... | ecosystem: Environmental > Aquatic > Freshwater >... | reverse complement strand
GCGGCACAATGACGCCGCCCTTTCTAGCTTTACGCCCTTTCAGGGCTACATCTCTCACAGTCCTCTGGAACCCGGGCCTGCGCTAAAAACGCTCCGGCCTGGGCTAATATGTGTCGGCCCTTCAGGCCTCTGATCTTGCTTGCCCTGCCCAAGTGATCAGCCGGTCAGTGGTCAGCGGGCAGCGGTCAGTCGGTCAGCCGGTCAGTGGTCAGCGGGCAGCGGTCAGTCGGTCAGTGGTCAGGGGTCAGCGCGGGGCGCTACAATACTCGGCGATATGCGCCGTGTTTATCCTGCGTCCCGTCTCTCTGGAAGAGTCCTGGTGCCTGCCGACAAGTCCATCTCTCATCGGTACGCGATTATCGGGGCCATGGCCCGAGGCACCACTCGAATATCCAACTTTTCGCCGAGCCATGACTGCCGCTCCACGCTGTCCTGTGTGCAGGAGCTTGGCGTCCGCGTTCAACACAACGAAGGGACGACGATTCTCGATAGCCCCGGCTGGGAGCATCTGGAACAGCCGGCCGCACAGCTTGATGCGGGCAACAGCGGAACGACCATTCGGCTCTTGTCCGGCGTGCTCGCCTCCCGGCCGTTCTGCACGGCGATTGCGGGCGATGCCTCGCTGAATCAGCGGCCCATGAAGCGGGTAATGACCCCTTTGAGAATGATGGGCGCTTCTATCGAAGCCCGCGACGGCGAATTCCCGCCCCTTAAGATCACCGGCACCCGTCTTTCCCCGATTCGCTACCTGCTGCCCGTCGCGAGCGCCCAGGTTAAGTCCTGTGTCTTGCTGGCCGGATTGACTGCCGACGGAACGACGAACGTCGTGGAGAGCCAGGCCACTCGTGACCACAGTGAAAGGGCGTTCCCGGTATTCGGGGTTCCTGTGGAAAAGACAGGTCTGGAGGTGAGCGTAAAAGGACCGGCCCGACTCCTTCCAGCCGAGGTCCACGTCCCTGGCGATTTCTCCGCGGCCGTTTACTTCATCCTCGCGGCACTGGTCGTGCCCGGCTCTGTCGTCGAGATACCGGGACTGGGTCTGAATCCCACCAGGAGCGGGCTCCTCAAACTCCTCCTGGAGAGTGGAGCCGACATTCGAGTTCTCAACCGGTCGGAACGCGACAACGAACCGAGGGCCGACCTTGAGGTCCGCTACTCACCCAGAATTCTTGACTCGTTCCCGGAGGAATTGAGCGGCGAGCTAATTCCGAACATCATCGACGAGATCCCGGCGCTTGGGGTCTTTGGCGTGAAGCTGAAGAAAGGGCTCACGATTCGAGGCGCAGAAGAGCTTCGAAAGAAGGAATCGGACCGCATTCATGCCATCGTCTCGAATCTCAAGAACGTCAAGATCGAGGTTGAAGAGCTGGCGGATGGCTTCAGAATTCCGCCCGGGCAGAGGATCTCCGGAGGTTCGATCACAACGTTCGCCGATCATCGCATCGCTATGGCTTTTGCTGTCGCCGGGTTGCTGGCGGAGGGCCCCGTCGAGATCGACGACCCCGCCTGCGCGGCCATATCCTTCCCCGATTTTTTCAGTAAACTGGAATTAATCGCCGGCTCATGATGAAGCACGTCTATCTCGTGGGTTTTATGGCAAGTGGGAAGTCCACTGTCGGGCCGTTACTGGCCGCCCGCTTGAAGCGGCCCTTTCAGGACCTCGACGATCTGATTGAAAAAGAACAGCAAATGACGATCGCGGAGATCTTCGCCTTGAAGGGAGAATCGTATTTTCGCCGGGTAGAGTCGCATCTGCTGGCTCAAACCCCTCAACTGGCCCCCAGCGTCATCGGACTCGGCGGAGGGACGTATAGCAGCGAAGTGAACCGGGCAGTAGTTGCGGAGAACGGAGTCGCCGTCTGGTTGCGCATTCCACTGGAGCTCGCACAGCGACGCTGCTCGGCTATTTCAACCCGTCCCCTGGCAAAGGACCCCGTTCGCTTCAAGGCGCTTTTTGATGTCAGACAAACACATTACTCTGAAGCTCGAATTTGCATCGATGTCGAAGGGAAAAGTGCCTCGCGAATTGCCGACGAGATTATCTTTCGGCTGCACTCCCTCTCAGGAGAAGCGCAAGGCAGATAGAACACCGATAAACACCCAAGGAGTCAGGGCATTACGTCGTCCGAAAATTGGACGCAAAAAGTTGAAAAAGTCGCGCTGATCACAGGAGGTTTTTGCTATTATGGCGCTGATGTTGAGGAGATGGTGTCTTTCGTGGTTCCTCGTGGCGTACTCAGGATTTACGCTCGTCGCTGCGGATCAAGCGGCTGTCCCTGCACCTGTACCTGACTCGGAGTTCAGCAAGCTCTTTCCCTCCACCGGATTTGAAGAACGTGTCGAGTTCTGGAAGATGATCTTCACACGTTACGGTCGGGATGAAGTCGTCATCCACGACCGGAAGGACCTGCGTCTCATTTACAAGGTGGTCAGCGCCCCCTACGGCGGCGCCGACAAGGCGTCCATCCGCCAACGGCAGGCCCAGCTGAAACAGACGGTCGACGGCCTGGCTCGGACTTTCGACGAGCTGATCGCCCTCGGACCTGATTCCGACCAGCTCGACTTCCGGCATCACGAGCTTGTCGCGGTCCTGAAGCTCGCGAATTATCAGCCGACCGAGTCCGTGCTCCGCGAGCTGAAGGAAAACATCCATCTCCAGCGCGGAATCAAAGAGAAATTCCGTGATGGCCTGGTTCGTTCCGGACGCTACCTGACTCACCTCGAACAAATTTTCAAGGAGAAGGGGTTACCGCCGGAGCTGGTGCTCCTGCCACACGTCGAATCCTCGTTTGACTATTCGGCTTACTCAAGCAAGGGCGCGGCCGGGATCTGGCAGATTACCCGGGGAACCGGGCGAAAGCTTCTGAAGATCGGCCGAACAGTCGATGAGCGCCTGCATCCGATCCGGGCCGGCGAGGCCGCGGCTCTTCTGCTTTTGGACAATTACCGGGCGCTCGGCACCTGGCCGCTCGCGATCACTGCGTACAATCAGGGCAAGTACGGGATGTTGCGAGCACAGGCCATTCATGGCAGCGACCTGAAAGCCATCGTCGACAATTACCAGTCGAAAATTTTCGGTTACGCGGGCGAAAACTTCTATGCGGAGTTCCTGGCAGCATCGGAAATCACCAGGGACTACCAGAAGTATTTTCCGGGTCTAGAATTGGATCCGCCGCTCACCTTCGAAACGGTCACTGTCCGTAAGAGCACGCCGGTCAAGACTCTTGCGAACAAGTACAACGTCAGCACCGCGACCCTGAAGGCCTATAACCCGCACCTGACGCCTCGGGTCTGGCGCCGGGCAGGCGCGGTCCCGCCCGGAACTGCGGTGCATTTGCCGTCTGGGCAGGCGTTCACCTCACTGGCCGAGAATAGTGCGCCGGAAAGCCGGGCTGCGAAGAAGGAAACTCCGAGCTACACCCGGTACAAGGTTCGCCGCGGTGACACGCTATCCAAGATCGCGCGCCGCTTCCAGGTTGGTGTCGACCAGTTGAAGGAACTGAACCGGATCGGCACCCGGATCTACCTGGGCCAGTTGCTGCTGATTCCGTAGAAAACTGACAAACTGACAAACTGACAGACTGACAGACTGACAAACTGACAGACTGACCGTGAGGCCGGAGTTCTGGCCCGCCCGATAGGGTTGTCAGTTTGTCAGTTTGTCAGTCTGTCAGTCTGTCAGTCTGTCAGTCGTACGCCCCGCCCCACCCCCCTCGTGTTAAAATTGTTAGGTTCGAGAAAGGCAAAATGGGCAACTATTTTAAGACAGTGTTGTTGTTGGGCCTGATGACAGGCCTGATCCTGGTGATAGGCGAGCTTCTTGGCGGTTCTCAGGGCTTGGTGATCGCCTTCGTCTTCGCGGGCTTGATGAACTTCGCCAGCTATTTCTATTCCGACAAGATAGCTCTGGCCATGTACGGGGCAAAACAGGTCAGCCGGGACCAGGTTCCCGAGCTCTTCGCCATTATTGAGGGACTCGTCGCCCGAGCTGGCCTTCCGATGCCACGGGTCTATGTGATCCCGTCTCCTGCCCCGAACGCCTTTGCGACTGGGCGGAATCCGCAGCATGCGGCCGTGGCGGTAACTGAAGGCATTCTCCGACTTCTCAGCCGTGAGGAGCTGCAGGGCGTTTTGGCGCACGAGCTCGCTCACGTCAAGAACCGGGACATTCTGATCAGCTCCATCGCGGCCACGATGGCCGGCGCGATTATGATGCTCGCGCGTTTCGCGATCTTCTTCCCCATGGGTGGTGGGCGCGATGACGATAATCGAGGAGGCGCGCTGGGGCTGTTGTTGACGATGATCCTCGCTCCGATTGCCGCTCTCATGATCCAGATGGCGATCAGTCGCAGTCGTGAATACGGCGCGGACGCGACAGGGGCAAGTATCTCGGGAAATCCTTACGGACTGGCGAACGCCTTGCGGAAGCTGCAGGAGGGCAACAAGCGGATTCCGATGGAAGCGAATCCGGCCACCTCGCACCTTTTCATCGTGAAACCGTTCAGCGGACAGTCGCTCATGTCTCTGTTCAGCACGCATCCGCCGATCGAAAAGAGGATTGAGCGGCTTCTGGGCCGGAGGATGGTCTAGTACCCGCAATTCTCATGGACGATAAAGAACCGATCCAGATTCAAGTCGCTGACAAAAGGTTTTGGGCACAGGATGAGTCGGTCTTCGACCGCGCGGAGATTCCCGAGAAGAAGTTTCCGTCCTACGTCGAGGAACTGAAGAGCCGGACTGAGCTCGCCGAGCGAAAACTCAAGGAGAAGCTCAAGAAGCTCGAACAAGACAACGACACTTTTCGCGATCGACTCAACCGGGACATGCAGAGGCGAGTTCAGGTCGAGAAGCAGAAGCTCCTGACCGGCCTCCTGGAAGTGCTCGACAATCTCGAGAGAGCGGTGGTTGCGGCGGACGATGCTGCCGCCTTGAAGGAAGGCATCCGCCTCAACCTGGACCTGTTCGCTGCGAAACTCAAGAGCGAGGGGATCGAAGCGATCGATCCCCTCGGTCAACCATACAACCCTCATGAAGCAGAAGCGGTCGGAATGATTCCGGTCGACAAGCCGGAACTAGACCACTGCGTCGTAGAAGTCCTGCAAAAAGGCTACCGGGCCGGCGAACAGCTGGTCCGCCCCGCGCGCGTTCGAGTCGGGCAGTACAAGGGGTGATTGCTCTTTTTTACAGAGCCACACAGGGAGCGGGCTGGAGTCGCGTTACAGAGCCGCGCACGGAGCAAAGGGGCTCGCTTTGTGAGTCCAGTGCGTGCGCGGCTCTGTAAAAAGAGCCCTTCAAGCTTTACGCCAGCCCCTCATCCCTGTGGCACAGCATGAAGTGATCGAAGGCTGCTGCCGACGCGGCGACGGACGACCGGATCTGGTCGCGCTCGGCCGGAGGTAGAGGCTTGAAATCCCGGGCCACCTGGATGTTCTCCCGCAGCATTTCGATCTTGGGCATTCCCACCACGCAAGCAGCCACGGGCAGGTTCAAGGCGTAGCGAAGCAACTGCGAGCCGGACGTCTTTCCCGTAGCGCTGCCGACCAGCTTTTCCTGCCCCATGACCTTCATCGCCAGCACACCGAGATTCTTGGCATTCGCCGCCGGCAGCGCGATGCGTTCAAAGCCGGTCGCATAGCCGGTATTCGTGGCGGGGTTAAGCGCCATTTGCACGCAGTCCAGATCGTGCCGCTCAATGGCTGTCTTCAGCGCCTCCGCTTGGGAATGGCAAGTTATCCCGATGAACCGAGTAGACTTGTCCTCGCGCAACTTATAGAGCGCCTTCAGCACTCCTTTTTCGATAACGGCCAGGTCGTCCAGGTCGTTCAGCGAGTGGATGTGCAACAGATCCACGTGATCGGTCTGCAGGCGTTTCAGGCTCGCTTCGACGGCCTTGAGCGCTCCGTCGTAGGTCCGATCCTCGACCTTCGTGGCGAGAAACACCTCTTTCCGCCGCGTCTTCAGGACCTTTCCATAGCGTTCCTCGCTTTTGCCGTCGCCGTAGGACATCGCGGTGTCGAGGTAGTTGATCCCACTGTCGATTGCCTCATTCAGGGCCCGAAGCCCTGACTCTTCGTCATACATCAGGAAGCGACTGCCGCCTCCAAAAGCAAGAATCGAGACCTGTGCCTTGGTCTTGCCGAGAGTCCTTCGGGGAATGGACCCGGCGGCCTGAAGAGGGAGGTTGGCCAGGCTTACCGAGACAGCGGTCGTCTTCAGAAAATCGCGTCGATTCAGATTGGGTTTCATGAAACCTAATTTAGCTCGAATGGCAGGCAACGACCAGATCGACCAGATTCGCCATTAGCGGTACTCAACCCGGGCCGACTTAATCCGGACGTTCTGGACCGGCCAGTTACGCAGGCGAGGGTCTTTCGAAAGAGGTATTTTTGAAATTGTCTCCGCCACATCCAGCCCATCCACGACTTCTCCGAAGATGGTGTATTGACCGTCCCAGTGCGGGGTGCGCGCGAGGACGATGAAAAACTGGCTGCTGCCGGAATCCGGATCACCCTCCAAATGCGCCATCGCCACCGCGCCCCGATCGAACTTCCTGGGGCTGAACTCGGCCGGTATGGTTTCGCCGCTGTTGCCCTGACCATCATTGTACGGGTCGTTGTCTTTGGTGTTCGGGTCTCCACCCTGGATCATTTTTCCAGGCATGACCCGATGAAACTTCGTTTTGTAGTAGAACCCGGCTTGGATCAGCTTTTCGAAATTAGCAACAGTCTTCGGTGCCAAGTCAGGCAGCAGGCGGATGACGATCGTCCCTTTATCCGTCTCCAAAACCGCATGAGGTTGCCCCTGCGGCTTGGCCGGCTCCGCAGGCTTCTGCTTCACCGTTTCCTTTTCGTCTGAGCGCCGCGATACCTTCTGCTCTGAAGGCCCGCACGCGATGGACCAGGCCAACACAGGGAGGATCAGAGGAAACAGGAATTGTTTACGCATGCTAGAATTATGGTCCAGGCGGATTTCCCGGCACAACAGAGAGTTGTCGATCATCGAACAGAGCCGCGAGCGCAGCGCCGTTCGCGGACGGTCAGCGAACGGGGAGCGCGTCGGGTTCCTTCGACGCCCAGGGATCTCATGATAAGAAAGGCTGCGGTGGCTGGATCCTTCTATCCGGCAGAGCCCGGGCGGCTGGTGGGGTTCTTCGACGATCTGAACCTTTCGCCCGGGGAATCTCTTTTGCCAGCGAAGGCTGTCGTCGTCCCGCACGCCGGTTACGTTTACTCGGGACGGCTGGCGGCCGAGGTTTACTCTCGTGTCCAGCTGCCTCGGCGCTTCGTGATTCTCTGCCCCAACCACACCGGAATCGGAGCGGCTTTGGGTGTGATGTCCGAAGGGGCGTGGGAGACTCCCCTTGGCCTTGCCGCCATCGACCAGGATCTCGCTTCAGCAATGAAACAGAGCCACCCCTCGCTTGAGGAGAGCCCGGCCGCCCATCAAAACGAGCATTCTCTCGAGGTGCAGTTGCCTTTCCTGCAACACCTGCTCGGAAATGATTTTCAATTCGTTCCGATCTGCATCGCCCGAGGCTCGTATGAGCCTCTTGTCGCCCTTGGCGCCGCACTCGGAGTAACTCTCAAAGCCTGGCCCGAACCGGTTCTCATGATTAGCAGCTCGGACATGAACCATTTCGAGTCGGCCGAGACAACGCTGCGCAAAGACGAACTGGCAATCCGGAAGGTGCTGGACCTGGACAGCCGCGGCCTTTACGACGTCGTCATGCGGGAACGGATAACGATGTGCGGTTATGCCCCGACGATTGCGGCCATTGAAGCGTCAAAGATTATAGGCGCGACGAAGGCGGTGCTGATCGGGCATACCCATTCGGGCGCCGTCACCGGCGAGAACCAGCATGTAGTGGGCTATGCTGGTATCGCGCTTTATTAAACGCGTGGCACAAGGCCATTGCAAGCGCGTCCGAGGCGTCGAGCGGCTTAGGTTTTTCTCTCAGGTTCAACAACTTGCCGACCATCAATTGGACCTGGGTCTTGTCTGCCTTCCCATAACCCACCACGGCCTTCTTGATCTGCAGGGCGGAGTACTCAGCGAGTGGAACTCCGGCCTGCGCAGCCGCAAGTATCACGACTCCACGGGTCTGGCCGAGGAGCAGCGCGCTCTGGACGTTAGCGTGATGAAAGATCTCCTCGACGACCACCGATTGGGGTAAGTGCCGCGTGAGAAGCTCCTGCAAACCCTGATGAATCAGCCTCAAACGCTCGGGAAAATCGAGATCCGGCGGCTTGATCGCGCCGTAATCCAGGCAACGGCAGTGATTACCATCAAGAGAAATGACTCCGTAGCCAGTCGTACGGCTGCCCGGGTCGATTCCCATGATAATCATGCGGGGATAATAGCGGAGAATGCTGACAGGAGGTCGGATTGCGGATTGCGGATTGGGGATTGGCAATTGGGGATTGGCAATTGGGGATTGCCGGTTCAGTGTTGTTCCAATCCGCAATCCCCAATCCGCAATCCGCAATCGTCAGCCGTTTGCGATGGCTTCCATCTCGGCTTCGTCTATGTCGAAGTTGGCGTAGACGTTTTGCACGTCCTCGTGGTCTTCCAGCAACTCCATCAACCTGATCATCTGCTCGGCTTTTTTGCCTTCGAGATGGACGCCGTTCTGAGGGACCATCGTTAATTCGGCTGAATCCGGCTCAATGCCCGCCGCCTGGAGGGCGCCCTTTACTGCCTCGAACGACTCAAACGGCGTATAGATGGCAAAAGATGAGTCCTCGGCTCTCAAGTCCTCGGCGCCAGCCTCAAGCACGATTTCCATCAGCTTGTCTTCGTCCGCCTTCTCTTTATCGATGACGATGTAGCCTTTGCGAGAGAATATCCATCCAACCGCGCCCGTTTCTGCGAGGTTCCCACCGTGTTTCGAGAAGAGATGACGGATTTCGGCAACCGTCCGGTTCTTGTTGTCGGTGAGCGTCTCGACCATCACCGCCGCACCGCCGGGGCCGTACCCTTCGTACGTGACTCCCTCGTAGGCCTGGCCGGGGAGCTCGCCAGTGCCCTTCATAATCGCGCGTTTGATATTGTCGAGGGGCATGTTGACGGCCTTTGCAGCGGCCACCGCCGTTCGCAGCCTGGGGTTGGAATCCGCATCCCCGCCTCCGATCCGCGCGGCTACGCTCATTTCCTTGATCAGTTTCGTGAAGATTTTGCCGCGTTTGGAATCGGCCGCTGCCTTCTTATGTTTAATAGAATGCCATTTTGAATGTCCTGACATAACAGGCTCTCCTGTCTTGGATAAAAAAAGTCCCGTGACAACGGTATTCTAGCACGCCCCCCGCGCGCACTTCTCGAAAAATGTAGACCGCACCTGTATTAGAATCGAGCGACCGCACTGTGATGTGACATGACCAAATACAAGCTCACTGTTCACTATCTGGGGACTCGCTACTCAGGATGGCAGATACAGAGCAACAAGCGAACCATCCAAGGAACCATCAAGGAGGCGCTCACCCAGCTGACGGGCGAGGCTGTGTCCGTGGTTGGGGCAGGCCGAACGGATTCGGGCGTTCACGCACTTGGTCAGGTCGCTCATATCCGATTGGAAAAAGAGATGGAAGCGTCCCGGCTTCAGCGAGCGCTGAACGGTATCCTGCCCTGGGACATCCGGATCCTTTCGGCCCGGAAGACTCGGCCCGACTTTCACGCACAGAAGTGCGCCGTTCGGAAGCGGTATCTCTATCGGATCTGGAATGGCCCGGTCCTGTCTCCCTTTCTTTCGGGACGCGTGCAGCAGGTGATCCATCCCCTCCGGTTGGAAGCGATGCACGAGGCGGCCGAGCTGATCCTTGGAAGGCACGATTTTAAAGGGTTTGCGGCGGCAGCCGCAACCGTGCGGGATCATCATCGGACAGTGCTCGCATCTCGTCTCATCTGTAAGGGGCGAGATGTCCGTTACGTGATCGAGGCCGACGGCTTCCTCCATCACATGGTCCGAAACATTATGGGGACGTTGCTCCAGATCGGCAGCGGGAAAAGACCGGTTTCGGACATCATTCAGATCCTGGGGTCCCGCGACCGGCGAAACGCCGGGCCAACGGCGCCGCCACAGGGACTGTATCTGGTCAAGGTGTGGTACCGGTGACCGGTCCTGGGGAGCGCAGGCATCTTGCCTGCACTGGGGCCGCAGGCATCCTGCCTGCTCGTGCCATCGACACGAGCAATATTGCCGATGGCACAAGCAGGCAGGATGCCTGCGGCCCCAGTGCAGGCAAGATGCCTGCGCTCCCAGCAGTCACCTTCGCTGGTTTCTCGGCGAATTGCACTGTGATAGAGTTACACCCCAGCTATGACTGATCTCTTGCGGCGGTTTGAGGGGTTTCTGGAGGCCTCGAGCCGGGAATGGGAGCTGCTATCTCAGGTCGATCCCGCCAAGCTGCCCCGACACATAGCCGTCATCATGGATGGTAACGGCCGCTGGGCCCAGTGCCGCCGGCTTCCGAGAGTAGCAGGCCACAGGGAGGGATCAAAGGCCGTCCGCGCCGTAATCGAGACTTCCGCGAGATTGGGCGTTCCCGTCCTCACGCTGTACGCTTTTTCGGCCGAAAACTGGAAACGGCCTGCGAGCGAAGTGGGCACACTGATGAACCTCCTGGAAGAGTACCTCCGCAAGGAGCTCCACACGCTGCAGGAAAACGACATTTCCTTTCACGCGATTGGCCGGATTCATGAGCTCGCGCCTTCCGTGCAGAGAGAATTGCGGGAGACGGCAATGGCGACGGCGGCGAATCGCGGCATGAAGCTCGTTATTGCTTTGAACTACAGCGGTCGACTGGAACTGGTTGACGCTGTAAACAGGCTCCTGGCAAGAGACCGTCGAGAGCCGATCACCGAACGGGACTTAAGCGAAAACCTGTACACGGCCGGTCTCCCTGACCCGGATCTGATGATCCGGACAAGCGGGGAAATGCGCATCAGCAACTTCCTGCTGTGGCAGATTGCCTACTCGGAGATATACGTGACCGACGTTTTGTGGCCGGATTTTCGCCCGGCTCATCTCCTTGAAGCCGTCCTCAATTTCCAAAGGCGCGAACGTCGGTACGGAGGAATCCAGTCCGCGTCTGTCCTCAACACCCGATGATTCGTCGCGTTCTCGCTGCAGCGATCCTGATTCCCGTCGTGCTGGCTGCCATTTTCTACCTGCCACGCCCGATCTTCCTCGTACTGATCGACTTGGTTCTGGCGGTCGCGCTCTGGGAGTTCTTCGGCCTGATCCGCAAAAACGGAGCAGCCGGCTACTGGCTGACTGCGCCCACGCTTCTCGGACTCCCCTGGATTTGGTGCTATTGGAGTCACTGGCTCCTGGGATACCTGGTCCTGGCCGTGCTCCTGCTTCTGACCTGGTCGGTTTTCGCTACCCGGGATATGAGCACCGGCTTTCCCTCAGCGGCGGGGAACACGCTCGCTCTTTTCTATCTCGGGATCCCGATGTCGATATTGGGGTTTTTGCAGGGGGGGCAGGCGCGCGAGCTCCTTCTGATCTTGATCACAATTTGGATGACTGACACTGCGGCCTATTTCACCGGCAAGTTCTGGGGTCGTCATAAAATCACCCCGGCGATAAGTCCCAGCAAATCGCTCGAGGGCTACCTGGCGGGTTTCATCGCCGCCGCCATCACGGTACCGGTTTACAGTCATTTCCTGCTCCCGTCGTGGTCGGTCTCCTTCTCGGTCCTCACTGGGTTCGTACTGGGCGTCCTCGGGACGATCGGAGATCTATTCGAGTCCGTCCTCAAGCGCGGGGCAGGCATCAAGGACAGCTCGAATCTCATACCCGGTCATGGGGGCATCCTGGACCGCATCGACAGTCTGCTTTTCGCTTTCCCCAGTTACTACCTTCTAAGGATTTCACTGCTGGCATCATGAAGCCTTGCATCGTAAAACGACTCGCAATTCTCGGCTCGACAGGCTCGATTGGGCAAAGCGCTTTGAGCCTTGTGGACATGTTTCCCGACCGGTTTAAAGTCGTCACCCTGGCGGCGAACGCCAAGGCCGACTTGCTCTGCCAGCAGGCACTCAAATACCGGCCGGCGATGGTGGCTCTGTACGATCAATCGGCGAGCCGTGAGTTGGCGGAACGGCTGCCCGGAATCCGCGTGGCCTCGGGGCCGGGAGGAGTGACGGAGGCCGCGGTCCACGAGGGCGTTGACGCGGTGGTATCCGCTATCTCCGGCGCCGCCGGCCTTGTGCCGACCTGGAAAGCGATCCTGTCCGGAAAGGACGTCGCCCTGGCGAACAAGGAGACTCTCGTGATTGCCGGCGAGCTGGTCATGCGGACAGTTTCCAGCCGGCAGGTCAAGCTTCTCCCCGTTGACAGCGAGCACGCCGCTCTTCACCAGTGTTTGCGGGGAGCCGGCTGTGACGAAGTGAAACTGCTGGTTCTGACTGCCTCTGGCGGTCCTTTTTTCCGATACACCGCGAAGCAGCTCGAGACCGTCACCGTCGAGCAGGCGCTAAGGCACCCAACGTGGCGGATGGGCCGGAAAATCACCGTCGACTCCGCCACCCTCATGAATAAAGGGCTCGAAGTCATCGAAGCCCATCACCTCTTCGGAGTCGCACCTGAGAAGATCACGGTCGTGATCCATCCTCAGTCAACCGTGCACTCGATGGTCGAATTCATCGACGGGAACGTGTTGGCGCAGATGAACGTTCCCGACATGCGGTCAGCGATACTCTATGCTCTTACGCATCCCGAAAGGTGGCAATCGCCGTTGCCGGGACTCGATTTCAAGAAGCTCGGCCCCTTGGAATTCTATCCGCCCGACCACGCCTTGTTCCCGTGCCTGAGGATGGCCTGCCAGGCACTGGCCAAAGGCCAGACTTACCCGGCTGCTTTGAACGCCGCCAACGAGGTGGCTGTGGACTGGTTCCTGAAGGGGCGCCTGTCATTTAATGGCATCCCGGAGGTGATTGCCCGGGTTCTGGACAATCACAAACCCTTAGAGCCGAATGACTTGGACGAGATCCTGGAGGCTGACCGGGAAGCAAGAGGAGCGGCGCAAGCTGCGGCGGAGAAATTGGCCGCAACTACCTGACGCGCCGTTTTCTTGCGGAGTGCGGTGGCCCTGACACCGCTCTCCGAAAGAAAGCGGCGATGGGCGTAGAGAAGCGCTTGGTAGTCTGTGTAATTCTTGAAACTCTAGTGTTTGACAAGCCGTCTAAAGACACAAGAGAATGAGGGAGCGGCCGCGGAACGGTATTCGCTATTGGCGGAATCGCCGATAGACTGTTTTTAGGAGGCAGAAGTCATTTGGAAATCGTAAACGACATTGGTCGTAGTATCCTCGCCTTTATTTTTGTACTCGGCGTCATGATCTTTGTGCATG
>Ga0105091_10000827_pt1 | contig 13356 bp, 18 predicted proteins | sample PPLLak1March2015_FD_87022 | JGI IMG/M metagenome (GOLD analysis project Ga0105091, IMG submission 87022) | Freshwater sediment microbial communities from Prairie Pothole Lake near Jamestown, North Dakota, USA - PPLs Lake P7 Core (1) Depth... | ecosystem: Environmental > Aquatic > Freshwater >... | reverse complement strand
CGGCCTGTTTGTCCTGCTCGTGGGTACCGCAGCAGCCGCATTCCCCCGGCCAAAAACATACCTGACCCAGCTGATCAACCTTGAGATCCCGTGTTGGGGACTCCTGCTCGTCATGCTATCCTACGACGAAGCACTGGCCCTTTTTACCTTCGGTGCGGTATCCGTACTCTCAACGTTCATCTACGTAAGGGTAATGCAGAAGATGGAGGTACGTGCATGATTATCCGGAAGATCTCGCATGTCCTGTCCGAATACCGGAATATCATGCCACTCTTTGCCGGGGCGTGCGCCCTGCTTTTTCTCGCAGGGATCCTGCTTCTGCCGATTCCCTATGCAGAACACCAGCTCTACCCGAAGTACATCGACAGGAACAGCACACTGGATCCCTACGACCGTGGCGGCCCCCCGTTTGTTCAGGTAACAATCGGGTCCCAATACCCTGAGAATTCTCCCAGTGCCGGGCTTGTCACGACCTACCTGACGCCGTTCTCCTTGTTCCTTTCCCAGACAACACAACATCTCGGGACAACGATCGTCGCTCACCCGGGGGGTATCCTTGACGAGATCCTGTACAACACCCGTGGACTGGATACGGTGGTCGAACCTACGATCCTGTTCATTGCATTTGCAATCGCCTCATACCTCTACAGGAAGGGATGACTATGTGGGGACAGTACAGCTACGGTCTTCTTGTAGTAATGGTCGCAGCGATTATCGCATTTTTCGCCCTGGCGCGGGAATATGATGACTTTCACAAGTTTCTCCTGCTCGACCTTATCGAGATACCCTCCCTGTGTGTTATCGCACTCCTCGGTACTGATCTTGCCGAGGCTCTGGTCCTGCCAGGGCTTACTGTCGGAATTGCAGAACAACTGGCACTTTCTCAAATCTATTGTGTCAAGCAGGGAATAAAGGAAAATCCGGTCTCACGGTTGAATATCGAGGTTGTCGCTTTAGGAGACGCACCCCTGATCATTTCAATTTTCCTTGTTGTATATGGGATCCTGCTCTCCGGTTTTACCGGAGGTGGCGTAGCCGGACTGGGGCTGGTCTTCTTCTTTGCATCAAGGGGATACAAAGAGAACCTCAACATGCTGGAGATGGCGAGCGGGATCTCATGGGCTATCTGGATCTTCGCGTTCTTTGTTTTCATGTTCCTTCCCCAGTACTGGTTTATCGCACTTATGGGTGCTGCCGTAGGTATTGTGCTCAAAGTGACCGTCAAGATGTCCCTTGTAGGGACCATGTGGGGTGAATACCGTGACTAACATTGGGGGCATCCCCTACTTTATCCTCGAGTTTGGCGATGAACTCGTGTACTTCACACCTTATACGATCACGCTCTTTCTCCTGGCCCTGGTATTTACATCGCTGGTCATCATCAGCCGTCCGGAAAAACAGGTGGACGTTGCCTTCGGTGGGGACGCATACCGGACCAAGGATATCGGTATCTCTGAGATGCGGTTCAGGCGTTTCATGGCGATTGCCTGCGGTCTTGCCTCAATGGGAGCGATGGTAACCGGGGACATTTTCAATTTCACCCTCTTTACTGCAATGGTCGGGATCACCAATGTTGGTATTGTCGCCGCTGTAAAAAGCCCCCATGTTCAGGATGCCGCATTCCAGTATGGGCTGGTTGCCCTCTGTGCAACCGTTCCCCTCTTCGGAGGCGCAGCCGTTTATGCAGCGGCAACCGGTTCCCTCTCCATGATCGAGCTGATGAAGGGTACTCTTCCTGCAGTCCCCCTGATTGCCAAAGCCCTGCTCGTCATTGGTGTGATTGGTGAAGGAATGGCCCCGTTCTACGCGGCAAAGGCTGAGATGTTCCGCGCACCAGGAGCCCCGTATGTGATCATGTGTTCGCTCTCTTCGCTCCTGATTTTTTTACGGGTTGTTGAAGTTGTAATGCTGGGGTAGATGAGAATGAAAAAAACGACGGCAGCACGGATTTTCTGGGCGGGGGCAGCAGTCTGCGTGATCGCATCAGGTTTATACTTCACCGGATTGATACCGCTCGCGGTCTGTGCAGCTGTGCTTGTCCCGGCATTTCCCGTTACGGTCTTGGCACTCTTTTTCTGGTGGATGGCGGGACAATCGGGAGGTGACATCCCGTTCATCGGGTACTGAAATGATCGCAGAACTTGTCCTTGCCACGCTCTTTGGCCTGCTCCTCCTGGGAATCCACCGGAAACTCATTGCCCGCATACAGCGAAGGCCGGGCCCGCCGGTCTGGCAGGAGATCCTTCATATGCTCAAGTTCTCCTTCAAAACAACCTGGATTCCGGTTACCGCGAGTCGGACTCTCTTTGTTGCAGTTGTTCTGATCGCCATCGGCATATGGACTGCAGCCTTCTATGTCCTTGTCAGTGGCGGAAGCCTGTTGGTCATTCTGGGTATCTATATGCTCCACAAAATCGTTGAGCACGGTTTCGGGCTTTCTTCGGGCTCCCCCTATGGCAAGTACGGGGGAGTCCGTTCGGTCATCTCTGCAGCTTCGGAGATCCCCCTATTTGTCAGTGTTGCAGTTATTGGAGTGTATTCGCACTCTCTGGATCTCTCGTCTATCATCCAGTACCAGCAGGTATCCGGCCCTCTGCTTTTCACGGCATTTCCCGCGGCCTGTGCAATGTTCCTGGTGATTCTTTCCAAGATGCCTTTTGGTCCCTTTTCGATTGTTGAGTCAAAGGAGCTGGTGAGCGGGTACAAGACCGAGCATTTCGGTATATGGCGTGCAGGGCTCGAAGTCTGCAACGGCCTGAAAACCTATGTCCTTCTCGCAGTCTTCCTCACGGTATTTATCGGGCCGCTGACCCTGCCGTGGCTCCTTGCAGGGATGATTATCCTCATTGTACTCCTTGCCTTTTCCTGCGCGATCACCCCGATGATGTCCCCCTTCGATTCAGTGACCATACAGATGATGGTAACCGGGATGATGCTGGTCTATGCAGCGATTGTCCTGGTGGTGGTGCATCCATGATCCGGGAAGCGATCCTCTTCGGAGGAGTACTGTATGTCCTCATCACCGTTGCCCAGATAATCGACCGGCCGGCAATCTGGTCTGAAGGAATCATTGTTGCACTGGTTCTTGCCATTGCAACAGCCTGTTATCTGATCCACGATGAACACCGGCTCCACTTATCAGAGATCGTTGCGCTCTGGGCGGCTGTGCTTCTGTTCCTGGTCTATGCCACCCTGAAGTTTGGGGGTGTTCTGTGACCGGTTATCTCTACGAAAAAGATCTGGTGCCGCAGAAATACCGCATTCTGGTGGCAAACCGCCATGATGCTCTGGTGCGAAGGATTGCTCGGGAACTGGATATCCCGGTCCAGGAATTACGAAAATACCTGATCGAGCACCTTGATATGATGCTGCTGGAAAACCTTCCTGCACGGGCTGAAATGGCCGATGCGCATGCTGACCGTGATGATCCGCTGGCACGTGCCCTTGGACGGGAGAAATATACCCTATATCTCAAGATCCTTCCCGATGTCACAATGGAACACATTTTCCGTGAAGTGAGCGACCGAGTACATGCAGGTAGTGCCACGGAAGATGCTCTTGCCTATGGCAGGGTGCGGATTTTGGAGGAATTGCGAAGATGACCATTCTTCAGCGGATAAAGAACAAAGTCAGGGCACGATCGATTCATGTAGCTTATGTTGATGTAGGTTCGTGCAATGGTTGTGATATCGAGGTACTTGCCTGCCTAGCACCCCGCTATGATATCGAACAATACGGTATCTTTGTCCATAATAACCCGAGGGAGGCAGATGTCCTTCTCGTCATCGGTGCCTATACTCCAGGATGGGAGGAGAAACTTGCCATGCTCTGGGAGAAGATCCCCGATCCCAAAGCAGCTGTTGCTATCGGCAACTGCCCGATCTCCGGGTGTGTGTTCAACCGCAGGGAAACCTTTATTGATCCACCGGTAAGAAAGCACATCCCTATCGCCGCTGAAGTGCCGGGCTGCCCGCCACGTCCCACTGAGATCCTTCAGGCGATCCTCTCGGTGCGCGATTCGGTCTTTGCCAACTGGGAGGAAGAACACCCATGAAGCGAACCGTGGATGTCAATATACCACTCGGGCCGATCCATCCCTGTTTTAAGGAACCCGCCCGGCTCAAATGCGAGGCAAAAGGGGAACGTATTGTCAGTGCAGAGGTCGAGCTCGGGTATATGAAGAAGGGGATCGAGCGGATCATGAAAGGTCGCCCCTGGCAGGAGGTTATGTTCCTCGCAGAACGTGTCTGCGGGATCTGTTCGGTCATCCATAATATGGTCTTTATCGAGGCAATGGAACAGATCAGCGGCATTTCCGTCCCCCCGCGAGCCGCGTATCTCCGCGTTATTGCAAATGAACTTGACCGTATGCAGAGCCATCTTCTCGCCAATTTTTCGTATTGTTATACCATCCAGCACGAGACGCTCGTGATGTATCTCCTTGACCTCCGTGAACATGTAATGGATGAGCTTGAACGCCTGACCGGGGCACGTGTGACCTGTGCATACATTATTCCCGGCGGAGTCCGGTGCGATATCATCCCAGAAAACGCAGAATTGTTGCAGGCATCGCTTGACCGGATCGAAGGGAATCTTCGCAGATATGCCGGGATGTTCGCTGATGGTCCGATGATCGCCCTTCGAAGCCGGGGTGTCGGGATCCTGACACCGGAAGCAGCACAGCGGGCTCATGCTGTCGGACCGACTGCCCGGGCGAGCGGGATCACTATTGATGGCCGTGTTAACCATCCTACGTACCAGAAACTCGGTTTTGTGCCGGTCAGCCGTACAGACTGCGATAACTACGCGCGGATTATGATAAGGTTCGATGAGGTCGCCCAGAGCATCGGTCTTATCAGGAAATGCCTGCAGGAACTCCCGGCGGGAGTCATACGGGGCGGGGGCATCTGCAAAGCCGGGGAAACAAGGTACAGTGGTGAAGCCCCCCGGGGGGAGTTGACATACTTTATAAAAAGTGACGAGTTCGGCCGGATTCTCGAGATCCAGATACAAACTCCCTCCATCATGAACATCGAGGCCTGCTGCCATGAGATGATCATAGGTGTTGATTCGATAGCTGATGTAACGTCAACCTTTGTTTCTTCAGACCCATGCATTGCATGCACGGAGCGGTAACATGGGGTATTCACTTATCTGGTACCTGAAAGAGTTCGGCCGGACTGCATGGATCAAAAAGTTCCTGTTTGCAAAGACCGCACCACTTACCACTCCTTCCTACTTCCGGGGATTCCCGGAGCCTACAGGCAGGATCTGCCAGCACGCTCTTTTCTGCATGATGGCGTGTCCTGCACCGGGAGCTATTGAAGTTGTACATGTCGGGAAAGGCTGGATGCCCAGGATCCATAAAGGACACTGTATCCGCTGCGGGCTCTGTGTCGAGGCCTGTCCGCACGGGGTATTGAAAAGCGGGAGGATCCTTGAAACAATGGAGCGGGAAGGCACGTCTCTGGTTTTCTCATTCCGTGTTGTCATCGACCCGGTACTCTGTACCGGCTGTGGGAACTGCTGCACGTCATGCCCTGTCAACAAGGTTGCCGATGCCCAGATGGGCGCAGGGGGACATTCTTCGAACGACGAAGTCATTATGAAGGTGCAGGCAGGGGATGTCGTGGTAATCCACGAGGAAAAATGTACCGGCTGCAAGACCTGTGAAGGCGCCTGTCCTACCAATGCCATCCGGATTGCCCGGATCCTTGAAGGAACCCAGCAGACTGTACACGAGGGATCACAGTGAACTGTATTCTTAACACCGGGCGATCGGTGTCCCAGGGTGTTTATGTTGAGCATAAGGGATCTGAAGAGTACCGTTCCGTTGCCTCAGCCTGCCTGCTCAATACCGTGGACATGCTGGTGCTGGGAATCGAGGATGGGGCACGGGTCCGTATTTCATCACCCGTTGGTCAGGTCGTTCTGACCGCCCGGTCTTCTGACGGAGTTGCGCGGGGGGAGATCTTTATGACAATCGGTCCCTATGCCAACCATATCATCTCGTCAGAAACCCATGGCACAGGCATGCCCGATTTTAAAAACCAGAAGGTGAATGTCGAGGCGACCGATGAGCCGGTACTGAGTGTCGGAGAGCTTATGGAAGAGATCGGGGGGATGCGCTATGATCGTTAATGACGTGGTATGCCCGTTCTGCGGCTGCCTCTGCGATGACCTCGAACTTGAGGTAGAGGGAAACAGGATCCTGCGTGTGCAGAACGGGTGCTCCCTTTCCGAAGCGACATTCATGAATGACGCCCGGTTACCGGCCCCTATCCGGCGTACAACAAGCGGCTGGGAGGAAATCCCGTATGAGGAAGCGGTTAAAGAGACCGCCGATATCCTCAGGGATGCTGACCGCCCCCTCCTGTACGGGTGGAGCAGTACCCACGGGGAAACACAGAGTGTGGGCGTGCATATTGCCGAACGCATCGGGGCTGTCATCGATAATACGAGCACCGTGTGCCACGGCCCGTCTATCCTTGCGATCCAGGAAGTCGGCCATCCCGGGTGTACCCTCGGGCAGGTAAAAAACCGGGCAGACGTGATTATATACTGGGGATGCAACCCGATCGAGGCCCACCCCCGCCATATGAGCAGGTATACTACCTTTGCCACAGGCTTTTTTGTACCTGATGCCCAGCGGGAACGTACCATTATTGTTGTCGATACCCGCAGGAATGATTCCGGGGGTATTGCAGATGAATTCGTGCAGATCGAACCCGGGGGGGATTATGCGGTCCTTTCAGCCCTGCGTGCCATTGTGAGAGGGAAAGAATCCATCATCCCCCAAAAAGTTGCCGGTATTGCAAAGGAGCAGCTTATCAGGATTGCAGGGATCTGCACAAATGCAAAGTTCGGTGCAATTTTTTTTGGTCTTGGTCTGACCATGAGCCGGGGGAAATACAAGAATGTCAGGAACGCCATTGAACTCACCGATGAACTCAACCGCCATACAAAATTCGTTATCTCTCCCATGAGGGGACATGGGAATGTCTACGGCTCCAATGAAGTCTTCACGTGGATGACCGGTTATCCTTTCGCCGTTGATTTTGCCCGGGGTATTGCATTTTACAACCCGGGCGAGACAACGGCAGTCGATATCCTGCGGAGAGGAGAATGCGATGCAGCCCTTATCGTGGCAAGTGATCCGGGTGCCAACTTTCCCCGTGCTGCAGCTGAGCACCTGGCAAAAATCCCGACCGTGCTTGTTGACCCGCACGTGAATGCGACAACCCCGCTCTCACGCATCCAGATTCCCTGTACCGCAGCAGGTATTGATGCCGCAGGAACCGCATACCGGATGGACGGCGTTCCTATACGGCTGAGAAAAGTGATCGACCGCGGGTATCCGGATGACGCAGAAATCTTAAAAAAGATCTATGACCGCTTAAACGGGGAACTGGGCCCATGACCGAGATATTGGTTAAAAATGCGTGCGTTATCGACCCTATCCGGGGTATCAACGGTGATATCATGGACATTGCGATCCGCGACGGACGGATCGTGGAGTCGGTTTCCGATCGGGCAGAGCTTATCGATGCACACCGCTGCCTCACGCTTCCCGGTGGCATTGATTCGCATACCCATGTCTGCGGTACCAAGGTGAACTTCGGGCGCTACATGAGCCCGGAGGATATGCGGGCGGGCAGGACACGACGGCACGGGAGGATGCATGTGACCAGCGGCTATTACGTCCCAACCACGTTCGGAAACAGCTACCGGTACAGCGCTATGGGCTACACAACCCTGCTCGAGGGTGCAATGGCACCGCTGGAAGCCCGACACACCCACGAAGAGTTCACGGCGACACCCCACCAGGACATGCTGGCAAACACTCTTTTCGATGGTAACTGGGCAGTCATGGATGCCGTACGGGAAAAAAACATACCGAAAACAGCTGCAATTGTCGGCTGGACGCTGAACGCAGTGAAAGGCTACGCGATAAAGCTCACCAATCCCGGTGGTACTGAGGCATGGGGCTGGGGTGAGGACCTGACCAGTATCCATGAACAAGTCCCGCATTTTGAGGTGACACCTGCGGAGATCATCACCACCATGATCCGCGCAAACGAACTCCTCAGGCTTCCCCATTCGGTCCACCTGCACTGCAATAACCTCGGCAAACCCGGGAATTATCAGACCACGCTTGATACATTTGATCTTGTCCCTGACCTGAATCCTGACCGCCAGACCCTGTACGCCACCCATGTGCAGTTCCACGCGTACGGTGGGGGGACATGGCGCAACATCTGCTCAAAGGCAGAAGACATTACCCGTTCGATCAACAGCAAACCCCAGATTGTCATGGACATGGGCCAGATCATGTTCTGCCGGACCATGACCATGACTGCAGACGGCCCGATGGAATTCAATCTCCACTGTCTCCATCACAACAAGTGGAGTAACCATGATGTTGAGCTTGAAACCGGATCCGGCATCATTCCGGTAACGTACTCCAAGAAAAGTGCGGTCAACTGTATCATGTGGGCAATCGGTCTTGAACTGGCGCTCCTTACAAAAAATCCGTGGCAGTGCCTGCTTGAGACTGATAACCCCAACGGCGCACCGTTCGTGAAGTACCCGGAGGTGATCGGGCTCCTGATGAGCAAGCGGTACCGCGATGAGGAGTGTGCCACACTCCATGCAGATACCGAGCGGAGAACTTCACTGTTCGCTCTTGAGCGGGAGATGGACTGGCATGATATTGCTGTTATGACCCGGGCCGGGCAGGCAAAAGCACTCGGGATTGTCAACCAGGGCAAGGGACACCTTGGAGCCGGTGCGGAAGCCGATATTGCCATCTACCCGATCAGGACCGATTCTGTCGACCCTGCCCGTGAATACCGCAAGGTAGTCGAAGGTTTCCAGAAGACCCGGTTCACGATTAAGCGGGGACGTGTGGTATCACGGGACGGGGAGATTATTGTTGACGGGGCAAATGCCACGTTCTGGACGAATGCCCGGATCCCCGAAGATATCAGGGTGGATAACGACCCCGAATTTATTCGCCGTTTCCAGGAGTTCTACACGGTGAGGATGAGCAATTACCCGGTACAGGACCTGTATCTACCCCGTGGGCGGCGGGTGGACACGGAGGCATTCCCATGAGGGTGATCCTGGAGAGCAAAGTCCGGAAAAAGCCAAACATCCCCATAGAGGCAGAAGCGATTATTCCCCGCAATTTCCTGAAAGGGACCGATCTTCTGGTGTATGAGGGCAACAAGGAGCGCACGCTCTCAGAACTCTTCTGGATCTTTGTCGAAGGTACTGCAGTATCACCGGAAAACATTGAGGTCGTTTTAAAGGGTGACACGTCCCGGATCAAGCGGGTGGGTGAATACATGGACACTGGCAGCATCCTGATAAGCGGGGATATCGGGATGCACTGCGGAAATTTCATGAGTGGCGGAACCATCGAGATCCTCGGAAATGCAGATGCCTGGCTTGGACGCGAGATGCGGGGCGGGACGATCCTCTGCCGGGGTAATGCCGGTCATTATTGTGCAACAGGATATCGCGGTGAGAAGAAAGGCATGCAGGGTGGCAGGGTAGAGGTATTCGGCAGTGCCGGTGATTTCTGCGCTGAATATCTTGCAGGGGGCGAGGTGCGTGTCCATGGCAGCGTTGGTGATTTTCCCGGTGTAGAGATGCGTGGCGGTCAGCTGATCATTGACGGTGACGCAACCCGTCCCTGTGCCAATATGAAAGATGGTATAGGCGTAATTTTCGGCAGGGTGCATGAGATGATCCCCACATTTGAAAAGGTTGAGCGGCGGGTGATTCCCGAATGGAACATCACTGCGGATGTGTACCGGGGGGATATCGCGAACCGGGGAAAAGGTACCCTGATGGTAAAAACTGCCGGTTCTGAGTAATACCAGGAATTTCAGGTTCCCTCAATTAACTGTTTTGACACTACCTTTCTGATATCGCGCAAATCCGGATGATCTTCATTCCACTACAGAGAGAGGTTGATTGTTCAGCGGCTGTTCATTTGGAACGGTTAGTACCTATATGTATCATCGACCAGTAATCAGAGAATGGAATAGAGTATGAAGGTGACTATTGATCGAGCTACCTGTGTCAGCTGTGGTTCATGCTGGGAAGCCTGCCCGGGACTGTTTGAACAGGATCCGGATGACTCGTTCAGCCGGATCATTGAAAAATTCCGGACTAACGGGGATATTGCCGAAGGAACCCCCACTGAAGATCTTGAGACCTGTGCGCAGGATGCATCAGATCTCTGCCCGGTGGAGATCATCAGCATCAGGACCTGAAGGCAGGAGCTCCCCCCGGCTCTTCCTCGATCCGGATTGAAAAAGACGAATCTGCATCCTGCTATTCTTCTGAAGTGACGTTTACTTTGTTAATCGGTCTACAATTGTCACGGGGGATGTGAGAAAAACACAAAAAATCTGTCGAAAGAAGAGGACATTGTGCAATTAACCCACAACACCATTACGACTTCCACGATGTTGCGGTAAGTGCCAGTCCGGAGATATCGTTTTTTGGGAAGTCCGGTGGCATGAAATCCGGAACTTGGCCGGACTTCCTGCTTTACAATTCCGTGCACTTTTGGATTATGGGCAGATCACATTCAATGCATCCTTCTTTGCAGGATGACCATCACGAAAAACCTTTATCCTTTTATTCTTACGACCATGCATATATCCTTTCGATTGTAGAGGAGGTAGTGCCATGTTTGAATTCTTCACCGATGCGTTGTGGTCACCTTATGTTGCCGGTGCAGGTATAGGAATCCTGAGTTGCTTTGCATTCCTGCTGTCAGACCGGCCTCTGGGGTGTTCCACAGCTTTTGTAAAGGCACGGGGTATGATCGGGAAAGTAATCAATCCTGACCGTATTTCGAGAATGGAATATTACCGCGAGATCATTCCCCAGGTGGACTGGCCGTTCATGATAATACCCGGGATAATTATTGGTGCGTTCATCTCGTCATACCTTTCAGGCAGATTCCATATGTCCTGGGTTCCCGGTATCTGGGGCGCTGAATTCGGGTATGACCCGGTGATCCGTATTGCGGTCGCCCTTGCCGGGGGAGTCCTCCTGGGTCTTGGTGCACGCTGGGCAGGCGGGTGCACGAGCGGCCACGGGATTAACGGTTCAATTCAGCTTTCGGTTGCCAGTATCATTACGGCATGCTGCTTCTTTATCGGGGGGATTGCCACGGCCTTGTTCCTCTTCAGGGTCATCGGTGCATGAGGAGGGAAAAGAATGCTGGGTACACTCCACAAAAACAAAAAAGCACAGATATTCCTTGGTCTGCTCTTCGGCATTGCATTTGGTTTTCTCCTCCAGAAAGGCGGGGCTACTGATTATGATGTAATTACCGGGCAACTTCTTCTCACTGATTTCACGGTTCTGAAACTGATGCTGTCTGCAGTTATTGTTGGCATGATCGGATTTCACCTGCTCAGGAATTTCGGGTACGTGCAGTCGCATGCGGCGGAGGGATCAGTCGGTTCCAATGTTATCGGCGGTCTCGTCTTTGGAATCGGTTTTGCCCTCCTTGGGTATTGTCCGGGAACGGTTGCCGGCGCGGTAGGAACGGGAGCGCTCGATGCCCTTTTTGGAGGGATGGTCGGCTTGCTGATTGGTGCCGGCATTTTTGCAGAAATTTACCCCCTGGTAAAGACGCGTATTCTGAGGTGGGGTAAGTTTCCGGCAGTAACGGTTCCCGAGCTGTTGAACCTGAACCTGTGGATCGTGATAATCCTGATGGAAGTGTTCATGATCGGATTTCTGGTGCTGCTTGAATATTATAGGCTGTGAGCCGGTATATCGAACCGTTTTTCTTTTTTCTTTTTCTTCAGATTCGGCAGAACAGGATCGGAAAAACCCGATCCTTCTACCAACAAATTGACCCTGTTGAACACGACTTTCATGAGTAACGGGTATTCAGATCGCTACTGATTTCCATGAATATTATATCGGGGGAGGCTGCAATGGCGGGGGCAAAGCCCCCCCAAGAACGTTATGGATAATGATTTCTCAAAGAGCCAGAAAAACGGGCACTACATTTAAATAATTCACATCATATGGTCTAGATAAAGAATAATTCACCTGATCTTTATGAGGTTATTCGTATGACAACAGCAATGAAAATCCCGATAAACTATGCTGAGGCAGCCGAAACCCTGAAAAATTACCTGAAACTCTCTGGATCACCAGTAGCATTCAGGTTTGCGACAAAAAAAGAAGATATCCCTGCGGGAATGCAGGAACTTGACAAGACGATACGGCACTGTGCCATGATTGGCCTTGCAAGAAAGGAAGGACGGATTTTCTTTTCAACCGCTGGTAAGCATGAATGTAATGGCGGAGCATGGGCGTTGGGCCTCCGCGAAATTACCGAGAGCCTGAAGAGCGGGGATTTCTACTTCAAGCTGGGAAAATTTGAAAGTTCTGCTGCCTGCAAGCGGACCATAGATCGCGTCCCGCACCTCCAGACTCTGGAAACCTATGCCACTCTGTATGCACCTCTTGAAAAAACACCTTTTGATCCGCAGATTGTCCTTATTGTGGCAAGCCCGTGGGCGATGCTGAAACTCGCCCAGAGTGTATTGTTCCGCATAGGCGGACGGATCAATGCGCAATTCGCCGGTATCCAGTCGGTGTGTTCCGATGCATGTGCCCAGACGTACTTAAACGGGCAGGTAAACTTCTCGCTGGGATGCGATGGTTCCCGGAAGTTTTCCGGCATTGAAGACGGAGAGATGGTAATGGGGATTCCTGCCGAGCTGATTCCCGAGATTGTCGAATCGCTGAAAGTGGTAGCCGCCGCGCCGGGTTCAAAGCCCGGATCAAAATAATGTGCAAAACCGTCAGATACCCCTATTTTTTCGCCATGATAAAACAAAAATCAGTCATCCCTGCGTTCGTCCGGTAATATGAGTGAATTGTAAAATTATATGTCTGCTGACTATCAGATTTTAAAAATGTGCAATCTGAGCTTAGTAGAAACACACATGAACGGGAGTTCGCACTCGAACCATGAAAATCATTAAACCATGTAATTCTATGAGGTCTCCCCGCCTCAAAGCCTCTCCGAGGGCACGGCGGGGCAGTGCGGTGTTTACAAATATGCTTATAGACACTGATCCGCCGCGGGGGCGTCCCTTCGGGGGCGGCGAAGGTCATCGTAATAGTTGAATTGCCACTTCCCGAAATTACTGAAATTGTGGGATTTTCATGGGAAACCCTTAAAATATTTTTCTTATAATGCTCTTTTCAGGTCTGCGGCATGTAATGTCTCCGCTCCCGCCGCTGTGGCACCTCCCTGGAGCGATAACCCCGGAGAAGGTTATACGACACTATCCCAAAGCG
>Ga0105091_10000826_pt1 | contig 13362 bp, 11 predicted proteins | sample PPLLak1March2015_FD_87022 | JGI IMG/M metagenome (GOLD analysis project Ga0105091, IMG submission 87022) | Freshwater sediment microbial communities from Prairie Pothole Lake near Jamestown, North Dakota, USA - PPLs Lake P7 Core (1) Depth... | ecosystem: Environmental > Aquatic > Freshwater >... | reverse complement strand
ACATAAAATCCATTGCTAATGCCATGGATTGACCGTGAAAATTTCCCCCTTCAATATGTTCGCCTGTTTCCGGAAAAATAATAGGATTATCATTAACCGAGTTCATCTCGATTTCTACCCTTGAACAGACATACTCAATCGCATCTCTCGATGCACCATGAATCTGCGGTACACAACGGATAGAATATGCATCCTGCACTCTTGTATCATTATTAAGGTGTGATTTTCTTATCTCGCTGTTGGCTATAAGCCTTAAAATATTCTCCGCGGTAGTTAACTGCCCGGGGAAAGGCTTCAAAATATGAATTTTTTTATCGAAAGCTTTATCCGTTGCTCTCAATGCTTCATGCGAAAGGGCAGCGCTCATGTCTGCAATTTTAATCAGCTTATTCGCCCAGATGCAAATGTAAGCAGCGAAAGCAGTCATCATCTGAGTGCCGTTTATTAAAGCTAAACCTTCCTTTGCTTCAAGGTTTACGGGTTTAAGCTTAAATTTTTTCAATCCCTCTTCAGATTTTATTTCTCTTTCGCACCATGCACCCGGGTCATCGATATCTTTGATTAATTGTACTTTCCCCTTTCCGATCATTGCAAGAACTAGATGTGAAAGCTGAACAAGGTCCCCGCTTGATCCGACAGAACCCTGAGAAGGAATAACCGGAATAATATTATTCTCTATCATTCCGGTGAGAAGTTTTAAAGTGGAATGCCTGATGCCCGAATAACCTTTTGCCAATGCATTAAGTCTCAGCAGCATCATAATTTTTACTATAAAGGGAGGAAGGTTCGCACCAGTTCCGGCGGAATGGGATAAAATTAAATTTTCCTGCAGTTTTCGAATATCCTTTTTTGAAATTTTAATATTTGCAAATTCACCGACTCCAGTAGTAACTCCGTAAATGCTTTCCTCTTCCTGAACCCACTTCTCGACAAGCTCTCTGGATGAATTGATTCTTTTTTTTGATTCATGGGTTATTTCTATGGCGGGATTTGTTTTCAAAAATGATTCAATTTTATCAAGAGTTAAAGAATTGCCGTCGATAAACAGATTGGTCCGTATAACCTGGCTATGCTTAACCGCCATAAACCATCTTCTTTATCTTATCGGAATTCTGCTTGTTTGTCCGATAGGTTATATGCATTTTGCTGTCATCATATTTTGTTGATAAAACCTTCGCAAGCGAATGAATCTTTGCCGCCATTTTTGTTTTTGATAAATCCAAATCAATTTTTTCTTCAATAAATGATTCTTCAATAAACCCGTCTATTGTATCCTTCAGCGAAGCGATATTTATCCCCCGTTCTGCGGAAATAATTACGGAATTTTTATATTTATTTCTAACATACCCAATCCTATTTTTATCTTCAACGATATCTACTTTATTAAAAATTTTGATCTGATTTTTTTTATCGGCGTTGAGTTCTTTTAGTGTCTGCTCAACAACATTTATATGGTCTTCAAAATAATGATGAGAAATATCTATTACATGAAGAATAATATCTGCATCTCTGACTTCCTTTAAAGTGCTCTTAAAAGAAGCTATAAGATGGGGCGGAAGTTTCCTGATAAAACCTACCGTATCGCTTAAAAGAAGCTTTTGATTCTTTCCTAAATTTATCGATCTCGTTGTTGAATCCAAAGTAGCAAATAATTTATCTTCTGCAAGAGCACCGGCTTTTGTAAGCACGTTAAAAAGTGTAGTTTTTCCGGCATTTGTATACCCTACAAGGGAAATTCTCAGGAAATCTTTTCTTCCTTCACTTTGAGTATCCCTCTGCAATTCAATTTTTTCAAGTTTCTCTTTAAGGTGACTAATCCTGTTCCTTATCATTCTTCTGTCGGTTTCAATTTGAGTTTCACCCGGTCCCTTGGTTCTTATTCCTCCGTACTGCTTGGAAAGGTGGGTCCATTGTCTGGTAAGTCTTGGCAGCATGTACTGGAGCTGAGCAAGTTCAACCTGGGTTTTTGCTTCTTTTGTTTTTGCTCTCGTAGCAAAAATATGCAGTATCAATCCGCTCCTATCCACAATTTTTTTGTTTACAAGCTTTTCGAGATTTCTCAGCTGAACCGGTGAAAGATCGTCATCAAAAATTATAATATCTATATTATTATCTTCGGCTAATGAAATCAGCTCATCGGCTTTTCCTTTCCCTACGTAATATGCAGGGTCAGCTGCATGTCTGTCCTGTATGACTTTCAGTCTTGTTTCTGCACCGGCTGTTACAGCTAACTCTTCAAGCTCTTCAAGATGTTCTTCAACCGTTTCCTTGTTTAAATGTTTTTTGTTTTCGCCATGAGGTTTATTTATTGCTACTAACATCGCTCTTTCTATATTATTCCTCGGTACTTCAATCATGGATTTATCTGCAATTTTCCTTTCTATATTAAAATACTTAAATAAAAGTTATATTTATTTAATTACTGCTGACGATCTCTTTTTTTGAACTCCTCGCAACCGCCATTTCGATAAATGCAAGTATTACTGCAGCGAGTAATGCATATTTCCACAGTTCGGAACCGAATCTTGCCTGAAGTACTACCTCCGCAGGATTTTGGTTTCTTTTTATTTCTATATAAATTCCTTTAAAATTTATTTTTTTGAGATAATCTTGAAATTCGCTGCTGCTTAAATATTTTAAGACCGATTCGGAAGGATCTGCATTAACTGCAAACATGCTGTAAATCTTCCCGCCTGAATAAATTTTATAAAATCCTGCCTGATTTGTTTTATTATAAGAGATAAATTTTTGTTCATTATTAATTTTAAAAAATTCCTCGGTGTTATCCGGTTTTTCAATTTTTATTTGCGGTGAAAAACTGTTGTTAAAATTTAAATTTACTGTTTCCCCGGCTAAATATTCTTCATCTCTTTTATTAATAAATGACAGGTAAAACACTGATTTATTAATTAACGGCACAAAAATACTTTTAATCGGGAATGTGCTCCATTCAAGCACCGGGGCAGTATTCATTAAAAGGATTTTCCCTTTCCCGAATTTGTATTCGCTTAGAAATGAGGTCCCGTCATTCAGGGAAATTAGGTTTCTGCCTTTCCCTTCAGTCGTGATTTTAAAGTGATAAAATATTTGCGGTGATTCAATTTTTTTTAACCCGGTTTCTTTATTGTTTCCTTTTTCTTCATTCGCAAAAATATTTTGAAAAAGCGGGTGTTCATATTCAACATTTTCAAATACAAATGAGCTAGCCTGCTGATTTTTTACCCCAATCGTTCCTTTTATCTGCGGCAGATTTAAAAGTTGAGTTTTGCTGCGGTACTCGCTTTCCTCGGTATTTTTTCCGGGCATGATAAATAATCCGCCCCCTCATTAAGAAAAGTTTTGAATTTTTCAAAACCGTCTGCACCCTGCGTTCCGATTAAAACAACGGCTTTAAACTGGCTTAAGTCGGTTGAGGAAATTTGATTTGTTTTTTTAATTGTAACTTTCACCGGGTTTTCATTTTCTGCTACTGTAAGTGCGAGTGAAATAAAAGATGCATCTTCAGCATCATCGGCAAAAATAATTACGGATATTTCAGGGGGTATAAATAAATTTGCGTAGCGCCTGTTGTCATAAATGATCTCATCATCCTGCAGTTCAGCATAAACATTAATAAAACCAGTGTTTTTTATGGGTGCCTCCATTGTAAGCCGGGCTGATTCTCCCGCCTGAATATCAGCGCTCTGCTGTGCACTTCTTTCACCGTTTACAAAAATTGAAATTACTGCATCTTCTGCGGTCTGCTTTGAATAATTTTCTGCAGTTATATTGAAACTCACCGGTTTATCTTTTTCAAATATTTGTGTATTAATTTTTAAATTATTTATTCCAAGGTTGAAAATTTCTTTTCCCGAATAGTTGAATGAATATATTTTAACTTTTTCATCCAGGAGCTCGCTTAAATCGGAGAGCGACCCTTCTCTTGCTAATCTGCCTGACTGAAAATCGGAAAGGATGTAAATCTCTTTATTAAAATTTTTTGAAGCTGAAACTATTTTTGAAGCTTTTATCAGGGCATCATGAAGAAAACCGCTGGTATATGAAATTTCAGTCTGATCTACTCTGCTTCTGAAATCGGCAAGATTATTTGTGCCGTTCATTCCTTCATTGTCACTGCCGACTATTGTAATTAAAGCGGCATCATCGCCTTCCTGAAGCTGTTTAGTTAATTCCTTAGTAATCTCTTTTGCCTGGTTGAAATATGATCCTTTCGTATCAACTGCAGACATGCTGAATGTATTATCAAGAATAAAAACTGCTGTTGTTTTTGCGGCTGAAGTTGTTCCGCCGATTGCAACACCCCTCAAAGCCGGTCTTGCAAAAGCCATTACAAGAAAGATTATAATCAAAACCCGCAGAGCAAGGAGAAGCCATTGCTTTAATTTAATTTTTTTGATTTTATTTTTCTGAAGTTCCTTTAAAAAAGCTAATGTGCTGAAATCAATCCTTTTCAATTTTCTTAAATTAAATAAATGGATTACTATCGGAATTGAAGCAGCTAAAAGTCCAAACAATATAACCGGATTAAGAAACAGCACTAATAAGTTATTTCCTTTATATTTTGATTAAAAATACTGATTTCACTGAATGAATACTATATCAATATTTATACTATTAGAATTCAAATACAGCTTAATTTGAGTCTGTAAAACAAGTTATCATACCGTGTAAAACAGTTCACCGTTATTAAATTTATATTGAATAATTCATAATAAGAATTCTTTATAAATTCTATCCTAAGTGACCAATTTTATACTCAATAGTTTCCTCTTGTTTATACAGCTGAAAAATGAAAATTAAAAAAATTGAAATCTTATTAAGTCTTTATAGCAAGGCATTCATTTTGTTTTATTCTTTGTGAATTATTAATAAGGGGATTTATGAAAAAGAATATTATCATCTGCCTTCCTATTCTGACGCTTTTATTTTCAGGTTGTGATATTAATTCGCCTGAAAGCCTAATTTTTAATTCACCGGATTGCCGAATAATAAATACAGAAATATTTTTCCGGGATTTTGGATTTACAACAATGACAATTACTGTTGAAAACGATGGAGACGGTCCGACTGCTTTTGACATTGGATGTGCTGTAAGGTTGAAATCCGGGAATTACATCGCGGATGAATCTACAGCATATTTCGGATATTTAGAAATAAATGAATCAAAAACAGAAGAAATATGGTTTACAAAAGTTAAAGAGGAAGATGATTTCGTCAATACAGAGATAGTACTTTTTTGGTATGATGCTGAAGGGACATATTATTTTGAAACCTACTAAAATTCCCTGCAGATTACATTTTACTCTGTAATGCAATTAAGTTCAAAGCACTGCCGAATTTAAACCATTCAATTTGTGCTTCATTCATGGAATGGCTTAGCCAAATTTCTTCGGTGGTTTTATCTTTATGATTTATAATCATCTTTATTTGCTGTTCAGGCTGCAGATCATTAATAATTAAAGATACCGTGTCCTCTTCAAGGATCTTGTTATAATCCTTGGGGTCGGTAAATGTCAGCGGAAGCATTCCTTGTTTTTTTAAATTTGTTTCATGGATTCGTGCAAAACTTTTTACGATAATAGCTCTTCCGCCAAGATGCCTGGGCTCCATTGCAGCATGCTCCCGGCTTGACCCTTCGCCGTAATTTTCATCCCCGATGACAACCCAGCTGTGCCCGTATTTTTTATATGCACGGGCAACCTCCGGAACAGATTTATACTCTCCTGTATAAATATTCTTTGCCTTTCCTGTTTCTCCCGTATATGCATTTACTGCCCCGATAAACATATTATTCGAAATATTATCCAGATGTCCCCGGTATTTCAGCCAGGGACCCGCCATGGAAATATGATCAGTTGTACATTTCCCTTTTGCCTTAAGAAGAACCGGCATTTCTGTAAAATTTTTCCCGTCCCACGGTTCGAAAGGCTTAAGGAATTGAAGTCTTTCACTGTTAGGGCCAATAATAACTTCTATATTTTGATCTTTATCGGAAGGAGGAATAAAACCGTCCGCTCTCTTTGCAAATCCTTTTGGCGGAAGTTCTTCTCCGCCCGGAGCATCAAGTTTTACTCTTTCGCCTTTATTGTTAATCAGTTCATCTGTAACAGGATTAAAACTTAAACTTCCTGCAATTGCCAATGCGGTAGTAAGTTCCGGACTTGCAACAAACGCTAATGTTGCCGGATTGCCGTCATTTCTTTTTGCAAAATTTCTGTTAAAAGAAGTTACAATTGTATTGCGTTCTCCGGTTTTAATATCCATTCTTTTCCACATGCCGATGCATGGCCCGCAGGCATTTGCTAATATTAATCCTCCGATATCTGTCAATGCTTTTAGCTGCCCGTCTCTTTCAGTAGTTGCCCTGACTTGTTCAGATCCTGGAGTAATTGTGAACTGGGATTTTGCTTTTAATCCTTTCTTGAGAGCCTGTTTTGCAATACTTGCAGACCTGTCTATATCTTCATAACTGGAATTTGTGCAGCTTCCGATTAGAGCGACGCTTATATAATCCGGATAGTTCTCCTTCTTTACTGCTTCTTTCATCTTTGAAACCGGCCAAGCTTTATCCGGTGTGAATGGACCATTTAAATGAGGTTCAAGTTCATTGAGATTAATTTCAATTACCTGATCGAAATAATATCCAGGATTTTCGAGAACCTCTTTATCGGCACACAATTGCTCTGCAATTCCTTCCGCAAGGGCAGTAACATCCGCCCGGTCAGTTATTCTTAAATAAGCTGCCATTTTTTCGTCGAATGGAAAAACAGAAGTTGTAGCACCAACTTCAGCGCCCATATTGCAGATAGTTCCTTTTCCGGTGCAAGAAATTGAAGTAGTTCCTTCTCCAAAATATTCTATGATTGAACCTGTTCCTCCTTTTACAGTAAGGATTTCTGCTAATTTTAGTATTACATCTTTGGCGCTAGTCCAGCCGGATAATTTTCCTGTAAGCTTAACTCCGATTATTTTCGGCCATTTCAATTCCCACGGCATTCCTGCCATAACATCGACAGCATCGGCACCGCCTACACCAATTGCACACATTCCTAATCCCCCGGCATTTGGTGTATGAGAATCGGTACCAATCATTAATCCTCCTGGGAATGCATAATTTTCCAGAACAACCTGGTGAATTATCCCTGCTCCCGGTTTCCAGAATCCTATTCCGTATTTCCTGCAGATGCTTTCTAAGAATTCGTATACTTCTTTATTTTCTGTCTGCGCTTTTTTAAGATCACTATCTGCTCCTACTTGCGCCTGAATTAGATGATCACAATGTACAGTGGATGGAACTGCTACGGTTTTTCTGCCTGACGACATAAACTGCAATAACGCCATTTGAGCAGTTGCATCCTGCATCGCAACTCTGTCCGGTGCGAGTTCAGCATAGTCTTTCCCTCTAATAAAATCTTTGATTTTTTTTCCGGTGATATGAGAATAAAGTATTTTTTCGGAATAGGTTAAAGGTCTTTTTAGCACATTTTTAATTGCATCCAGCCGATCTTTATAAGCAGAATAAAATGTTTTAATATTCTCAAAATTTGCCGTCATTTGTCGCCTCAATTACATTCAATAAAGCTATTTAATAAAGCTAAAATAACAAAAAGAAGGTAAATTTTCTCTCATTTTTACCACTGAACAAAATTGGATACTTAAAAAAGCGGATTCCAAGTTAAGAATAAAGGTATTTAATGGTAAGAATTTTGACCAGATTATTCACTAATTGAATATATATTAACTGATTATATACCATTTTAATTGCATTATTAAGAATGAATAAAAGCTTGATTTTGATCATTGATGATGAACCCTCATACCTGACTTTATTAAGAGGATTATTATTGGATGAAGGTTATAAAAATGTCATTACCGAAGAAAACCCTTTAAATGTAGAGCAGATATTAAACAACTTTAATGTTGAGTTAATTATTACCGACATTTATATGCCTCAAATGAACGGCCTTGAGCTGCTGGAAAAGGTTAGTAATTCGCATCCGCAAATTCCTATTATTGTAATTACCGGCGTTGGAGATACTGAAATAGCGCTTCAAGCAGTTAGACTCGGTGCATATGAATTCATTACTAAACCGCCTGATACGGGGCGGCTTTTTCTTACAATTGAAAGAGCTCTTGAACAGCACCTTTTGAAGTTGGAAAGGGATTCTTTAAGACCCCGACTAAGCAGAACGAGATCATTTAAAGGAAATTTTGATGATATAATTGCTGAATCCCAGATAATGTATAAAATTTTTGAACTCGTTGAGATTTTCGCCCCTACAAATGAAACTGTTCTTGTCGCCGGAGAGACAGGAACCGGAAAAGACCTGATTGCAAAAAAAATACATGACCTTTCCCCAAGAAGGAATAAACCTTTTATTGCAGTAAATCTTGCTGCAATTTCGCCCAATTTATTTGAAAGTGAATTGTTCGGCTGTGAAAAAGGAGCATTTACAGGAGCAGCCGCAGATAAAAAAGGATATTTTGAAGCTGCTAATGAGGGAACTCTGTTTTTAGATGAAATTGGAGAGCTTCCTAAAGAACTTCAAGGAAAGCTTTTACGTACAATTCAATACAACGAAATTTACCGGATCGGAAATCCCAAGCCTATTAAACTCGATATCAGAATTCTTAGTGCAACAAATAAAGATTTGATGCAGGCTGTTCAGGAGAATCAATTCCGGGCTGACCTCTATTACCGCCTTAACAGAGGATTCATTTTCCTGCCGCCTTTAAATGAAAGAGAAGATGATATAGTGCTGCTTGCAAAATATTTTTTAGATCGGGGAAATAAAACCTATAAGAAAAATATTACTGGATTTTCTGACTCTGTAATCCGATCTCTTAAAAAATATTCCTTCCCGGGAAATGTAAGGGAATTGGAAAATATTATCATTAATGCTGTTGCCAAGAATAAGGTGAATGACCCAATTACTGAAATTGATCTTCCTAAAAGTGCAAATGGAAAGGAAGCCGATTATATTGATAAGTTTATGCTGATGAGCATGGATGAAGTCGCAGCTATGCATATAAAGCATGTTCTTGAGTATACAAAAGGGAATATTCAGCAGGCAGCATTGATTTTAGGAGTGAGTGAAAGAACTCTGCACAGACGCTTAAAGCCGGAAACTAATTAAATCTTACAAATATAGTTATTCTTGTTGATATTTTATTTTCCCCCTTCTTATTCCGAATAAGCTCAAGCAAATTTTGTTTAAATGATCTTTTGGACAATTTGTCCGACAACTTGTCGGGAAATTTGCTGAAGAAGCTTGCACATTAATAAAAAATTATTTTTTCGCTCAATAATCACAAAACATTCTTCTTTATCCATGTCTCAGAAAAAAGGCATATTCTTTGGGTATTAGTTTTTAGAAATTTTTCAAACAATTTTAGGTTTGACCATGAATTTAGGTCAATCATTGTTAACTATAGGAGCTTTAACACTTCTATCGGTAATAGTGCTTACAGTAAACAGGAATAATCTTAATACCGAAACTATTTTACATGAATCAAAATTTGGAATACTTGCAGTATCTTTAGGAACCTCAATACTTGAAGAAGCAAATGGGAAAGCTTTTGATTTAGCTACTGCAGACAGTGCAGATTCAAATATTTCTCACCTTACATCTCCGGCAAGCTTGGGACCGGCACCGGGAGAGCATTATCCAAATTATAATGACCTTGATGATTTTAACGGATTCGAAACTACTATTACAAATCTGCCTTCCGCTGAATACAATATTTCTGCAAAGGTTTACTATGTAGACCCTTTTAACACAGGACCGGACAAAAAAGTAAATTATAGGACATGGCATAAAAAAATTATCGTTTATGTTACAAGTCCTTCTATGAATAATGAGAGAGATACTGTTAAACTCTCATCTATTTTTAGTTACTGGTATTTTATTCAATAGGAGGAACAATGGGCATTAGTACCGTAATTGATATTCTAGGTTCAATGATTATAGGAGGTATGTTGATGCTCATCCTATGGCAGATGAACGATTCTGCAACGAAAAACTTATATAATTTTGGGGGTGAACTTGTATTGCAGCAAAACCTTGCTGTAACATCACAAGTACTGGAATATGATTTTAGGAAAATAGGGTATTGCGAAAATTGGGCTAAGATTGTGGATCCTTCAAATTCTATTTTACTGGCTGATTCGGATAAAATTAAATTTTTAACTGATGTTCATCCAGATGGTGATCCTGATGGCATTATTGATACATTATTTTATAGACTGGGTCCGGTAACCGAATTAAGTTCGACTCCAAATCCCCGTGATCGTTATTTATACAGATTAATAAGCAGCGAAGAACCAAGAAAGATTAACCTAGGGGTTACTAAATTTCACTTAATATATTATGATGCCTTAGGCGATACAATCCCGTTTCCCATTAATTACCCTGTAGACACAAAGACTATCAACTCTGTTGAGATAAATCTAACCGTTGAAGATGTCTCCGCATATAATAATGAATATTCATCGGCAATTTGGCGGCAGATCAGGTTAATATCAAGAAATTTAAAAGAAAGATAAGGAGGGATTTTTATGTTTGGGAAAGCATCTCTTTTGCTTGTATTAGGATTTAGCACAGTATTCTTAATATTCGGACAGCATTTTGGAAATTTGACAACAAGAGCAGCAAAAAACTCTGCTGATTACTTTAGAGAAGCAAAAGCTTATAATATCGCTTCAGCCGGTGCAAATATAGCTGCTAATAAGATCTTTTTTCAAGAAAATTGGTCGGCGGGGATGGATAATATTTCATTCTCCGACGGTTCACTGGATATAGATGTTGATCCTAATTATGATGTGTACAATAAAATTAAGAAAGTTACTTCCGTAGGCACTTACGATGGTTACTCCCATTCCATAACAATTTTGCTGCAGCCGGCTAAATTCTCCGAATTTGCTTATTATTCGTATTATGAAACGGCTGATCCAAGCAACCCAATATGGTGGTATGGAACAGATACAGTTTGGGGTCCTTTTCATACTGAAGATTATTTAAACTGTGCTCAGCACCCGGTTTTTATGGGACCAAGTACATCAACTGCCAAAACTATAAAATATAAAACAGATAAAAATCATGATAAACCTTACATCAGCGGGAAATTCAGCGATAAAACAAACATTCCTTTGCCATCAAACGGGTTGGATCCTTTAAAAGCTGCTGCAAACGACGATGGTCATCTATTCTCTGGTCATGATACCGTTTATATAACCTTTAAGGTGGATAGTATTACATATAGATATACATATAAAGGTGCAAAAACAACCGTACTTGGATCCGACTTTGCCCCAAATGGAGTAATATTTGCCGAAAATGCGGTGGTCAGGCTGCAGGGAACAGTGAAAGGTGTTTATTCAGTAGCCGCATCAGGATCCGGAGGGAAAGGAACTGTATATCTTGATGACGATATAGTATACAAAAGCGATCCTAGAACTAATCCTTCATCCACAGACCTCCTCGGAATCTTAGCTAAGAATAATGTATGGATTACTGATAATCCTGAAAATAACAATAATAAAAATATTAATATACATGCTTCTATCTATTGTGAAATAGGCGGATTTGGTGCGCAAAATTATAATACCAGATCAGTTTCCGGCAATATTTATCTGCTTGGAGGCGTAATCCAAAAATACAGGAGAGCCGTAGGTACTTTCGGAACTTCGGGGATTAACCATGGTTTTGCTAAAAGGTACAAATATGATAATAGATTATTGACCGTTGCTCCACCGGTATTCCCGAGCACCAAAGGAAAGTTTAAAGTTATTTCCTGGTTTGAATAAATTTATCTCAATATAGATAAAAATGTAATTTGTAATTACATAATTACTTAAAAATTAATTAGAATCATTCTTAAAATCTTTTTTCGAAATAGAGTTTATGTGGTATAATAATTGGAATATTAAATATCAGTCTGTAGTGATAAGTATTGGATATCCTATGAGCGACAGTCATTGGCGAAAAGAACAAATCTATTTACTTTCCGGCAAAGATTCGGCTGAAGGAATAAAAAGTAATTTTCTATCATTTGAATACATGCTACAGGAGCGGTTACCAATAATTAGAAGGAATAAAATGAAGTATGTAGATTTTAAAGGTCGGGAATGGTCTGTGGAAAAAGGAGATTGGGTCAGTTATCAAATGTTGGATAAACATAATCAACAGTCTTTATTAAATAAAAGCATATTAAAAAAATTCTTCTATTTGATATTTCTTGCTCTTTTGACAGTTTATTTTTGGCTTGCGTAATAAATTAACGGGGAAAATTTATGGACAAAACAAAATTTTTCGACGATTGGTCAAAGGATGACCTTCTATCTGAATGCAATGATCTAAGACTTCCTGTAACCCGATACGACAGCAAAGAAACTCTTGCCTTATATCTTCAAGCTACTCATGATGAGATTAATAAAAATGTTCAACATGAAAGTACTATAGAGGAAGATATAGGTGACATATATATTGGAAAGCGAAATTGGTTTAAGAGTGCCTTTATAAAAGTGCTTACCTTATTCTAATATGAGCTGAAATTAGAAGCTAAGACTTTCGTTTCTAATAAGCAGGAGTACGGCGGACTGCGGAACAATTAAAAATTTTTCCTTATCAAACTCAATTTCAAAAGCTTCTTTCCTCAAAAAAATCGCCAAATCACCCTCTTTTGCCTGCAGAGGAATATATTTTACCTTGTCTTTGGATTCTTTCCACGGTTCTTCATCATCCGTTGATGCCATTGGATAACCCGGACCTACTTTTATTACAAACCCGCTCTGAATCCTTTCTTTTTCCGCAATTCCCGGAGGAAGATAGAGCCCGCTTACTGTCTTGTTTGATTCTTCTTCAGGTCTAATTAGTATCCTATCTCCAACAACAATAAATTTTTCAATATTTTTTAAATTGATTTCCATATTAATTCATTAGAATTTATTACTGAAATATAAAAGATAATAAACAATTTATACAGCATAATTCAGCTCCTGGTTTTCCTTACAATAATTGAGCTGAATGAAGGGAAATGATGGAGAATATCTATTGTCGGCGAAGCAAATTTTTTGTAGGATGATTTAAGCAAAAATTTCTGAAGAATCTTGGAGATTAAAATTCTGCTAGCAAATAATTTTTCCCAATTCTTTTCGTAGAATTTGAATGAATTTTGAGAGATCTTGTTATTTTTCTTTTGATTCAGCAAAATTTCAGCAGCAAGTCTTGCCGAATCAAAAGCCATCCCTATTCCGTCTCCGGAAAAAGGGGAAATTACCCCAGCGGCATCCCCTATCATAAATATTCCGTTTTCCACTTTATTTCTTCTGCCGAAATAAATATTTCCGGTTCCGTAAACCTT
>Ga0105091_10000824_pt1 | contig 13383 bp, 14 predicted proteins | sample PPLLak1March2015_FD_87022 | JGI IMG/M metagenome (GOLD analysis project Ga0105091, IMG submission 87022) | Freshwater sediment microbial communities from Prairie Pothole Lake near Jamestown, North Dakota, USA - PPLs Lake P7 Core (1) Depth... | ecosystem: Environmental > Aquatic > Freshwater >... | reverse complement strand
TATAGATGCGGCCGGCACCGTGGATGATCACACCGAGCAGGGTTAAGAGAGCAAGCGCCCAGCCTGCCGTATCGAGCAGTTTGTTATTGTCGCCACGGCCCGGCATGTAGATGCCTTTGACGTCTTTCAGACGGCCACCCGTCTTGGCGTCATGACACTGGACGCAAGTCAGCGCGTCGCCCTTCGGTGCCACCATGTGGGTAATTGGCCAGGACATTTCAGTAGAAACGAAGCCATACTGACCGCTGAAGTTTCCGTCCACTGCCTTCATGCCAGCTTCCAGCGACTTGTCCCAATCAAAATTGGACCAGTAAGCGCTATCGTCATTGCCAAAAGTATGGGGAATCAACAACGTGCTGCTGACCTTGTCATAGGGCTGTTTGCCGCGGAACACCTTCATTGGCCAGATCATGGACTTGCCATCGTCAGAGCTGCCTTCCATGGTGTTGATCTTCACCACTTTGCTTGGATCCAGTTTGTCCTCACGCAGCGTGTAACCGACTTTTCCGTTGAACCATACATATTCCGGAATGACATTGGCTTCCCAACTGAAATTGCCCTTCTTGCTGTCGTAGGAGTTTTTCCCGGCAGCATCTTTTTCAGTGTAGGGTTTGCCGTCCTTCATCTTGCCGGCGGTGGACCAGTCCCACTCCATTTTGGTGGCTTGGCCACGAGCGAACTCGGGGATGTGGCAGGTTTGGCAAGCGATCTTCGCGGTATGCTCGTTCAGCTTGGTCATTTTTGCCGGGTGTGGCTTGGTGCCATGGCAGGATTGGCACGTAGAGGGATTAGTGGTGTCCACCTTGCCGCGCACATGTGCGCTTTCCTTGTCCTGTGCGGTCGGCGTGTAACGGCTGCCAGGTACCTTGTGGCTGGAGGTCGCGTGGCAGGTGCCACAGGTGAAGTTCAGCCCCTTCTTGTCCATGTGTACGTCAAGGTACTTGTCCGGATTCGTCAGGGTGCTGTCGAGATCGCCGTGCTTCACTGCATCGCCGCCACCGCCATAGAAGTGGCAGGCGCCACAGGTAGCGCGACTGGTCTTGCCGACGTGCTGGGCCACATCTTTCAGGTCAACCGCCTTGACGATCTTGCCCGAATGGGGTGGGAACTCCGTATCCTGGTAAGCAGGATGGCCGGCCAGACCCGGCAGCTTGCGATATTTACCGGTGGTGTCGTGGCAGACTACGCAATCCACACTCTCCTGTTTGGAGAAATCGAATTTGTTGTCCTTCCAGCCATAACCGACGTGGCAGGCAGTACAAAAAGCCTGATTTGAAGAGATGGAAGTGCAGAAGTTGTTGACGATGTGCTTCTTGCCCAGTTTCTGGTTGGTTTGCGGGTTGATGAATTCCCAGGTCCAGTGCTTGGTGTGTTGCACCTGCTTTGCAGCTTCGGTGTGGCAGGTGAGACAAGCCTTGGTGACTTCCGGACCTTCCTTGAAGTCTTTTTGCAGTTCCTTGAACTTGCTGTGATCCGCCGTCGAGGTAGAAGCTTTCTTCACCTCGGCCGCAGGAGCAGCAGCGACTTCTGTGGGCGTGGCCGGCGCCGCCGTGGGAGCCGGTGTGGCCAGGGTGGTCAACGCTGCCAGCGCGGTGCCGGCAGCGAGTACCCAGGCCAGGAAATTTTTTTTAATTGACATGATTCCTCCTGAATTCAAATTCGCGATGGGTGCATGGTGTACTTAACAGCCACCACCGCCACCTGCAGCGCCGCCAGCAGCACCGCCGCCGGGAGTACCCACTTTCATCTGTGGCGCGGGCTTACTGGGATCGAATTCCAGGAATTTGGCTTGGTCTGCTGCGACATGACCCATGACCTCACCTACCATTGGGCCGAACATCTTGCCCATCAGGCCGGCGTTCATGTTGCCGATGTATGTTTTTCCATCATTTTTATTGTAGACGGAAATCTTGCAGGGCATCAGGATGGAAAGGTAGCGTACCGAGTCATCCTTCAGGATCGGGCCGGAATATTTGGTGCTACATGCCTCGATCATGAGAACCGGCAGGGTGTTGCTACCATCTTGCTGGACAGCTTTGGCTGGATTGCGCAGGCCGGATAAAGACCAGCCATTGCCCGTGTTTTCGATATTTTGCTGGATGCGTGCGACAGTTTCTTCCAGTCCGAAAGGGCTGACGCGTTCATGAAACATCAGGCCTGGTGCCATGATGTAGGCCATGAAGGCCGTGAACAGCAAGCCCAAGAAAAAACCACTGATAATTTTTAACATTTTGAGTCCCCCGGTACAGTTAATTTTTACTAAAACCACTTACATTTTGTAGTGCGAAGGTTACAGGTTTAGGTTCACTTTAGAAAGAGTTTAAGTCCTGTAATCCTTATGGATAAGAATATCCGAATATACTCACGTATCAAGCAAAAATATTTTATGTAATAGCGTAGGTTGAGCAAGCTATAAATGAATAGAATGACTAATCCATAAACGTTCAAGGTGCTGTGCAGATGAGTATGAAATCAGAAGTCGCGACTCTCGGCGGGGGCTGTTTCTGGTGCATTGAAGCTGCTCTTGGCGAACTGGCCGGAGTAGAAACTGTGACTTCCGGCTATAGCGGCGGACACTTGGAAAATCCCGATTATGATGCGGTGTGCAGTGGCAAAACCGGCCATGCCGAGGTGGTGCGCGTCAGTTTCGACCCGGAGGTCATCTCTTACCGTGAAATTCTGATGGCCTTTTTTGCCATTCATGACCCCACCACCTTGAATCGACAGGGCAACGATGTCGGCAGCCAGTACCGTTCGGTGATTTTTTACCATTCGCCCGAACAGAAAGCAGCAGCGGAAGAGATGATTGCCGAGTTCACTGCAGAGCGGCTATGGCCACAGCCGATTGTGACGGAGGTCGCCCCTGCACCCATTTTTTATCCAGCCGAGGATTACCATCGGGACTATTACCAACGTCACGCACAGCAGCCTTATTGCCAAGTCGTGGTGGCGCCCAAGGTGGCCAAGCTGCGCGCCAAATTTGCCGCCAAATTGAAATCGCCCTAATCCTTCCGGCTGATAGCCAGGAGCAAGTCTTCGATCAAACCAAGTGTCCGGCCGTCGTGGTCACGCAATGGGTTGAATTCGGCCAGTTCCAGTGCGACCAGGTCGTGAATATGGCCAATGCCACGTAGTACCCGGTCCAGTTCCAGATGACGTAGCCCATCTTGCACCGGCGTGCCCACACCTGGACTTTCCTCTGGGCTGAAGGCGTCGAGATCGATGCTGATGCCAAAGCCGGTTGTGCCGTTTCGGGCGATGGCGAACGCTTCCTCCATGACCCTGCCGATACCGCGCTGTTTTACTTCAGCCATGAAAAACACGCGCACGCCGAGGCGCTGCAGCAATTCCGCCTCGCCAGGTTCGTAGCTGCGCACGCCTACCAGGCATACGTGGCGGGGCAGAATTTTGGGGCTGAAGCCAGCCAGGTTGACCAATTCCGGGGTGCCGTAGCCCAGCAATGCCGCCAGTGGCATGCCGTGGATTGCACCGCTGGGTGTGGTTTCGGGTGTATGGCTGTCCATGTGTGCGTCGACCCATACCAGGCCGAGAGGTCCGCGCTGCTTCAGGGCGAGGGCAGCACCGCTCCAGCTGCCGATAGCGCAGGAGTGGTCACCACCGACGATCAGGGGCAAGTGCCCTGACGCTGCGCTGTCCCATACTTGTTGCGCCAGTTGTTCATTCAAGTCGTGAATGATAGAGAGCGGCGTTCCTGTCGAGGCTGGATGGAGCGTCTTGTGCCATGAAATATCGAGTCCCTGCAGATTTAGTCGCGAAAGTAGACCGGAATGTTGCAGGGCATCCGGCCCTTTGGCGCAACCGGCGTCACGGGCGCCGACACCTGATGCGACAGCGATGATTTGAATGGGGCGCATTTGAGGGGAAAGTATGCGGCAGGTGGCCGTAGAATGAAATGAAACCCATATGGTTTCACACAAAATTCATGGAGAATTTTGGTGTCAGAAAAATTTACCGTTGCGCCAAGATCCACGAAGCGCGCCACTTGTAACCGTTGCGCCAGTAGTTGAGTGCCGTTTTGATGCGGATTAAACTGGGGGGCCAAGACCGCTCCTTGTCGTGTTTATCCGGAACAATGAACAGGCGTTGCCCGTCCCGATAGATCGCTTCGCTCTGCAACGCGCTGTGAAACATGCCAGGTTTTGCTGGGGAATGGATGGTTTCATTCATGATGGACTCCTGTCCGCTAATGCAACTTCGCAAGTTTCGGCCTCAATGGGCCCGATCTCGATTGCCGCCAACTCAATCAGACTATCAATGTTGCGCAGCAGTTGTCTGCTGGCGGTGAGTATCGAATCGATGCTCTCCCTTTCTTCCCCTAGCATCGTGTCATCGCTGCATCTGTCCAATATCTGGGCGAAGCCGAGAATCGTGTTGAGCGGGGTATGCATCTCGTGGCACAGGTGCTCGATAAGTTGCGACTTGGCTTGTCTGGTATTTTCAGCCAAGGACTTCACTCGCTGAAGGGTCTGCATCAATTTCCCCTCGAAGAGGCTTTGCGCGTTATTGCTTGCTTCTTCCATAATGCCTCCTCTGCGGGGGTAAGCCTGCTGGCAATGATGCATTTAAGACATTTGTGGAACATTCCCATGTCAATTTGACCGTAGTCTAGTTTTTCTGGCGCGAACTATCTATTTGCACCATTACCTAATGTTCTAGGTAAAAGCGCTTATAGCAATGGTTTGAGGTGTTTCCAGACGTTTTCCAGAATGGCCGTCTGCGCAGCAGCGGTAGGATGCAGGTTATCCGCCTGGAAGAGTTCGCGCTGGTCGGCGATGCCATCAAGCAGGAAGGGGAGCAACGCAGTATGATGCTTTCTCGCCAGGGCCGGGAAAATCATGCCGAAGCCTTCGCTGTAAGCCGCTCCGTAATTCGGTGGCAGACGCATGCCGACCAGCAGCACCTTCGCCTTGCCGGCGCGGCAGGCGCGGATCACGCCGTCGAGGTTGTCGCGCGTGGCTTGCAGCGACAGGCCGCGCAGCCCATCGTTGGCGCCCAGTTCGACGATCACGATGGCCGGCTTATGCGCCGCGAGGGCGTCACCGATGCGCGCCAGTCCGCCTGCCGTGGTCTCGCCGCTGATGCTGGCATTGACGACATGGTGTTTATACTGATTCTGCCTCAGGCGCTGTTGCAGTAAACTGACCCAGCCGGACTCGACAGCCAGGCCATAATTGGCGGACAGGCTGTCGCCGAACACCAGGATGGTGGGCGCGGCCCAGGCGGCGGGCGTAAACAGCAAGGCAAACAACAGCAACCAGCGGATCAGCATGAACTCTCCTTCTTCATTAATCGTGCAGGCTGCGCGCCTGTCCAAGCAAGTCCCGGTCGGTAACGGTCATCTTACCATCCTGCACCAGCTCGACCTGGAAATCGCCGCCGGCGAATCGGTGGCGATCCTCGGCGCTTCGGGCTCGGGTAAATCCACCCTGCTGGGCCTGCTGGCAGGACTGGATCTGCCCAGCGGCGGGGCGGTGCGCATTGGCGGGGAGGATATCTTCGCACTCGACGAGGATGGGCGCGCCGCCTTGCGCGGGCGGCTGATCGGCTTCGTCTTTCAGTCATTCCAGTTACTGCCGGCCCTGACCGCGCTGGAGAACGTCATGCTGCCGCTGGAGCTGGCGGGCTCCCGCGCCGCGCGGCAGCAGTCCCTTGCCGTGCTGGAACGGGTGGGCCTGAGCGACCGCCTGCACACCTACCCAAAACATCTTTCCGGCGGCGAACAGCAGCGCGTCGCCATCGCCCGCGCCTTTGCGCCGCAGCCGAAACTGCTGCTGGCCGACGAACCCACCGGCAACCTCGACAGCGCGACCGGCGCACGCATCATCGACCTGCTGTTCGAGTTGAACCGCGAGCAGGGTACCACCCTGGTGCTGGTGACCCACGACGCCGAACTGGCGGCGCGTTGCGGGCGCAGGTTGCAACTCGTGAATGGGAAACTGGAAACAAAGTGATTCAGCCGGTCAAAATCTTTATTTCACCGCAAAGGGTGATTCCGATATGAATCTGGTACGACTATCCTGGCGCATGCTGCTGCGCGAATGGCGCGCCGGGGAGCTGTACGCCCTGGCGCTGGCGCTGGTGGTCGCAGTGGGCGGCGTCACGGCGGTGAGCTTCTTTACCGACCGGGTGAGCCAGGCGCTGGGCGGCGAAGCGAGTCAGTTGCTGGGGGCCGACCTGGTGCTAGTGTCGGATCATGAAATCGCCCCGCTTTTCGCTCAGGAAGCCGGGCGGCGCGGCCTCAAGCAGGCGCGCGTCCGCACTTTCCCGAGCATGATCATCAGCGCCAGCGGCAACCAGTTGGCGGAAGTCAAGGCGGTGGAAGGCGGTTACCCGCTCAGGGGGGCGCTGCGCCTCAAGTCGGCGCAGGGCGAGTCTCCCGCAGCCGGCATCCCTGCGCCCGGCACGGTGTGGCCGGACGAACGCCTGCGCGCGCAGTTGCAACTGGCTCAGGGCGAGCGGGTCGCGGTGGGCGCGTCGCAACTGGCGGTGGCGGCCGAGTTGAGCTACGAGCCTGACAGCGGCGGCGGCTTGTTCAGCATCGCGCCCCGGTTGATGATGAACCTGGCTGACCTGCCCGCCACCCAGCTCGTCCAGCCCGGCAGCCGCATCACTTACCGCCTGATGCTGGCGGGAGAGGCGAAAGCCATTGCGGCCTACCAGGCCTGGGCCGCTTCCCGCTTAAGTCGGGGCGAAAAGCTGGAAGGCGTGAGCGATGCACGCCCGGAAATCCGTTCCGCGCTGGAGCGGGGCGGCAAGTTCCTCGGCCTGGCAGCGCTCACCAGCGTGATCCTGGCGGCGGTGGCGATCGTGCTTTCGGCGCGGCGCTTTCTCGAACGCCATTTCGACGGCTGTGCCGTGATGCGCTGCCTCGGGGCGACACAGGCGCAGGTATTCCGCCTCTATCTATACCAGTTCGTGTGGCTCGGCCTCATGGCCAGCCTGGCTGGGTGCCTGCTGGGTTACGGCGCGCAATGGGTGCTGGCGCAGCAACTGGAACACCTGGTGTCGAACGGCTTGCCCGCGCCGTCCCTGCTGCCCGTGGCGCAGGGCGTGCTGACCGGGATGGCGACCCTGCTCGGCTTCGCCCTGCCATTCCTGCAGCGCCTGCAGCGCGTGCCGGCGATCTGGGTGCTGCGCCGCGAACTGGGCATGCCGCAGCGTTTCAACCTGCTCAGCTTCGCCGTCGGCGTGGCGCTGCTGGCGGCTCTGCTGCTGTGGCAGGCCGGCGAGGTCAAGCTCGGCCTGTACGTGCTGGCAGGGCTGCTGGGCGTGGCGGCGCTGGCACTGCTGCTGGCCTATGGCCTGATCCACCTGCTCGCGCCCATGCGCAGTGGCATGGCCAGCGCGTGGCGCTACGGCCTGGCCAACGTGGTGCGGCGGCGCCATGCCAGCGCCGGGCAGGTGGTCGCCCTCGGCTTCGGCCTCACGGCCCTGCTGCTGCTCACCCTGGTGCGCGGCGACCTGCTGCATGGCTGGCAGAGCTCCTTGCCGCAAGATGCGCCCAACCGTTTCGTCATCAATATCCAGCCGCAGCAGCTGCCGGCGCTGCGAACATTCTTTTCCCAGCGCGGCATGGCCACCCCCCCCGAGCTGTTCCCCATGGTGCGCGGGCGGCTGGTCGCCATCAACGGCCGGCCGGCTAATGTGGCGGATTATCCGGACGACCGCGCGAAGCGCCTGATGGAGCGGGAATTCAACCTGTCCTGGGCTGAGCGCATGCAAGGCGACAACCAGCTGCTTGCCGGCCGCTGGTGGGGTGAGAAGGAGCGCGATGCGGCGCAACTCTCGGTCGAGGAGGGCATCGCCAAGACGCTGGGCCTCAAACTGGGCGACCAGTTGAGCTACCAGGTGGCGGGACAGAACTTCACTGGACGTATCACCAGCCTGCGCAAGGTGGAGTGGGATTCCTTTCGCGTTAATTTCTTCGTCATCGCACCGCCGGGCTTGCTGCAGCATTACCCGGCCAGCTACATCACCGCGTTTTACCTGCCGCCCGGACAGGAGGCGCTGCTCAACAACATGGTCAAGGAATTCCCCAACCTCACCGTGATCGACGTGGCAGCGCTGATGGGCCACGTCAGAGCCATGATGGACCGTGTCGCGGCAGCGGTGGAATTCGTCTTCCTGTTCACCCTGGCGGCGGGGCTGATGGCGCTCTACGCGGCCATCGCCGCCACGCACGAGGAAAGGATGTACGAAGCGGCGGTGATGCGCACCCTGGGTGCGAGCCGCCGCCAGCTGGCGCTGAGCCAGCTGACCGAGTTCGCCCTGATCGGCTTGCTGGCAGGGGGCGTGACAGCCCTGTCCGCGACCGGCTTGGCCTATGTCCTCGCCACGCGGGTGTTCAACCTGCCCTACCTATTCAACCCCTGGCTGTGGATCGTGGCGCTGGCGGCAGGGGGCGTGGGCGTGACGCTGGCAGGGTGGCTGGGCACGCGAGGCGTGCTGCGCCAGCCGCCGCTGCTGACCTTGCGACAGTTGGGGTGACTTGCTCGCTCGCTTATCTTTCGCCCAAGGGCAGGAGTCGCACCCGTTCGCGTAATTCATCGACCACGATCAAGGCTCCTGCGAGTAGATCCGCCTCGAAACGGCGTAGCAGGGTAATCGCTCTCGGCGCCAGGCTGGCAGGCGCGACATCCTGGGTGCGAATCTGGAAGACGCTTGGGGATTCCGCGCCGGTAATCGCCAGCATGGCACCAAAATCCAGGTCGTGTGTGAAGACGATATGACTGTTGTTGCGCGCCCAGTCGAACAATTCCTTGTCGGGGGCGTTCCCTTTACCAACGGTACTCCAGTGCACGGCCTCAAAGCCGGCGGTCTGAAGTGCCGTGATCCAGTCCGGTGAAAGATTCATGTCAACCAGCAGTTTCATGCGGCGACTAATGGCAGCTCTATTTCTTCTACCCGCCAGGCGGCATAACTCAGTGCCTGATCAATGTCTTCTGCTTCAAGATATGGATAAAGCGCAAGAATGGCTTCCTTGCTGTGGCCGGTAGCGACCAGTCCGGTGAGTGTGCCGACGGTAACGCGCAAACCGCGAATGCAGGGCTTTCCGCCCATCATATTGGGATCGAAAGTGATGCGGTTAAGCTGTTTCATGGTTGGATTTCTCCTGCTTCGGAAAATGCGTTGTCTGAATAGGTAACAACTTAATACTATCACTCACCACCTCAATCGGGTTTTTCGATTGTAGAAGTTTGGGAAAAAAGCAGTTGGGTTCGAAGATCGGCTGATGTTTCTCTCGACACAGGGGGGCAGCATGCATGCGCGGCGTGCTGTGCCAGCCGCCGATGCTGACCTTGAGGCAGTTGGGGTGATTTTTTTGCCCCGTCATGAGGGAAATAAAGACAAATACAATAGACGTTTTTCCATCCATAATGTATAAATAAGGGCCAACGGGGGTCAGGTCTTGCATTAATGCATCCTCTCTGGGTGTCAGAACACTCCACGGGCACTATCGCCCTGGTTTTTGAGTCAAATTGGTCGTTCACCACGAATAGAAAGGCCAGGCAATCATGACTACGAATACCATCAAACTTCATCGCGTGCTCCGCGCCCCCCCTGAAAGAGTCTATCGGGCTTACCTTGATGCCGATGCGATGGCAAAGTGGCTTCCGCCGAACGGTTTCACTGGCAAGGTTCATCATGTCGAGGCCAAGGTGGGCGGCACCTACAAGATGTCTTTCACCAACTTCACCACAGGCAGCAGCCACTCTTTCGGCGGGGTGTATCTTGAATTGAAGCCTTATGAACGAATTCGCCACACTGACAAGTTCGACGATCCTGACTTGCCGGGCGAAATGCAAACGACTATCTCTTTGAGGCAGGTGTCCAGCGGGACAGAGTTAAGCATAGTACAAGAAGGTGTTCCCGAGGCCATTCCCCCCGAGGATTGCTATCTCGGTTGGCAGGAGTCCCTTACGCTACTAGCCAAGCTTGTCGAGGCGGAGATCCCCGATTAACAATGTGACGCCCAGCCCAAAGGTCAAGCGGGTGCGCGGCAAGCTGCTTGGAAAAAAGGCGTCACGGCGCCTTGTGGGTACTTCGACCTACCCCTCACCACCTCCCAATTGGGGTGAATTGCTGATTGTTCATTCCGGGCAAATCGCTAATCTGAAAGCCCTGGTCAGCTAGCCAGTTTTCCTGAAATTTCAGAGGAGCGTCACTATGAAAAAGATCACCATCGAAATGCCGCTGGTCACCGAATGCAAGGTGAGCCAGTGTTCCTACAACGTCGGCAGCAACTGCCACGCCCGCGCCATCACCATCGGCGACGCCACCCATCCGGGCTGTGACACGTTCATGGCCTCCGGAAAACACACCAAGCAGGACCGAATGATTGCCGGCATCGGCGCGTGCAAGACGGGCACCTGCAAGTTCAACGATGATTTTGAATGCATGGCTGATTCCGTCCAGGTCGCCATGGTCCACAGCGAGGCCAACTGCATTACCTTCATGCCGCGCTGAGGTGGCGCACCACGCAAAAAACCGGCCCGCCTGGCCGGGTTTTTATGTGGGCGCGGCTTTCAGGCGGCCCGGCTGCCGGAACAAACCAGGTCGGGACAACGGAAATTTTCTAGCAAGCAGAGTGAAGCTGAACCACGATCCACGGCTTGACGACCACGGCCCAGAGCATGGCATCCGCCTCCAGCCATTCCTTGGCGAGCTCGTCGGAGACCCTGGCTATTTTCCCCTCTGCCATCCATTGCTCGATCTGCGTTTTGTTGTCCTGCGACATTTGCAGGGCTACCTCGACCAGGTCCAGCTGCGGGCTGACGGCGATTGCCAGGCCGCCGGCAAAGAAGCGCAGCAGTTCCTTCCAGGCGATCTGGGCGGTTTCCAGGTTGACCTTGGCGCGGGTGATTTCTTCGGGTGTGGTGGGTGCGGTCATTTTTTAGGCTCTAAATAAAACGGGGATGGCGCGCCATCCCCGTTGCCATTTAACAGATGAAGGTTATTTTACCGCATTCGGATCGTTGGGGCTGAAGCCTTCCTCGGCCATGTGCTGGTAAAGCCGGTAGCGCTTCTCGATTTCGGCCTGGTATTCCGCCATCACGCCTTCGCCTTCTTCCTTGACGTGCTTCATCAGGCCGCGGAAACGCGGTTCGCTCTTCACCAGGTCGAGGAAGGGCACCGATGGCTTGTTCGAATCCAGCACCATGGGGTTCTTGCCTTCCGCCTCGCGCCTTGGGTCATAGCGGAACAGCGGCCAGTGCCCGGAGTTGACCGCCAGCTCCTGCTGGTGGTGCTGCTGGCCCATGTCATAGCCGTGTTCGCCGCAGGGGCTGTAGGCGATGATGAGCGAGGGGCCATCGAAGGATTCGGCTTCAAGGAAGGTTTTCAGGGTGTGGATGTCCTTGGCGCCGTAGGCGACGTGGGCGACATAGACGTGGCCGTAGCTCATGGCGATCTGCGCCAGGTCTTTCTTGCCGGTTGCCTTGCCCTTGGCGGCGAACTTGGCGGTGGCGCCGCGCGGGGTGGCCTTGCTGGCCTGTCCGCCGGTGTTGGAATAGACCTCGGTGTCGAGCACCAGGATGTTGACGTTGCGCCCCGAGGCGAGCACGTGGTCCACGCCACCGAAGCCGATGTCGTAGGCCCAGCCGTCGCCGCCGATGATCCACACGCTCTTCTTCACCAGATTGTCCGCCAGGCTTTCCAGGTTGCGCGCATCGGCGGAGTCGATGGTCTTGAGCTGGGCCATGAGCTGCGCCACACGCTCGCGCTGCTGCTGGATGCCGGCCTCGCTGGACTGGTCGGCGGCGAGGAGGGCGTCCACCCGTTCCGCGCCGAGCTGATCCTTCATCTTTTCGGCCAGTTCGGCGGCATATTCCGCGTGCTTGTCGATAGTGACGCGGAAGCCCAGGCCGAATTCGGCGTTGTCTTCGAACAGCGAATTGTTCCATGCCGGGCCGCGTCCCTCGATATTTTTGCTATAGGGCGTGGTGGGCAGGTTGCCGCCGTAGATGGAGGAGCAGCCGGTGGCGTTGGCAACCACCATGCGGTCGCCGAACAGCTGGGTGGCGAGGCGGATGTAGGGCGTTTCGCCGCAGCCGACGCAGGCAGTGGGAAACTCGAACAAAGGCTGCATCACCATGGCGCCCTTGATGGTGGAGGTGCGCAATTTTGTCCGATCAAATTCGGGCAGCTTGAGGAAGAATTCGAAATTTTCCCGCTCCGGTTCGCGCAGCGGGGCCTGGGCGTGCATTTCCAGCGCCTTGTGGCCGTCGACCTTGCTCACCGCCGGGCAGATGTCCACGCACAGGCCGCAACCGGTGCAGTCCTCGGGCGCGACCTGGTAGCTGACGTGCATGCCTTCCTCGAACTCCTTGCCCTTGATCTGGATGTGCTTGAAGGTGGGCGGTGCGGCCTGGGCCAGTTCGGCCGGGAATACCTTGGAGCGGATGGCGGTGTGGGGGCAGACGAAGGGGCACTTGCCGCAGTAGATGCAAAGCTCGGCGTCCCACACCGGGATTTCCTGGGCCAGGTTGCGCTTGTCGTAGTGCGAGGTGCCGGTCGGCCAGGTGCCGTCGGCGGGCAGCAGCGAGACCGGGATCAGGTCGCCGCGTCCGACCATGATTTCGCCGCTGACGCGGCGCACGAAGTCGGGCGCGTTGGCCGGGATGTGCGGCGGCATTTCGAAGCTGCTGCTGGCCTGTGCCGGCACCTGGACCTGGTGCAGGTTGGCCACGGTTTCGTCGATCGCCTTCCAGTTGGCCTCGACGATGGCGCGGCCTTTCTTGCCGTAGGTTTTTTCGGCGGCGTGCTTGATCTTCTCGATCGCCACGTCCTGCGGCAGCACGCCGGAAATGGCGAAGAAGCTGGCCTGCATGATGGTGTTGATGCGCGTGCCCATGCCGGTGGCGCGGGCCACGGCGTAGGCGTCGATGGTGTAGAAGCGCAACTTCTTGGCGATGATCTGCTGCTGCATCCTGCGCGGCAGCGTGTCCCACACCTTGTCTGGCGCGGCGGGCGAGTTGAGCAGGAACACCGCGCCATCGGCGGCGTTCTCCAGCATTTCGATGCGCTCGATGAACACCGGCTGGTGGCAGCCGATGAAATTGGCCTCGTTGGTGCCGATCAGGTAGCTGGAGTGGATCGGCTTGGGCGAGAAGCGCAGGTGCGAGGTGGTCATCGCGCCGGCCTTCTTGGAGTCGTAGACGAAATAGCCTTGGCCGTAGAGCTCGGTTTCCTCGCCCATGATCTTGATGGTGTTCTTGTTGGCGGACACCGTGCCGTCCGAGCCTAGGCCGTAGAACATGCAGCGCATCACGCCCTGGCCGGCATCGATGCGGAATGCCGAGTCCCACGGCAGGCTGGTGTGGCTCACGTCGTCGATGATGCCGACGGTGAAGTGGTTTTTCG
>Ga0105091_10000823_pt1 | contig 13399 bp, 10 predicted proteins | sample PPLLak1March2015_FD_87022 | JGI IMG/M metagenome (GOLD analysis project Ga0105091, IMG submission 87022) | Freshwater sediment microbial communities from Prairie Pothole Lake near Jamestown, North Dakota, USA - PPLs Lake P7 Core (1) Depth... | ecosystem: Environmental > Aquatic > Freshwater >... | reverse complement strand
TCCTCCGATTTTACCAGCCGGCCGCACTTTTCGCCGTCAAGAATAATTGGCTGCGGCTTATTCGAACCAGTCATGGCGTGAACCTGCACTCCGGCCATCAATCCGCTGCGTCCCTTGCTGCCAATCAACAAGCTTGGCGCAACTCCATCGTCCGCTTTCCCGTATGCATCGCGTCTTGCCGCCGAGACCTTATCCACTGCCTCATCAATCGTATATATCCGTTCATGGAGGATACTCGCGTTTTCCTTGTTTAATATGTTACCAACAGCAGCGAATATTTCTTCCATCTGTCCCTGTGAAGTTACAGAATCCGACGGCTCGATCGAGATATATATTTCGGTCGACGATAACCCCTGAATCTTACGTGCATTTACCTTGGCAGACATATCATCCTTTTGTGCTTAAATTTTCAATAAAATACCCGTTTCTATCATATCGTTTACAGCCAAACAACACTTGTTATAATTCCTGATGTCCCCAACCCGCAGGGCTGAAAACGCAAAAAACAAAAAATAGCGGTTTTTGCTATAGGACCTAATATTCTACTCCCGCTGGGGGTTTTGCCCCATCGGCTGTTCATTTTCAAGTTTGGGCTTCGACGCAGCAATAGGAACTTTCAGGTGAATCTCCTTATTGCTGGCTACCGCGTCCATAAGTTTGTCTTTACTGACTGGAATAGGACCTGCCACAAATTCCGGTGTATTAAACGTCTCTAAACAGTATTCGTAATATTCCGGGTCTTTCTGGGGAAGTATCAGGGGTTTGTATACCTTGCCGTTCTCATCGACATAACTGAGAAGGCATCTTGTGAAGACACCCTGTTCCTTCTTACTGCTGAAGACAATCCACCGGCTGTTAGTGGACCAGCAGTGCCAGCTCTCACTCTGGTCGCTGCTGATATCAAGCCGGCGATACTCATAGCGGCCTGTCTTGTCTGCCGACTTCAAATCCATTATGTACAAGTCACTGCTCTGCTGCCAGGTCGGAAAATATCCGTATTCACACATACAAAACAAAAGCCATCGACCATCAGGGCTGACCCGAGGCATCGCGATACTGAGCCCCGTCTCCTTGGATGAAAGTACCATTTCCGTTTCGCCCCATTTATCCTGCTCGATATCGTAACTGATGCGGACAAGATCGTATTTTACTTTTTCATACCCGGCGGGAGGAAAGTGCTCTACAGGAATTTTGGTTGTAACGCAAAAGTACAAATAATTACCATCTGCGGACCAGCAGGGCCAGTTTTCCAGCACATCTTTTTTCGAAATCTCAGGCGGCATTTTCACCGTATTTGAATTAACGTCAAAATACGCCAAATCGGAATCTATGTCGAAGGTATCCCGGACCTCGTTTCTGGCGGTATGGAAAAACATAGGCAGGTTATTGATGGAATATACGGCGAGTTTGCCGCTGGGATGCCAGCTGGTATAGCCGAACTTCGTGTCAAGTTTGCTTAAGGTTGGGCCATCTATCAGCAGCGTCTTAGCCTCCTCCTTCTTAGCGCCTCGGACTCCTATTAACATTTTGTCAGGCCGGTTCTCACAAAAACTATGACAGTTTACGCACTGGATTGAGGCACCGCGATTATCGAGTATAACCGATTCATCGAAATTTCCAAGGTTGCGCTGACAAATGGCAAGCCGCCCTTTTGTCGCCGTATGCGTCGGATGCATTCTCCTGTAAGTTAAATATCCGTCTATATCCTCAAGGGCAATTTTGCTGGTTATCGTGTCAAACTTTACCCAGCTTGAGTCTGCTGTTTTGACAAAAATATCAAAATTAAGTTCGCCTCCCTTGTTTTTGCCGAGTAAATCGTGCCATGACTTTGGCGGAATCACAATCTTCGATGACCGGCTCCAAACTTCGATTGTATCGCCATTGGCGGAATAAATCCTGGCAAAATAATCATTGCCCTTTTCCTGCACCATAAAATTAAGCGGCGCAATATTTGGCGGGACGACCGTGGAGCTATAATCGGGATATATACCCGGCAAACGCCCGCCGGAGACATACTTGTCAATCTTCAAGGCGCGGCCGCGTAATCCATTGACCATTGTCCCTGCCATCAATACCATCACCAGAGCAAAACAAAAAATTATCGCGTTTTTTCTCACTTCTTCATTCCTGAATAACCGTAAAGACTATAGAAAAAGTAACTGTCTCCATAATTCTTCGCCAGGTCCTCTAAAGCGAGATCCCGGTTTCCTCCATATTGCGTAAGGAAAATATAGCGAAAACCATCAAAACGTTTACGTGATTCCGCGTTGATTTCGCGGCCTGGGACAATAAAATTCTTTTTTGTCTTAAAATTGTAGAACAATATCGCCTCTTCATACACCCGCGGAATCCCGGGGTAATCAAAATCATTCAAACGGTTCATGGTTTCCATGAACTTGTCGGACTGACCTCCAACAAGCAAATAATAGGCCGCAAGATACTCAAAGGCCATTTTATTATGTTTGTTCCTGGCGAGAAGGTCCTGAAAAAATTCATCCTTCAAAAATTTAAAATCCCTGTCTTTGTCCGTCATGATGCTGCGCAGATATTGAACCTGTTCATCCGTTGAGAAGTTGGGGTCGGACTCGATTTTTTTCAGATATACATTGGCCCAGTCAGCATCAAACAGGGTTCGGCTCAATGATTTAAGGTACACACGGGCTGCAGCGGTGTTGTTCTTGACCAGATTTATTAAAGCCAGCCGTTTTAGAAATAGAGGCCTTTCTCCGTAAGTATCCATTGCCCGAATAAGCATGTGTTCGGCCATGTTGATATGACCCAGTTCAATGTAAGTATCGAACACACGCAACCAGATTACAGGGTTACTTCTTGTTTCAGTATTCAGCAGCAGGACATCGGCATGCTGGCCGTAACTGAACATATCCTGCGGCATCCGGCCGGTCTTATACAAAGCAAGTTCAGTTAGATAGTTTATTACTGAAATCTTCGGGGTGCGGGGGGCGATATCAAGCACCTTACTCCACATACCATTTGAGCTATAGTAACTAGCCGCTATCTCTGTTTGTAATGTTTTGTTGTGGCAAAAGAAACCGACCACTGCCGCCGCAGCAATAGCAACCGCAGGGGAAGGTATTACCTGAAATTTTCCGGCGAACGCCGTTATCCGATAGGTCCAGCCGCCCAACAGCCCGCTAAGCCACGGCGCAATCCGCAGGCAGACCAATGCAATCGGCAATAAAAAATGCAATATGTATATGCAGATTAACAGAAATATAGCTTTCTCTTCTATATAAGAGCCTGGCATAAAACAGCTGAAAGAGCCGCGGGTGCCGCAATGAAAAACGGCGTTGGCTACAATCTGCATAATTGTAAAACCTGCCAGTAAAAATGCCAGCGCCATTGCAGGACGATGCCTGAAAAGCAATTCATACAATCCGCAGACCAGTATGAAGACCAGAAAGCTTTCCGCCCCCGCAATCGCGTAAAGAATAATTGATAACAGCGAAAAGACCAGTAATCTCACAATGCCGCCCCTGGACGCGGCCGACATATACAAACGGCTAAAGCATATCGCTGCCAGAACGAACATTGCCAAGCCAAACGGATATGTAAATTTGGCGTAGTAAGCCAGCAGCAAAATTGGGAATATAAAACAAATCCCTTTATAGCTGCGGCCGCAAGCAATCCGCAGAATCGATGACGATAAAAGCCACAACAGCCACGCCTGCGCCAAGGCAATCAGTGGCCCAGCCCACCCTATATAAAAAAATTGCGCAAAAAACGTGCTTGTATAACTAACAAGCCCGCCGGGAAAAGATGTGTATCTTCCGAAAAATTCCCATCCTCGATAAAAAACTGGGAAGTTCATGACGACTCCCCCGTCGTGATATATTAACCGGAGGTCCACCACAAAGCGCAAATAGAGATAATACAGGGCAAAGAACAAAAAGGTTATGTTTCTTTCCCCGGCAGCACCACCAGGCAATTTGCCTAACAGACGCGTCATTATGTATTGTCCCGAGATATTTTCACTAGAGATACCTGCTGCCCCTTAAGCACCAATACCATTATACAGTGCTTCCATCCCACTTCTTCGGAAGCGATAGTCAATATATCATTATAATCATTTTTATACCCAAAGTCAAGACCTGCGGTGCTCCTTGCTGCCCCGATTCGATATCTCGCTGCGGCAAAATATGCCGCCAACTGTGTTTTGACCGCATCCTGACGCGTATATTTGCAGATAAAGCTGTTGGGCTGATGTTCGTGATAATGAGATAGTGGATGAATTAAATTTCTAAATTAATTGCCTTCAAGAGCAGGTTTTTTCTGCAGTTTAATGCTGCGCCCATCGCAAAGCCGTTACACATTCCATGCGGGACCGTCTTATTACAAAAACCGAATCAGTTTCGCAAAACCGGCCCTTCGATTTTGATATCTATTTTTTTGTTTTATTGCCTTAAGGAAGGCGGGTTGCTGAAATATTTCCCCGGATTCTTGTCAAAGGTATTTTTTGCTTCCTGCGAGCTGAAATAGACGGTCTGGCCACTATATACAGACGAGATGTTTTTATCGATCGGCAGCCCTGTTACAGGGCATGTTGTCTGGTCTATTGAAAGAGGGCGATGATTTTTTTCTTCTTCTGTGCAGCCGGACAAAAACAGGATGACCAAGCCCATGCAAATGAGCAGGGCTATAGAAGATATAATTTTTTTCTCGTTCATACATCTTCCTTTCATAGGGGACGTAAATTATTCGATTATTATTGCCGCGGTGGGACAATCTTCGGCTGCCTGTTTGGCGAGGCTTTGCATTTCGGCAGGGATTTCATCGACCTTCGTAAATGCCTTGTCATCGCCCATTTCGAAAACGTCGGGACATATCTGCACACACAATCCGCAGGAAATACACGCATCGGTAACTGTCGCCTTCATAACACACTCTCCTTTATTTTGGCCATATTCGTTTTTTAATACCTTTAAATTAGGGATTTTTTTAAAAAAAGGGATAGGCAAAATGCTTAATTGAATGGGAGTAATTACCCAAAGATATTGTAAAATGTTCTTAAAATGACGCTGCAATTATGCTGATGTTCGTATAAATGGAGGGTTGGATTAGAAAAGCGATTTATAAATGATTAACTGATTGATGGTTGTGTAATTGGACGTAATCAGGTATAATTCCATTATTGTTTAGAGAATAGTTCATTCTAAGCGAAATATCGGAGCACGAATATGTCAGGACATTCGCACTGGTCGAGTATAAAACACAAAAAGGCGGCGGCCGACGCAAAGCGCGGCAAGGCGTGGAGCAAGGTCGCAAGGATGATTATTGTGGCCGCAAAGCGAGGCGGCGGCGACCCAAACGCTAATCTTGGGCTTCGATATGCCATCGATAAGGCCAAGGCAGTCAATATGCCTAAGGACACTATTGATAAGGCCATAAAAAAGGCGACCGGTGAGGGCGGGGCAATCCATTTCGAGGAAATGGCATACGAGGGATACGGGCCAAAAGGTGTTGCCATAATGGTTGATGTCCTGACTGATAATCGCGCCAGGACTGCAGCCGAGATAAAGAAGATTTTCGAGCGGCACGGCGGCTCATTAGGCGCAACCGGATGTGTCGGCTGGATGTTCCATAAAAAAGGACTGATAACCGTTAAAGCGGACGCAGTTAAAGAAGATGACTTGATGGAGATTGCCCTTGGCGCAGGCGCTGAGGACATGCGAAATGTCGGCGGCCTTTACGAGATAACTAGCACGCCTGCGGCCTTCGAGGGATTGAAGAAGGAATTAGAGGCAAAAAAAATTCCGGTGGAGGTTGCGGAAGTCTCGATGATACCGAATACCGAGATTCCAATCACCGATGCCGAGACAGCAAGGAAAATAGTTGGTTTGATGGATGAGTTCGAGGACCATGAGGACGTTCAAAACGCCTACGCCAATTTCGATATCCCTGATGATATAATGGCCAAGGTCTCATCATAGAAAATCAAAGCTAAACTTTTAAATTCAATTTTCATTCTTTTCAGATTAATTCTTAATCTGATATTGAATTATAGGACGAATTTTTCATTTCTAAAAGCTTCAATTTCCTAATTAATCCTTCCATTTTTTATGCCGATTTAACAGAGCTTTAACATTACCCAACTGGGAGCTTTAAAGGGCATAAAATGAGCGGGAAAATTTTGGGTTCAATTTACTTCAATTTGCTGGTTTCAATTGCAATCTTTGCCGGAGCAACACCGATCCTGGCAGTTGAACAGGTAAAAGATTTAACAGAGATGTCGATTGAAGACCTGATGAATATCGAGGTCGCATCGACAGCCACATTGACAGATACAAAGCCGCGCCTTGTGCCGGCGGCAGTCACTGTAATTACAGCTGAGGAGGTTCAGGCATCCGGAGCCCGCAGTTTAAACGAACTGCTCGTTATTTATGTCCCCAACCTTCAATGGAAATACAACATGTGGGAGCCGAGCAATCTGGGTTTACGCGGGATTATTAATGACCGAGATGACAAATATCTGCTGCTGGTAAACGGCCGCAAATTAAATGACCATACCCATTATGGCGCAGTCACAGAGCGTGATCTTCCGGTCTTAAACGATATTCATCATGTCGATGTCGTCCGCGGGCCGGGCTCTGCTTTGTATGGGCCTGGCGCAGTTTCAATGGTGATAAATATTGTCACTTACAATGCCCAAACATTTCAGGGGACTGAAATTACGGGAAGGCTCGGCGCTATTGAGGAATTCTACACCGCCGAATTAAAACACGGCAGGGCATTCGATGATAATGATGGCGGCATATTTCTTTATGGCGGAATCGGAAAGTACAATGGAGCCGACAAACACGATTCTCCCCAGATTTACGGCTTTGATTTCCCCGAAGGGGCACAAATGGGATGGGATAATTATACGACACCAAGCGATGGCACAAGGCAGGGCCATCCCCTTTTACATCCATCTATAAATAATGACGGCGAGGCATACAAAAATCTTCCGCCCTTTAAATTGCACGCACAGCTTAAAAGAGGCAACTGGGATATATGGGCTCGTTATATCCGCGGCGGCCAGCAATTCGGCTGGGACCCGGGGGTTGTAACAAGGGCTCCTTACGGCTGGTATAACTGGCTTTTCCTAGATTGGGTACACGGCAATCCTGCATATATTACACCCAAACCAAATCAGTTTGGTTATCAGCAAATGACTGGATTTATCGGGTACGAACAGCAGCTCAACGATAATATGGATATCGATTACGCGTTCAGCTATTCGATGCTCGACTATATTCGTATTATCAATGGAAATGGAACCATCAGCGAGTCGTATCGCGAAGATAATTATTACGGCAGGATATTATTAAAATGGCAGCCGTGCGAAAATCATAGATTCGCGATTGGCCCGGAGATTTCTTATAACCAGCTTGGGCTTCAAAGTCCCAGCCTCAATGAAGACAATCCTTTCACCGCCATTCTTGGTGATATGAAACCATGGTCAACTACGATGTATTCGTTAGTCGGAGAGTGGCAGTGGACCATTAACGAGCAATTGACTGCGTTTGCCGGTGCAAGGGTGGATGACCATACATATACAGAGCAGATGTTTTCGCCCCGTTTAGCCGGAGTGTATACTCCCAACGAGAAAGATACATACAAAGTAATGTGGTCTCGTTCGGTAAGAATGAGTTATGAAGAGGCGATGAGGGCAAATTCATTGGACCCGGACAGCGATTCACAAATTACTCCGCCGGAAAAACTCGACAGCATTGAATTTAGATACGAACGCCAGCACAATAAAAATCTCGATTTTGCCGCATCGGTTTTCTGGCATTATAATTTCGAAGTAATCTCATATTCCGGAGGCAGTGACGCGGTGATTGGCAATCAAAAAGAATGGGGATTCGAGCTCGAAGCCGCTTATCATACCGATAAAACAAGATTATCCATTTCTCACGCCTATACAAAGCTGATTGATTTTGACCTTGAAGAAGGGATGTCCACGTTTATAACCGCTCATCCATACGGCTACGGCAAGGACCTGGCAATGTGGTCGAATCATATCACAAAACTGCAGGCCCAGCAAAAGCTCGATGATAAATGGACTCTTGACGGCTCACTTCGAATCTACTGGGGATTTCCCGGCATGAAGGATTTAGACGAATACAACCATGATATCGCTGTTGACGGCACTGCATTTTTATATGATACAAGCTGGAACAAGACTTATGAAGGCAATTACTATTTAAACCTTGGATTGCGTTATCAGCCCTGTAAGGACCTGACAATCGGACTATATGGTTATTACCTGCTTGGTATTTTTGACAAGGACCTGAATAAACGCAACACCGGTTATCAGGGTTTCCGCGACCACGCCCCTGCCGTATCTGTTTCGGTTGCATACAGATTCTAAAGACTGTTAATCGAGGGACATGCCGAAATATTTTTCTGCGTTGTTCAAGCAGATGTCCTCGACCATCTTGCCGAGCATTTCCAAATCGCTGGGCAATAATCCGTTCTCGACATCGGCGCCGATAAGATTGCATAAAATTCTGCGGAAATATTCGTGGCGCGGGAATGAAAGGAAGCTGCGTGAGTCGGTAGTCATGCCTATGAATCTGCTCAGAAGGCCCATATTCGAAAGCATATTAATTTGCTCTTCCATTCCGGCCTTCTGGTCCAAAAACCACCATGCCGAGCCGAATTGAATCTTCCCGGGGATAGACCCATCCTGAAAATTGCCTGTCATAGTTGCCATGATGGCATTATCAGCGGGATTAAGATTGTACAATATGGTTTTGGGCAGCTTATCCTGTGAATCGAGGCGGTCTAAAAACCTGGCCAATGGTCTTGCTATCTCGAAATCGCCGATTGAGTCATAGCCGGTATCAGGGCCGAGTTTGCCTTGCATCCGGCTGTTATTATTTCTTAATGCCCCGATATGCAATTGCATTACCCAGCCGGATTCAGCATCCATAGAGGCCAATTCATACATCATAGCGGATTTGAATTTCAGCGATTCCGCTGTTTCAAGCTGCTTGCACGTTCGAATCTTTTCGAAAATCCCGGCTATCTCATCTGCGCCGTAATTCTGGGCGTATGCAGTTTCAAGCCCGTAATCTGAAAGACGGCAGCCTTCGTTATGAAAGAATTCATGGCGATTCCGCAATCCCTCAATATATGAATCGAAGGAACGTATTTCGTCCCCGCGTATTTGGCCAAGCTTATCTATAAAAGTATTTAGCCCCTGTAAATCTTCAGTCGCGAATGATTTATCCGGCCGAAATGCCGCATAAACCTTTAACCCCGGCTGATTTTCACGGATTGTTCTGTGATGCAGAAGATTATCCAATGGCCCTTCGGTTGTGCATACAAGGTCGACATTTAATTTGCTTAGCAGTTTCAAGATGCTGAATTCCTCTGAACTGAGCAATTCGCTGCATGCATCATAGATATCCTTTGCATTGTCACTATCGAGCAATTCATTGATGCCGAAATATCTTTTGAGCTCCAGATGCGTCCAGTGATACAGGGGATTTCGCAAAGTGCAGGGGACAGTCTGTGCCCATTTTTCGAATTTTTCATTATCAGGAGCATCTCCCGAGATATATTTCTCATCGACGCCGTTTGTCCTCATCGCCCGCCATTTGTAATGGTCGCCCGCAAGCCATGCCTTGGTGATATTTTCAAAAATGTGGTCGTCGGCAATTAAGCCGGCGGGCAGGTGACAATGGTAATCATAGATGGGCATCTGTTCGGCATATTCATGATAGAGCCGGCGCGCGGTTTTGTTTTGCAGCAGAAAATCCTCGGTTATAAATGTCGCTGCCATTGTATTTTACTCCTCGGGCGGTTTTGGCGGCGGGGGATTGTCCTCGCGTTTATAGGTCGGCTTTTTGAATTCGGCCAGCTTTTTGGCGTAATCAGCCACAGAGCTTGATGCCTGCTGATATCGTTCGGAACGCACTTTTGGCTGCTCTTTTTCGAGCTTGCGCTGCCGCCATTCCCATATGCCGTAGCCAATCCAGCCGATTGCTATAACAATTGCCGCTCCTATGATTATCTTCCAGAATAATGCTTCCATAATAGTCCCATATTATTAGAGCTGCTAATGGTTTTTTCCTGGCCGGAATATACAAAAGAATCGTCTGCAAGTCAACGTTAACGCCCGATTAATATCTTGAATATTAAGAATTTTTGCCAGGCGCAGCGTCCGTTAATCTTTGCGGAAATCAACCGGCAATCGAAAAATTAGACGTAAAGTCTCTTATTTATGACGCCGATATTCAAGAGGTAATTTTTTGTGAGTTTTTTGGCATAATTTTGGGGCCGGAACAAATTAAAAAATCGAAAAAAATGGATAAGGAGAATCATTATGGCAACTAAGAGTCACTTGAATGTTGATGTCCTTACAGGCAATTCTGGAATAGAAACCGCACCCGGCCAGATAACAAGGGCAAAGGAAATCGCGGAATACAAAGTAATTTCCGTAAATAAAAATGCACCTGTTTATGATGCGATAAACCTGATGGTAAAACATGATATCACCGGTTTGCCAGTTGTGGATGAGACGGGGCTTCGCGGAATAATTTCCGAAAAAGATGTTTTGAAGCTTCTTTATGATACTGAATTTATCGGCGGATGCGTCGGCGATTACATGACAACCGATGTTTTTACTTTCGATGAGGAAGATGATATTGTAGATATATGCCAATGCCTGATGAACAATAGTTTCAGAAGGGTGCCGGTGCTTCGCGGCGGCAAACTTGTCGCTATCATAACAAGGGCCGACATCATCCGCGCAAATAAAAACAGGTTCAGGCCTGTAGTCCCCCATGACCCGACCTTGACTCATCCAAATTTTCTATTGGCTCGCCACGTGATGACCTGCGGCTTACTGACTGTAAGCAGGAACACGCCGATTTACAGGGCGATGGAATTAATAGCGGCAGGAGACATTACTGGTCTTCCGGTTGTCGATGATGCGATGAAGCTCATCGGCATCGTTTCGGAAAAAGACCTCATAAAGCTTTTGTGCGACCAGAATGCCGGGGCAGGCCTTGTTCAGGACGTCATGACAAGAGAAGTCGTCAGTTTTGACTGGGATGATTCGCTTTTTGAGATTTGCCAGTGCCTGATTAACAATAATTTCCGCAGGATTCCAATTCTGGAAAAGGGCAAGCTCACCGGGATTATCAGCAGACGAGACATTATTATGTACATAATGCAGAATAAGGACCATTTCTTCAGGCAGAAGCCAAAAGGATAAATTTGAATTTTTAAGGATTGATTATGGCGTCATTTGAACATTTAAATGATGGAAACTCGGATGCAGCTGCGACAATCGCCAAGCCGGATAGGCAAAAGGCAAAGGACATCATGCAGTATGGTGTTGCAACTGTGGACAAGTTCTCGTCTGTTTACCAGGCCATAACACTAATGGTAAAAAATAACGTGACTGGCCTTCCTGTTGTAGATGAGTCAGGGCTTGTGGGATTGATATCAGAAAAAGATGTTTTGAAGCTGCTCTATGATGTTGAATTTGTGGAAGGCACAGTCGGCGATTACATGACAAGCAGCATTATTACATTCGATGAGGACGATGATGCTGCCGATGTCTGCAATTGCCTGACGCAAAATAATTTCCGCAGGGTCCCCGTAATGCACAATGGCCGGCTTGCCGGAATTATCAGTAGGGCCGATTTAATAAGGGCCAATAAAGATAAATTCCTCCCCGCTGATAACCATGAAAAAATATCGTGCCCGGCTTTAGTGACGGGAAAAGATGTTATGAGAACGGGCCTCCTTACCGCAAGGACAACGACTCCCATTTATGAGGCGATGGATATAATGGCGGCAAGAAATGTTACAGGGCTGCCGGTTATCGATGACTATATGAACCTTTTGGGAATAATTTCCGAAAAGGATATTCTTAAGCTGCTCTATGACCCCGCGGCAAAACCCGGCCTTGTTGAAGAATATATGACGACCGGCATAATAGGCTTCGAGCAGGACACATCGCTGTTCGAGATATGTGACTGCCTCATAAATAACAGCTTCCGCCGTGTCCCCATCCTTAAGCAGGGAAAACTCGTTGGGATAATCAGCAGAACGGATATCATGGCTTACATTATGAAAAACCGTTCACGCTTCTTCAGTCAAAAACCAAGAGAGTAATTTTCCTCAATTACAACAATTAAACCATATATGTGGAAGCTGCTGTATCGCCGCCGCGGCCGGTCCAATTCGTATGGAAGTATTGTCCCCTTGGCTTATCGACTCGTTCGTAGGTATGCGCGCCGAAATAATCGCGCTGTGCCTGAAGCAGATTGGCCGGCAGTCTCTGATGCCTATACCCATCGTAAAATGCCAAAGCCGCACTTAGCGTCGGCACAGGTATGCCGAATTTTGCCGCGGTCATTATGACCCGCCGCCATGAGGCCTGGGCCTTTGTAACGGCAACTTTGAAGAATTTATCTAATATCAGGCTGTTGATATCGGGATATCTGTCGTATGCCTTTTTGATTTCGCCGAGGAAAACCGAGCGGATGATGCAGCCGCCTCGCCATACAAGCGCTATGCCGCCGTAATTGAGGTTCCAGCCATATTCTTTTGCGGCCGCCCTCATCAATAGATACCCCTGCGTATAGCTGATAATCTTCGAGGCGTATAATGCTCTTTGCAAATCATTGATGAATTTCTGCTTGTCACCTTTATAAATGCCTTTTGGGCCTTTCAATATAGTTGATGCCTTTTCTCTTTCGTTTTTCAATGCCGATAAGCACCTTGCAAAGACCGCCTCGCCAATCAATGTTAAGGGCTGTCCCGAATCGAGTGCCGCGATAACTGTCCATTTGCCGGTGCCTTTCTGTCCCGCTGTATCTAATATTAAATCGATTACCTCGCTTCCGTTCTCATCTTTAAACGCCAGTATATCTCGCGTTATCTCAATGAGGTATGAGTCAAGCGACCCCTTATTCCATTCGGCGAAAACATTATGCATTTCGGTGTTGCTCATTTTTAAAACTTCTTTCATCAGGTGATACGTCTCGCAAATCATCTGCATGTCGCCGTATTCGATGCCGTTGTGCACCATCTTTACAAAATGTCCCGCCCCGTTTTCGCCAATCCATTCGCAGCAGGGCTCTCCATCGGCTGTTTTTGCGCATATCGACTGAAATATTGGTTTAACATGCTCCCACGCGGCAGGGGAGCCTCCCGGCATAATCGATGGGCCTTTCAAAGCGCCCTCTTCGCCGCCGGAAACGCCTGTTCCGATATAGAGCTTGCCCTTGCTTTCGACGTATTTTGTCCGCCGTATAGTGTCGGGGAAATGCGAATTGCCCCCATCTATAATAATGTCCCCATTTTCTAGGTGAGGCAATACCTGTTCGATAAAATCATCCACCGCCTGGCCGGCCTTGACCATAAGCATTAC
>Ga0105091_10000822_pt1 | contig 13400 bp, 11 predicted proteins | sample PPLLak1March2015_FD_87022 | JGI IMG/M metagenome (GOLD analysis project Ga0105091, IMG submission 87022) | Freshwater sediment microbial communities from Prairie Pothole Lake near Jamestown, North Dakota, USA - PPLs Lake P7 Core (1) Depth... | ecosystem: Environmental > Aquatic > Freshwater >... | reverse complement strand
GCGCGTATTCCGGCACGCGCTTCGTCAGTGGGCTGCTGCCCCTCCAGCAAGACGCCGAACTGGTCACCCGGTGCCGCATAGAGAATGACAAACACGACAAAACTGACCCCGAGCAAAAGCAGCAAGGCGAATCCCAATTCCTTGAACAGTTTTATGACAATATTTTTTAACAGAATATACTTCATTTATTCGGAAAATTTTGGCCACTGCCCAACGAAAATTGCCTGCCCGCCAATCCGTCCTGTCATTTTTTCTGCGCGGTCACAGGGATATACCATTCATCGGCAAAGGAGAAAAATTTGTACGGATGGATGGCCACGTGCTGAACTTTTTTGTGATATGCGCTGTAATGGGTCAGCGTCCACAAAAAAGTATAGGGCGCTTCATTGGCCAGCATTGCATGCAACTTGCGGTTGATGGTGCGGCGCTTCTCATGATCCAGCGTCAGTTTGCTCTCCACGATCAGCGAGTCAACCTCGGGATTGGAGTAGGAGCCAAAATTGTTTTTCCAGGGGCCAATCTCGGCGGAGTGGAACAGCGAGGAAATGTCTGCTGAATCATCGAACACCCACGACGCGAACACAATATCGAAGCGATGTTCCGCGAACACGTCTTCTTTCCAGGACTGCCATTCCTTGAATTCAACTTTGACCGTTACGCCCACATTCTTGAGATAATTCTGGAAGGCAAGCACCACCCGTTTGATCGCCTCGCTCTCCTTCTCGATCGGCACCATCAGGGTCAGTTCCATCTTCTTGCCGTTTTTCTGCATGATGCCATCTGCCCCCTGCTTGAAGCCTGCCTCATTCAGCAAGGCGATAGCTTTCCTGGGGTCATACGCCAGGGGCTGAACGTCCAGGTTATAAGCCCAGCTTCCGGGCGCAAACGGCCCGGAAATAATGGTGCCCTGATTGTTAAAAAAGGAGCTCAGCATTTCCTGGCGGTTTAAAGCGTAACCGAATGCCTGCCTCACGCGCTTGTCTTCCAGCAGGGGATTGCGCAGGTTATAGCCAAAGAAAGAATACGACAGGGCATTATAGGGCTGCAGAATAAAGCGCTTGTCGCCCTGAATCTCGGCGATGCTGCGCGGATTGACCAGCACTATCATGTCGATGGCATTAAATGTCAGCGCCTGGGTCAATATATTCTGGTCGGCAAAAGGCTTGGTTACAAACTGGTCAATGTTTGGACGGCCCTTGAAATATTTGTCGTTGGCCACCAGCACTATTTCACGATCGGCTGTGATGTTATCCAGCATATATGGTCCTGTACCGATTGGATGCTGCACAAAAGAATCTTCGCGCGTCAGGTACAAAGGATTTTTGGGGCCATGTTTGGGAATGATCTTGAAGCTGAATTTTGCCAGCGCATTAAGCACGGGGCGTTTCAGGGTGAAGCGAACGGTATGGTCATCCAGCTTTTCCGCTTTTTCTATGAACTCGAAACGCACCTTGAGTGGGGTAATGGTTTTGGGATGCATCATGATGTTGTAGGTAAAAATCACATCGTTTGCAGTAAACGGCACCAGCGCTTCACCGGGGCGCTGGTGCCAGGTGACACCCTTGCGCAGGCTGAAGGTATAGACCCTGCCATCCTTGGAAACATTCCAACTTTGCGCCAACTCCGGCACAACATCCTGGCGTTCGCTAATACCGACCAGCCCGTTAAACAGCAGCTCGCTGATGCGCATCGAAATCATTTCATTGCTGGTAATCGGATCCAGCGTGGCGGGACGGCCGTATTCCCCGTAATTTAGTGCGCCCCCTTGTGGCCGTGCTGCTTTGCGTATTTCGGCAGCCTGAGACACTCCAGACACCGAAGCAAAAAGACCCAAAGCCAAGACCAATATGACCGATAGTTGTTTCATACAATTCTCCCGATTGATTCCAAGCGCGGTATTTGAATCACACTTGAAAACTTCACACTATTTATATTTATTAAAACTCTGCTTTTTACTGTTTGCTAAAAAATCTTCACATCTCCGGCACTCTGCTGCTCCATGGAATATATACCCTGCATTGCTTCCTGGATTTGCCGAACTACCGGGTATTGCTTGCCAATTTCAAAATATATTTCCAGATTTTCAGAGAATTTTTTGTTGCGGTAATAGGCTTCAGCCAGCCCGATCAGCAACACCGGATCATTTACCCCAATCTTGTTTTTATAAGCCTTGTCACGTCCCGCTTCCATATACGACTCTGCCTTGGAGTATTTCTTTTGCTGCAAATAGTATTTGCCCAGAGCCGCATGCAACGGGAAAAATTTCTTGCCTTCGCCTTGTTCAACTGCAGCCAATGCCAGCTTTTCCAGTTTTGCACAATCCGCTCCCGCTTGTGTGCAAGCCCGCACCAACGCAGCCAGCACAACCGGATCTTGCGCGGATTTTTCAGCCATGGCCTGCCATGTCAAACCCGCTTCTTTGCGCTGTCCCGCCTTGTATTGGGCAGCAGCCTGATAAATCCGCGCGCTATCAAGATACTGCTGCGGAATCTTCGTCTGTGCCAGCGTACTGGCAGCTGCGCGCAGCGCTGATTCTGTATTGCCCTGCTGCAGATAAGCATCCACCAGATAATAGGTTGCGCTGGGGCCTAATTTTTCATCACGGCCGGCCTTTTCCAGATATTGCACCGCTGCCCGCAGATTGGTCACCGCCATGTCCTGCAACAGGCTCGCATCATAAAAGTTGATCGATTTTGATGCTCCAAAATTTTCAACATAGGACGCTTCCTTCAGCTCGTTTGCATGCAGCAACTCCAGCGCTTTCTCGGGCGCTCCGCCGTGGCTGTATGCCCGCAACATATTTCTCAGCATGCGCGTATCCGGTGTGTGGCGCTGTGCTATTGCTTCATGCCAGGCCGCCTCTGCCATGGCCACTGATTTTTGCTGTTGCACCCCTGTCAAAGAATAGGCTCCTGCCAGCGCGGCCTTCATCTCGGGCTTGCTTAAATCCAGTCTTGACCATGCCTGTTCGGCTTTCTCCTGCTGCTTTTGGCGGCTGTAGGCAATACCAAGTTCTATGTCGGCAAAGGCTTTAAACGGCGATTTTGCAGCCGATCTGTCGGCAAATCGTTGCAAGTAAGATACCCCCTCGTTGATCCGGCCCGTTTCCAGCAAGGCCTGCCCCAAATAAAAATCAACAGCACGACTTGCGCTGCCTGTTTTTTGCCTGCTTAGCTGCATAAGATAATCAAGCTCAATCAGCAATGCAGTCTGGTGCAAATCCCGATAAACAGCAGCGCTGCCCAGATAGATCATCCCTAACGCAAGGCTGGCTGCCGGCTTATGGCTAACAGCCATTTTTTCCAGCTCGGGGCGCAACAGTCGCGCTGCGTCCTCGTAATGGTGTTTCTCATACAGCTTCATGGCGCGGGAAGTAACATCGTCAGCCGCCATCGCCTGCACCGGCAAGATTATCCCGCACGTCAATATTCCGGCACTGATTGCCAGCAAAGTGCGGAGGGATATTATTTTAATGAACTTCATCATTTATCATTCAAAGCCGCGGCAACTTTGCTATAAAAATCTGATCCCACTGATCCTGCTGGGCGCGAAACGCAATCATCCCATTAGGGCCACAGGCAATATCGTGATTCATTTTTGTTTCCGTCTTCAGTTGCCTGATTTTTTTGCTCGTTACATCCACCAGAAAAATCGGGTTATATTCAAGCGCGTCGTCCCTGACGTAAACCAGACCGCTGCTATCGGCAAGCCACGCCGGCCCCTGTTCAATATCGGGCAGCACATCGGATGCAACGATCCGCCCCGCCAGCTTGTCACCTTGCGCAGCATCGCTGCCGTCGGCCGCTATCACTGCCAAAGACCATTTTTTTTGCTCTCCTGCCGCGTTGAAGTTTGTATAAAAAGCAATTTTTTTGCCATCCGGCGACCAGCTGGGCCGCAAATCATCATGGCGCCAGCTTGTTAGCGCCCGCAGGCTTTCAGCAGGTTTTGCAAGATTCTCTATCACATAGATATCGTGGTTCTCGGTGCTACCGTAAATCATTGCAATCTTTTTTCCGTCGGGTGACCAGCGCGGATACAGATATGGCTTGTCACCCGAGGTAAGTTGCGTAATCGCACGGGAGACAGGATCCAGCAGATAGACATCTCCCTTGCCACTACGCCCCGAAATAAACACCACCTGGTTCGAGGTTGGCGACCAGTCGGCAAGACCGTCTTTTTCTTTGTGAACAGTCAAGCGCTGCGCATCTCCGCCCAACAACTGGCTGTAAATATCATAATTTCCTTCACCCCCGTTGCTCATAAATGCAAGACGCTGGGAATCGCGCGCCCAACTGACCCCGCTGTTATAACTGGGATCTTCGGCCAGCCCCGGCATGAAAATCTGCGTTTCCTTGCTGTCCTTCTCGGCACCCGACAGCTGGAAATAAATGGTTTGCAGCCACTTGCCATCCGCATGCGAAATTTCAATTTCCCGCTTGTCCCCGTTGCTGCGTTCAAATGCAATCAGCTTGCCCGACGGCGCCCATACCGGATTGGAATCATTTCGTCCCGCTTCGAAAACGGACAACGCACGCACAAATTCCGGTTCAACAAGTTCATATTGCCCGGCGATGGGTGTCGCCCCGATTGAAGATAGCGACGATACATCAGGCAAAATTATCGTTGAGCCAGCCTCCATATCCGCAGCCCGAGCCATGCTAATGGATAGCAATGCAAATCCTGTTAGCCATGCAAGACGCTGGTAATTACTCATATTATTTATTTTTAATCTGATCCCAGAATTTTTTGCCTGTGTCACGATGCCCCTTGAACACCGTATCATTTTCCAGTGCTCTGGGGAAAAAATCAAAATAGTCACGCCAGGCCAGATTCGCATCATTCAAGATGTTTGAGCGATTGCTAATCATGAATAATTTCTGGTAGGACAATGCCAGGTAATAGTAGGTATCGTGAACAGCCTGATCGTACTCGTCAGCCGGGAAGAAGCGCATATTCTGTTTGGAAATCTTGAGATTCTGCACCGCCTTGGCATAATATTGCGCCGCCTCAGCCTGGTTTTCCGCCATTTTCTGGTTACCTTTTGCATAATATGCATGGCCCAGATTGGTATAGGCAACGGCATATTGCTTGAAGATAAGCTGCTCATTTTGCGGAATGGTTAATACGTTTTCAAACTCCCTGATCGCCCCGTTAAAGTCTTCCTTCTCGTCCAGATAGAGCTGCGCCAATCTGTGATGAGCCTCGGAATAATCAGGATGTGCAGTTACAGTCGCCGCATAAGCCGCAATGGCCGCATCTATATTACCCTTGGCCTCTGCTGCTTCGCCCAGTTTGATATAGTCCTTGAACAGGATGATTTTTTTTGCCCCGGTGCGATCCTCTATCTTCTTGTCGAACTCAAGCACCTCCTCCCAGTCGCGGTAGCTATCTCCCGCCGTAACACGCAGCGTATGAAAGCCCCGCGTGAGCTGCTTGCCCTCAGGCAAAGGCGTCTTGCCGAACACCTCGCCATCAACATATATCGTGGCAGGTGACGGGCTTGATTCCACCTTGAACAAGGAGTAATTCGCCGCCATCACAAAATTTTTGCTGTCGCCGCCCTTTTCGATTTTGACGCTTTCTGTCACTTGCTGGTAACCGTGGCGGTACAGCATCAAATTGTAATTCTTGCCAGTGCGCATGCTGATATTAACCCGCCCGTCATTGCCGGTTGAGCCCACCCAGTCATTATTCAAATAGATACTTACACCGGCCAGCGGGCTGGCATCCTTGCCCGCGCCCCCCTTCACAGCAACAGAAAATATCTCACGCCCGCTTTTTACGCTATTGGATTCCCCATCGCGCGGAGCGAGTCGAACAACCCTGTCACCCACAGCCACTTTCACGGTGGCTTGCCCGTCTTCAAGCACGACCAGTGAGCTGGTGTCCCCCGCTTTTTTAACCGTGAGCAGCACATTCGCGGGAGCGGCCTTGGCCCCTGCAGCTGCGACAATTGAAAATTCTGTCCCTCTGGATATTGCATACTGCTTGCCCAGATTGATCTCATATCGATCATCTTTCAAGGCAATCACGGTGCCCTCAAACGGGAAACGTTCAATCACATTGGTTGAAATTTCTTTGGCTGCGCTATTGATATCACTGCGATCGTCAGCACGTATCACCTGGCTGTAAATCAGTTTTCCGCCGGAAGAATGAAATTTTGCTTCGATGATGAAACCCTTGGCATCCTTGGCCACACTGCCCACTACCACCATATCAACCAAACTTTGCAGTTTGGTTTGCTGCCATCCCTTGCTGGTCAGTTTTGAAATATTCAGATTGGCATTTTTAATTTCTTTATCCAGCGTGTCTCCGCCCACCTCCTGAAATACGGTGTGCTTGAACAACTGGCTTCGAATCGCCGTCTGCGTCTGCAGAGCCACATCTTTCAAATCGACACCCGGCGTATTTCCCCCAAAATGGAAGATGGCGACTTTGATAGGCCTGGGGGTCACCGGATAGAAATAATGACGCACCGTTGAACCGCCCTCTATGACCATATTACTGGTCCACTGTGATGGTAAATACCCCGGTGCGGAATAGGTAACCTTTACCGGCTTCCCTGTTCCCCCGTCAAAATTGAAAATTACCGCTCCCGCCTCGTTGGTCTTACCCACCTTCTTGCCGTCAATCGACAGGGTCACGCCGGCTATGCCCACGCCGCGGCCATACTCATCCTGCAATGCCTCAAAAGTAACCGCGACCTGCTTGAAAACATCTACTACCAGCTTGTTACCAGGCTCGAATTTTGCGGTTTTCTTCCATGAGGAATAGCCATTTTTGCTTATTTCCACATTCGCAGCCTGTTTTTTATCTGTCTGATATTTATAAATAAAATTGCCCGATTCATCCGTTTTGCCCACCTCCCGGTTATCGACACGCACCGTAGCACCGGGAATAGCCAGGCCTTTTTCCTGCACCGCAAATACCACAAACGGCGTTGCCTTCAGTTCGACATCAAATACATATTTTAATATTTCACCCTCATTCGGCAGCTTTACCGTAAATTCACTCTTCCAGGGCTGCACCTCGTATCCGGCAACATCGGCCACCGCCTCCATTTTTATCTGTTTTCCGGGTAGCTGGTTGCTGGAGGCATTATATTGACCGTCCATCCCCGTTTCACCGAGAAGCTTGCCATCCATCATGACCCTGGCATGAGGAATGAGCATACCGTTCATGCTTACATTGACCTCCAGATCCATGCGCGGCTCCTTATTGCCGCATGAAAGAAGTGTCAGCGATAAAAACAGAATGACTAAAGTGCGGATTGCAGTTGTCAGCATAAATACCCTCGACAATTCGTAAAATTTAAAGTGCTACAACAAATTTCCAGCGAGACTCGTTTGCAGGCGTAGCCGTATGATTGGACAATTCAAAAAACAAGGCTACATACTGGGGGGTTGAATATTTACTTCACCGGGATTGACAATTTTATTTTCATCGGAACGCGAACCCCTGATCGATTTGCGTCTATTTTCCGGAATTTTTTGCAGACTGACATCCACTTTCGGGCTGGAGAAAGTGCCGACCTCAACGGTTCTTGTTTCTGTCTGATAACCGATGTGGGTGATCTCAACCTGATATTTTCCCTGCTTGATTGCATCCTTGGCCGATTCGAATTTTCCGTCTGCAGCGATAGTCACTGAATGGGATGCCTGCTCAACCGCCGCCGAAGTATTGATCATATTGACCACTGCACCTTCCGGTGTTGCAAGCGTGGCGGGAATCGGCTTGTTATTTGCATCCACCAACTGAATGGTGCCGCGGATACTGGGTGCGCATGCCGAAAGCAAAGTGGCGATGCCTGCGGCTGCGAATAGAGTGTGTAGCTTCAAGACATTCTCCGATCAATATTGAGTCACTTTTTGCAGAGTAACTCACCAACCCCTGGAGCGCAATATGGCAGATGGCCGGACGTCGGTGACCCTGCGTATTTTGACAAACCCAGCCAGGCTACGCGGACTCTTTTGGCCGGTACATTTTTATCAGTAAAACCGCGCCCAACAGGCTTTGCAGCAGAAAAGAAATGCTGGCAACGCCATGCCACAGTCTGAAACGAGCGGCGTAGGGGCTATCCATCACATACAACGGCAGCGCTTGAGCCTTAAGGTCTGCCAGCAGTGGTTGCAGGCCAAACTCCCCCAGTAGCACCAGCAGCAACATAGCAACAAGAACACCAAACACACTTTGGCGGAACAGCTGTTTGCCATGTATCTTGTAGAAGTAGATCAATAAATACACTGCACACGCCAACCCCAGGTAAGCAATCACTGCAAACAACTTCCCCGCCAGCATGCCTGCCAGCGACCTGTCAGACAAAGACTGAAACAGCACAGGGGCTGCGATATAACCGGCAGTCCACATCCCGCCCACCCAGGCACTCGCCATCAATACTGCCAGTCCATCAAAATATTTTCTCATGCGGAATCAGCCGGTTTATTAATCAGGGTTTACTTTAACCCATTTTAATCATGCACAAACCTGTTTGATTTTTTCATAACTCATTGATCCCCCTATAGCCCGGAATGGTTGAAGCAGCACCTAAAACAGGGGATAATCCGCGACTTCCTGTCTTAGTACTTGAAATGACTAGTTACCTGCTCATCCTGATCAGCACCGTGTTTGTGAACAACATTGTGATGGTCAAAATCCTTGGCCTGTGTCCCTTTATGGGGGTTTCCAAAAAACTGGAGGCCGCCATTAGCATGGGTCTTGCCACTACTTTTGTGCTTACCCTGGCAAGTGGCAGCAGTTATCTGATCGACCATTTCCTGCTCGCCCCTTACAACCTTGAATACCTGCGCACGCTATCGTTCATCGTGGTGATTGCGGGCATAGTGCAATTTACCGAGATGGTGGTGCAGAAAACCAGCCCGGTGTTGCATCAGGTTTTGGGTATTTATTTGCCGCTGATTACCACCAATTGCGCGGTATTGGGCATTCCGCTGCTGAACGTGCAGGAAAAGCACAATTTTGTTGAATCGCTGTTTTTCGGCATGGGCGGTGCGATTGGCTTCACCCTTGTGCTAGTGTTGTTTGCCGCCATCCGCGAACGACTCGACGGTGCGGATATTCCGGGCATTTTCAAAGGCTCGGCCATCGCCATGATTACCGCCGGCTTGATGAGCCTGTCTTTTATGGGCTTCTCCGGGCTAGTTAAGTAACAATGCATAACTCATTGATAATATTGAATATTTTATGCTAACCGCGCTGCTGATCATGTCTGCACTCGCGCTGCTGCTGGGCGCGGTGCTGGGGTTTTCAGCGATCAAATTCAAGGTGGAAGGCAATCCGCTGGTCGACAAGATCGACGCCATTCTGCCGCAGACACAATGCGGCCAATGCAGCTTTCCCGGCTGCAAGCCGTATGCCATGGCGATAGCCGCAGGCGAAGCGGAGATCAACCGCTGCCCGCCCGGCGGCGAAGAAGGCATACGCAAGCTGGCAGATTTGCTCGGCAAGGAATTCATCCCTTTTGGCGAAGACACCGCCGCACCCAAACCCAAGTCCGTAGCGGTGATCGATGAAAACACCTGCATCGGCTGCACCCTGTGCATCCAGGCCTGCCCGGTTGATGCAATTTCAGGCGCAGCCAAGCAAATGCACACCATTATTGAATCCGAATGTACCGGTTGTGAATTGTGTGTTCCACCCTGCCCGGTAGACTGCATCACTATGGTGCCGTTGCCGCAGACGCTGCAGACCTGGAAGTGGCAATATCCGGAAGCCGCACTGGAGAAAACAGCTCCATGAGAAAACTGCATACTTTTCACGGCGGCATCCATCCGGATGAGCACAAGCTCATGTCTTCCACGCCGCCCAGCGCACGTGCGCCCTTGCCGCCCCGGCTAATTCTGCCGCTGCAGCAGCATATCGGCGTCAGGGCCAAAACCGTGGTGCAGGCGGGTGACAAGGTACTGAAAGGCCAGCTGCTCGCCAGTAGCGTGGGTATGTTAAGCGCCGCTATACACGCGCCCACTTCGGGCACAGTGGTATCCATCGAGTTTCAGGCGGTGGCCCACCCTTCCGGCCTGCCTGAACTGTGCATACTATTGAAACCTGATGGCGAAGACCGCTGGATCGAGCACTCGGGTTTCGATTACCGCGCCCTGCCGCGTGAGGAGTTGCTGACCAGGCTGAGGGATGCCGGCATCGTCGGTCTGGGCGGCGCCACCTTTCCCACTCATGTCAAACTGAATAATGCACAGGGCATACAGACGCTGATACTGAACGGTGCCGAGTGCGAACCGTGGATCACCACCGATGACAGGTTGATGCGCGAGCGCGCCGCCGAGATTGTGCAGGGAATCGAAGTGTTGCGTTATCTGGCGCAGCCCGCCGAAACCCTGATCGGCATCGAAGACAACAAACCCGAGGCCATCGCCGCGATGCAGCAGGCATGTAACGGCAGCGGCATCGAAGTGGTGGTCATTCCCACGCTCTATCCTTCCGGTGGCGAAAAACAACTGATCAAAATACTCACCGGCAAGGAAGTGCCTTCCGGCGGTCGCCCCCTCAATATCGGTGTGGCTTGCAGCAACGTGGCCACAGCCTGCGCCATCCACCGGCTGGTTAACCACGGCGAACCTATGATCTCGCGCCTGATCACCGTCACCGGAAATGTAAAATCGCCGCAAAATTTCGAGGCACTGATAGGTACACCGATAGATGAACTGGTGCAGCTCGCGGGTGGCGCGCTGCCGGATTCAAACGGATTCATCGTGGGTGGGCCGATGATGGGGCTGGAAGTGACGAATGCACAATTGCCCGTGGTTAAAGGCAGCAATTGCATCATCGTCAAATCCGGAAAATTATTTCCCGCGCCGCCGCCCGCACTGCCCTGCATACGCTGCACACGCTGCGTTCAAGTGTGCCCGGCCGAGTTGCAACCGCAGGACCTTTACTGGTTTGCCAAGGCAAAAAATCTGGGCAAAGCACAGTCCTTCCATTTATTCGACTGCATCGAGTGCGGCGCGTGCAGCTATGTGTGCCCCAGCAATATTCCGCTGGTGCAGTATTACCGTTTTGCCAAGAGTCAAATATGGGCGAACGAACGCGACAAGGAAGCGGCAGACCTCGCGCGCGAGCGCCACGAATTTCAACTGATGCGCATCGAGCGCGATAAGCAGGATAAAGCAGAGAAGCTGGCACAAAAAGAAAAAGCCGCACTTGCGGCAAAAGCGGCCGCAGCGGCCAAGACTCAAGGGGAACCGGACGCAGGCACAGGCGCTGATGCCGCCGCAATCGATGCACTGCGCGCCCAGGTTCGCGAGATTGCGCGCCCCGTTTCAGAACAGCCTCCGGAAAAATCCGCATAACAGCCCAAGGAATCATATGTTCCCACCCTTCATTACCCAGGCCAGCAGTGTGCGTGAAATCATGTTCAAGGTGATGCTGGCGCTATTGCCCGGCATCGCTTTGTATGTGTGGTATTTCGGCCCCGCCATTCTGGTATCGATCACCCTCGCCAGCCTCACGGCACTGGCCACCGAAGCCGTGATGCTGAAGCTGCGCCGCCGTCCGCTCTCACCCTTCCTCAGCGACAACAGCGCGTTGCTAACCGCGTGGCTGCTGGCACTTTCCATTCCGCCGCTGGCACCCTGGTGGCTGGTGGTAGTGGGCACGATGTTCGCGATCAGCATCGCCAAGCATCTGTATGGCGGGCTGGGCAACAATCCTTTCAATCCGGCAATGATTGGCTATGCCGTGCTGATTATTTCCTTTCCGGCCTACATGACGCACTGGCTTGCACCGCAGGGACTGGGGCAGCTTGAGCTGAGCTTTATGCAGCAACTCGGCTATATTTTTGGCGGGCACTTCCCGGCCGGCGTAACAGTCGATGCGGTGAGCATGGCCACGCCGCTGGATACGCTGAAAACGCAATTGCATTCCGCACACAGCATGGGCGACATTCTGCAAATGCCGGTCTATGGCAGCATCGGTGGCAAGGGCAGCGAAATGGTCGCGCTGGGTTTTGTGCTGGGCGGCATTTATCTGCTGCTCAACCGCATTATCAGCTGGCATCTGCCGCTCACCTTTTTAGCCGCGCTGTTCGCCACGGCGGGCGCGTTTTATCTGTTTGACCCGGCTCACTATGCGCCACCGCTGTTTCACTGGTTCTCGGGCGCGGCAATGCTGGCCGCCTTTTTCATCCTCACCGATCCGGTGACCAGCCCCACCACCCTGCGCGGCAAATTTATCTTTGCCGCCGGTGCGGGCTTTCTTACCTACATCATCCGCGTATTTGGCGGCTTCCCGGATGGCGTGGCTTTCGCCACGCTGCTGATGAATATGTGCGTGCCGCTGATCGATGCCTACACGCAGCCCAAAGTGTTCGGCAAGAAGGGCGACCAATGAAACGCCTGACCAAAGCCACGCTCAGAACCGCGCTGAATCTGTTTTTTTTCACCGTCATCGGCACCACTGTTCTGGCCTACACCTTTAACCTGACGCACGAGCGCATTGCGCAAAGCGAAGCCGCGGCCAAACTCAAGCTGATCAACCAGGTCGCCCCCGCTGCACTGTATGACAACGACCTGCTCAAGGACACCCTCACGCTGCCCGCCAGCGCGCAGCTGGGCACGGAGCAGGACACCCTGGCCTACCGCGGCCGCCTGAAGGGCCAGCCTTCTGTTGTGGTCATTGAAGCGATTGCACCCGACGGTTACAGCGGTAAAATTAGCCTGATCGTGGCGATCAATTATGCCGGTGAAATCAGCGGTGTGCGCGTCGTTGCACACAAGGAAACGCCGGGACTGGGCGATTATATCGACATCGCCAAAAACAAATGGATCAGCCTGTTTGGTGGCGCGTCGCACCAGCGCTATCAGGAAGACCAGTGGAAGGTGAAGAAGGACGGCGGGCAGATCGACTACATGGCGGGTGCCACCATTACTCCGCGCGCGGTGGTCAAAGCCGTGCACAATGCGCTGCATTATTTTGAAGAAAACCGCGCCAGTTTATTTGCGCAACAGCCGCGCGAATAAGCTGTTACAGCCCTGCTCAGCGCTTCATATAAAAACATAAGTACATGATTATATTGAATAAATTAACAATTAGTCGGGATCGATATGAACATTTCTGAAATGAAAACCATCCTGCATAACGGCCTGTGGAAGCAGAACACCGGCGTGGTGCAGCTGCTCGGCCTGTGCCCCTTGCTGGCGATCAGCAACTCGGTGGTGAACGCCGTCAGTCTGGGGCTCGCCACCACGCTGGTTATGGTATTGAGCGGCGCATCCATCTCGCCTATCCGCAACTATGTACCCAAGGAAATTCGCATTCCGGTCTACATTCTGATCATTGCCGTACTGGTCACCGTGGTGCAGTATCTGATGAACGCCTATATGTACAGCCTCTACATCGTGCTGGGTATTTTCATTCCGCTGATCGTC
>Ga0105091_10000821_pt1 | contig 13409 bp, 12 predicted proteins | sample PPLLak1March2015_FD_87022 | JGI IMG/M metagenome (GOLD analysis project Ga0105091, IMG submission 87022) | Freshwater sediment microbial communities from Prairie Pothole Lake near Jamestown, North Dakota, USA - PPLs Lake P7 Core (1) Depth... | ecosystem: Environmental > Aquatic > Freshwater >... | reverse complement strand
GATTTCTTGAAAGAGTTCAATTTATTGGACATTCAGGAGAGAACTGAATGAATTGACATGCATGGATCATTTAAGGGTCTACACATCAATGTTTTCTATGATGAATTGGGAGAGGAATACGCACCCCCCCACAAATCGGAGATACCTTACCAAAGTGTCCAATAGACAAGAATTAGTTCTTTACAGTAAATGTTAAATTCTGGATTAGTTGGCAGCGCTCTCAACAACAAAAATAGCGATTCAATTCAAAAATGAGCAGGATGAACCCTTAATGTAAAAATTAGGTCAGCGTACATCAGCGAAAGCTTCTATCACTAGTTTCATGACCTCATAACGGATCTAGAGTGTCAATAGTTTATTATTATAATTACCTACCAGAGGTAGGCAGCCTCATTCTTCTTCCTTTAATTCCAGCTATAACCATTTCTATTCCGACTATCAGCACGGCTATTGCGATTATGAGACCTACGAATGCAGCTCCAAATCCAGGTGAAACCATTATCAAGATGCCTAGGACAATTTCCAATGCTCCCACACCAATACGGAATCCTCTTGACCAGCCCCGGCGCTCTTTGTCTCCAAATCCATGCACAAGTCTTGAGATACCATCTATAAGGAGTACAATTCCGATTAGTATTAACACAAATACGCCTACTGCCGCTGGAAATGCAATTACTATTAGTGAGAGTATGATAACTAAGATTCCTAAACCGATACTCGCCATACGAGATTTGCTCTTTACAAAGAGCCCACTGATAACACTTTCAATACCTACAATTAGCAAAAGGATTCCTATAATAAAGATAATTGTAGTCAAAACGGCTCCTGGAATAACAAGAAGCGATATAGATATGATTATAGCGAGCACTCCCAAACCTATTTGAGCTGCACGAACCCACCCTGGAACCCTTAAATCACTCATTACTTACATGAGGGATCGAGGGTGTATAAATTGTTTTTGATAAATCGAATACAGTATTAATTAGCTATTTATCATCTGATAGATTGCTGTAATTGCTATTTGTAAGCTCTCAAAATTTCTTTAGAGGTAACTTTTCCTCTCATTAGGCAGCGTCTTGCTAAATTGCCGTGGGTCCTAGCTTTTGTTTCCAATTTGATCCAGGAAGTAATTTGAGGAATGAGCATTATTTGAGTTTCGGAGCATCTTCTAATTTTCAATTTCATCAAGTGTCGTAAGCCTCCTTTCTCATGGATGATGCAGTAAACGAGAAATCATTCTCATGGATGAGGCAGTAAACGAGAAATAATAGTAGGATACATCGGTGATGATAATGGGGACCAATTCATTTCCAATTTGGTATATGATGGTCCCTTTTGCTACAAGATCCCTATGACAGTTGTGGAAATCAGCAGCTTGATGTTTGCTTCAGGATTCTGCAATATAACAAACTGAGGACCTATGCTCCAATATTTAGATTTGGTATCAATTGGCGAAATAGATCTAGACAAATCTATCATATTGTTTTGTCTATTTACTTAAATAGGTCCTGAATGCATATGCAACGTAAATTAAAAGATGAGTTCAGTAAAGGAGCCGGGTTGGAAAAGAGCAGCACAGATTGGATTAGGTATTCTTGCAATAATTGTCTCAGGAGCAGCGTTGTTTCTCCCAGGTTTAACCGTGATTTCACTTGTTGTCCTACTTGCAGTGGTGCTAATTTTCGTCGGTATTGAAAAAATCATAAGCGGTATTTTTATCCAGCACAAGTCTAGATGGGCATCAGTTGGTCTGGGAGTTATAGTAATAATTCTCGCATCGATCGCCTTAGCTTTCCCTGTCGGTGCAACATTATTCCTGATATTCCTTCTGGCATTCGCATTGATGTTCGACGGCTTCGCACGGATTATTCATGGATTCACTGACAAACAGCTTAAAGGATGGTCTAGAGGGTTTAGTATTGGTGTAGGCATTCTTGCGGTAATAATATCAGTAATGATCTTAGTATCTCCAGCCTTCGGAGTGGTACTTGCTGGCTTCTTCATAGGAATAGCGCTGATCATAATTGGTATCCAGATGATCGTTGCAGGTTTCTCTGGAAGGGAAACAAACATAGTACCTACAGGGTTTAAAGGTAGATTATCAAAGGATTCCTAAAGGATCGATACAGTTGACTGTTAGCTAAATGAATGCAGTGTATGGAGTAAACAATTAATTCCAAGCTACGGTAATGACATCAAGGTACATGAATTGAATTCGTCATATATCCATTATTGTGGCATGCACTTCAACCAATTAAAATTTCAATGACATATTCAAATAAGCCATTGAATCCATCATTCTTTGGTTGTTCAATCTAGAGACCTATTTCTCTTGATTTCTCAATCATATAGGGAATACAATTATTAATGGCCACTCAATGCCTTTATAAAATTATGAAGGAGGTATCAGCCCGGTCGCAATGGCTTAGAATTCTTCAAATTGCCATAGGATCAGCAGCCATTATTCTGTCAATAACAGTTATTGTAGTACCGAAGCTTGCTCCCATAACAGCAATGGTTGTTTTTGCTATAGTTCTGTTCACGGTCGGAGTAGAGAGGATCGCAAGTGGAATTGGGACAGAATATCTTTCGAGAAGGTCAAGGATGATAAATATTGGGATTGGTGCGATTATACTCTTCTTTGCGATTATCACTATTGCCTTCCCTCAAAATAGTATAAAATTCCTTGTTCTAATTGTGGGATTCGCATTGCTCTTCAATGGTGTCATTCGAGTAATAGACGGTGTCAAAAAGTCTTTTCCGCGTCAATCACAGCGAATGTTTCGTATAGCAACAGGAGCAATATGTATTGTATTGGCTGGGTTCGTACTCACTAACCAACAAGTCGGGATTTTTGTAGTGGTGGTAGTTATGGTTGTGGCGTTGGTCATCCAAGGAGCAGAGATAATTTATGCAGGAATTAAGGGAGAAAGAACTCGACTTATTGGTAAGAGATAAACTGATGGTGTAACGCTTATCGATTGCTCAAATTGAGGGAGAATTAAGATCTCGTCTTCGTTACATATGATATTTTAAGTGGTTTTTAGACAGCTCTGACTCGAACTCAATTTATTCTCTAAATACTTCTTACTACACCGTGTCGATAATGTCAATCCAATGAATGTACTGATAGCATTCGGTGCACATATCTTTTTGGTCCGTATGCTCGCAAGAATATGTAACATAGGATTCCACGCTACACCTAGCACACTTTTTTTGTGTCAAGTGATGTGACAATCTGTAATGTGCGAGCTTTAAATAAGCATGACGATCTGAGCTCGTTCTTGGCCATTGTGCCGAGGTCATTAAACCGTAACGTCATAAAATGCGGGTACTAACTAATTTTTACCGACAACTCCCGCTTGCAAATCAAGAACGATTGGTCATATGACGGAACATCCTCTATACCGCCGATTTATCTTTTGGATTAGATCATGAAAGCTATCTTTTTCGGTTTTTGGTGATCTCAGTGCGAATTCTATATATTCTTCTCTTTGCCAAGTCCCTCAGAAGGGCTTCTTGAGATTTATCTTATATTCTAATATTGCCTCTTTCATCTTGTAATATTCGTCCATTCATTATTCGCATATAATTGAGAGACAGTAGTAGTCGACCCCTATTTTGACGCGGGTGAACAATCGCAGAAATGGACCTGTCGAAATTATATTCGTGTCGACGAGATCCCGGATCGGCATAGCGGATTTTGGTTAGTCCATTAAAGTTACATCACCGCTTCTTACAAGATATCATACAATATTACCCTAGGCGATGTGTAAGATGACCAAAAAATCCTTTTGGTACCGACCCCCCAATCTTTTTTTGTTTTTCCCTGAATTCGCAAGGCTCAGCCGATTTTCGTTCATGGGTATATAGGCGTCTAGTGTTCTCATATATCATTGCCAAGAGTAATACTGAAATAATGCTTATAAAGTAATCTTTTTCTTGGCACAAAGTCTTTAACAGAATACTTTGGACTCGAATCGTTAACAGTCATTGTCTTTGCTCCATTTTTTGGCCCATCTATCGAAAGTTCAGCAAATGGTCGATACGGTTGATATAAAAATAAGCTGATATGACCTCTTAAACATGGCAGATACTTTATGGAGCATAGTTCTCTTTGTCATAGGACTCGTAATTTCGACAGTCATAATTTACATTGTAACTAAACTATTTGGAGAAAAAGAGGGAATAAAGCATGCCTTTGGGGCTGCTCTTATAGGTTCGGTGGTTTATAGCGTAGTCTACTTCATTTTTGGCCACGGCTTCCTGGCTGCTGTAGCCGGGGGTATTGTATGGCTCCTCGCGCTGAAGGCTCTATATAGTTTCGGTTGGTTAAGGGCATTCATAATAGCTCTGATTATTTGGGTGATTTCTGGAATAGTAGGACTCATCATACCCACCGGGCCAGGCCCGTTATGAATCTTACATTATGAAATCAACTTAAGTCAATGGGTAGTCCTATGATTCGGGCATCATCAGCAAATAGAATAAGAGAAGCGACAATGTATAAAGCAGCATCTGATGTTATCATGTATAAGGGTAATGCAACATTACTGAACAAATCAAGTCATTTTTTCCTCAAGGATTTTATTTGCAGACACCCCATCGAGGTAAAGTCGTCCGAATTGATGAAGCTGGCTCGAGTGCATCTGCCGATCCTAGTTTGTCCTTTTGTAATCAATGTTATGAAGAAAGTGATATACTTAGCATATTAGCCATGCACATTGCACGTTTTTCACAAATTTATGACGAAGACTGTCGGGACGAAATTGCTCTGAATCTCACAGAAAAACATCAATCAGGCCACATCTAGTTACTTGTGCAAAGCGATCTCGTGTTTTAGTCTTGTCGTAAGATTCTCAATTTCAATTGGTTTGTGGATCAGACAGATATCAGAGTCATGTTTATTATTCGGAAATAAATCCATAAGGATCTCGTAATACTCATCGAATGCTGTAATGAAACAAATTGGTGGAGGGATCGCATTAGCATTCGTTGCTAGCTTCATGATTTCTTTTGTCAATTCCACCCCATTGAGTTCGGGCATCTTTACATCGATCAGCAACAGGTCATACGGCATGTGAACAGGTGATTCAACCTTGTTACCATAAATGGTCTTAAAGATTGAAAGAACAGTAAGGGGTTCAGAGTATGCTTCTATTGAAAATCCACTATCCTCCAATCCCAGCTTTAGCGTTCGGAGTATGTCCTTGTTGTCATCTACAACCATTACATGATATTTTGGGTTCAAATCGCTACTCTCACCGTGCTTGTTTAGATTTTGTTGCTTCTTCAGGTCTATCATACTCCTGGCCGTCCTTAGATATCCAACGAATTAACTCCATAATGTGGGCTATAATGTGACGCATTATATTGCCTCTTAAATAAGGAATAAGGATTACAAGTTGATTTACAATATAAAAGCTCAATAATAATTGCAATCAATGCACCACAGATTTAGCACATAATCAGATTTAAGCCTAGTGAAGATCAGTGTAAGGCTGATAAAACGAATGACGCTTGCACGCACGGACCACAAAGCAGCTGAGGTAAGAGCCAAGAGGCTACTCCAGACTATGAATCCAATTCACTACTATTTTTCATTCTGAATATGACATAATTCCCACTTTTGGAAAGACAGAAACTTACCTGCAATTATTGTGATGATAGATGATATACAGAAGCATTAATCAATGTAAATAAACCTACCTGATGATAATCCCCTTTAGATAGTGAATGAATCAGCAAACCTCCTTTGACGCATTTGCCTAGATCTCTTTAGATCGATATCTACAATTATTGTTTGCTCTCTAACAGCTGCTCCAGTCTTAATTTTGGGGGTTGCAATATCGGTGCTCCTGTCATACTTGAGGTCCACTATCATACTCCTTCCACCAAATATATCTCCGCACACATTCGAAGCGACAACAGGAATTCTATTTTCCAGGGCTCGTACCTGCAAATACAAATGCCAGGGATTAATACCTGTTTTTGGTATTTTTGATGGAAAGAAGAGTAACTCTGCACCCTCACGAACAGCAGATCTTGCTATCTCTGGAAACACTAAATCATAACAAATAGGCACACTAAACTTAAGTTTACCAATTTCAAAGACCTCCATTTTTGAGCCTGGTTTTAGCGTCTTCCTTTGATCGCCAAATAAATGAATTTTGAGTTGCCTTCCTAATATGCTTCCATTTGGGGTAACAATAGGACATGACACAAAAGTATCGTCACAAATTTTTTCTTTAAATGCCCCAGGTATTATCGTGAAGTCGTATTCCCTAGCTGCATCGATGATGACCTTGAACTCTTTTTCAAAATCTCTAACTACTTTAGTGTACCAAAGTTCAGGTAGGCAGACGATCTCTATTTTCACGCCATATATATTAGACGCTTTATGAAAGAGACTTTTAAGATGCTTAAGTATCGGTTCATTACTCGGAGCGGGTCCGAGTTTGTCATATTGCTGCAATTGGATAAGGCCGATATTGACCACAGCTAGAGATCCGCCCCATCAGTAAATATTCATTTACAATGCATGACGGGTGGTAGATTCATATGACGTAGAACTTCCTACGAGAAGAGTTTCTTATCCGAAATTAAGCAGGTGATTAAAGTAACTTTAGCAAAAAGATGGTGGTGAGAAAGGGGAAATGCACCGAAAATTTGTTAGCATCTCAGTGGATAGCGATAATGATCGAACTTCTATCCCTCGATTCTACATACTACCAACGAATATGTTAGAAATAGTAGTGACATGAATAGCCAGAATATATTTAGCACTGACTCCAGATAATCACTTGAGTTAGTTTGAATACAGTATCAACAGAGAAATGAACTAACTTTGTTCCGCAAACGGTTATTATATCTATACTGTATCTGATTTGACTCACAAAGAATAGGCGTGAGTTTCAGCCCAACCTATGTCCGAGCAATTGGACGGCCAGGGGAAGAAAATCTAGCTAAAACAACCCCTGGTCGCCTACTCAACTCGATTTTCATGTTGAACACGTGCATAATACTGACGTATCGGTGTATAGATAAAACCTTAAGTCACCAAACTTCAATATATTCATACATGACTTTCTAATTGATCTATTCTATCGTCATTGTTCCTTAGTATTTCGTATTCTCCGAAGTTAATGGTTTTAGACATATCTTCTAATCAATGACAGCATTCCTTCAACGGTCAATCGGAATAGTTAGAAGGTGAATTAATTTACTCTTAATTTACAATACCCAGTACGTTCAAGATTCTATCCGGAGATGACGCCTTTGGCCACATTTATCTTATCAACCAATGGTAAAAGCATTATAGAAAAAAAGGATTCAATTTTATTAAACCTCTAGTTGTAGGAAACGTGGAAGAGATTACATCAGGTATAAGTGAAATACAAAAAAAGAAAGAACCAATATAAGTAACGGCTAGTGACAGAACTCAACAAATCGGTCTTCACCCTCTGGGAAAAATTAGGTAGACTCAGGGACAAACTATTATCCTAGAGCAATGAGAATCCAAAAATCAAAGCTGGGCAACTAAATTTTAGATGACATCGCTTTGCAGATTACCCCCCCATCACTATCCTTTCCTAATACGCTAATTACAATTTGTTGAAATTGCGCTATTAATCCTACTGCCACAATATGCCGGTAAACGAATGTCTCGCAAGAAAAGTGCTCTCGCTAATACAGGAATGTAGGCTATTGTAGAAGCACACAGTATCATGAAACTGCACGCCGTGGGGTTGGGAGGTGCAGCTGAAAATTATACCAGTACATTTCGAATAACGCTAGATGACGGGATATACGTTCTTTTATCTGCTGCCACTTGGGATCCTACTAGTGCTGACGAGGATGTAGGCGGATATGTAATCTACAATTTTTTGGTAAACGTGACGAGTAAATAAAGCACATAAGGCATTATGGAGTAATCAATGCGAGTGTTTCCAATGGGAATTTGATTTTGGGCGATGAAATGGGAATAGTTCTTATGTAATAGATCGATCTCTTCGTGTTAGGTGGGACTAATTTCGATCTGCTACTTTAATAAAGAGTGAGCAAGGCTTTACTTCTTTTTACCTTTGAAATGCATACTGATCTTCAAGTTGTTCCAAATTTCTACTCGTCTTGACTTCCAAGATATCGTTGAATGCTTCAAATTCCAATGTTTAACAAAATAGTAAATTATTGGTCGAAGATGGTCGGGGGCAGCAAAGGGGCCGAATTCTTCAGCAACTTTGCCCATTTCTCTTCCTAATTTTACACATTCCCAGCATCCTACAATTGGAATTAAAGGAGCTATATAATATCCTGCCTGTCTTCCAGTATATCCCCACGCTTCACCGACTATACAGTAATTAGAATCATGAACAAGAGTCTTCACGTCTTGTTCGTCAAATCCGGACTTTAGTTTGAATGACCAAACAGGACAGATATCTTTGAAGTCTAAACTTTCATGGAACGATAGAGGTATTTCTTGTTTCTTATCTGTCTCATTGCTTTTCATCACAGTGTACAGGGAGAAGCATCATTTATCCCTTCTCTTTGTTAGGGATTCGTTAATTTTCAAGTGGTGGCTAGAAACTCGAGACTCAACGTCTGAGTTGACAACCGTGAAAAGACGAACTTGAGGATAGAGACCAGTAAAAGATACTTAAATATCCATGATATAATATACGTGTGTTGAAAATACCCATCAATGGGAGGCACTTAGAGGACGGCTAAAATACTTTCTGTCAATGTATCACTTCCAAGAGACATAGATTTTGAGGGACAGAAATTAACTACAGGTATTTTCAAGGAGCCAGTTGAGGGACGTATAAGGTTGAAGACGCTTAATCTTGAGGGCGACAGACAAGCAGATTTAACAGTGCATGGTGGACCTGATAAAGCAGTGTATGCATATTCTGTGGAACATTACGAATATTGGCACAGTGTTTTTCCCGACTTAGCGATGCCAAATGGGATGTTCGGAGAAAACCTTACAGTAGAAGGACTGATGGAGAACGAGATTAACGTAGGGGATGTTTTTCGAATAGGATCTGCCACTGTTATTGCAACACAGCCACGAATGCCGTGTTACAAACTTGGGATAAAATTTGGACGCATGGATGTCATCAAAAAGTTTCTGGCTAGCGGCCGTTCAGGAATATACTTTAAGGTTTCAGAGGAGGGAGAAGTCGCAACAGGTGATTCGATAGATCAAATTACAAAAGACCCTAATCGAATTACTATCAGCGACATAGTGCGACTATACTCAATTGAGAGGGAGGATCTCCAAATGATGCGACGTGCGATGAAAGTTGATGCATTACCTAAAGGATGGAAGCGCTATTTTCTGGAACAAATCCAAAGATTAGAAAAATGATTTACCAGATATCGAAGTAGATTAAAGGCTAAAAATGAGGTTATCAAAATGTATGAAATTAAAAAGACGAATGGGAAGGAAATAAGGGAAGTGGAGAGGAGAAAGCAACAACAAATAGATGGATATGATGATCGTGAGGTCAAGAATTTACTCGTTGATAGTTTTGGCAGAATTGGAAAAAAACTAAGGATCTCGGTAACAGACAAGTGCAATATGCGTTGCACATATTGCATGCCAAGAGAAAAAGTTAGATGGTTTGATGGACATAATATTTTAGATTATAGTGAGATCGCTAGACTTGTTTCTATTCTTGCAGATCTTGGTATAGAGCGAATAAGACTGACAGGAGGAGAACCACTTCTTAGACCAAATTTAGAGAACCTCATAATTGGATTGACCAAGATAAAAGGTATTAAATCAATTAGCATGACAACGAATGGCGTATTATTTGGAAAAAAAGCCAGAGCGTTGAAGGCTGCTGGACTTGAAGGTGTAAATATAAGTCTCGACACATTTAGACCAGCGAGATTCAAAGAGATAACTGGCATAAATAGCATTAACAAAGTCATTGAAGCCATTAATGCTGCGGAAAGGGTTGGCTTGAATGTAAAAATTAACACTGTGGTAATAAGAGGATGGAACGACGATGAAATTGTTGATTTTGCTAATTTTGCACGGGATACTGGACACATAGTACGTTTTATAGAATTTATGCCATTAGATGGGAGCGGAATTTGGCAGTCAAATTTGGTTTATACCAAAAGAGAAATGATCGATCTGATAACTAGAAACCTGGGCGGGATCGTACCTCTAAATGATTGCCCAAATTGCGACATCAGTGATACCAATGATATGGACCACAAGAATAATTCAATTAAGTATTACAATCAAAACCATCAATCCGATCCTGCTACACTTTTTTCATTTTGTGATGGAAGGGGGGCAATTGGATTTATCCCATCAATGAGTGAACCGTTCTGCGCCAGCTGTGATAGAATGAGACTAACTTCAGATGGCAGATTGTTAACATGTCTCTTTGAAAACCCAGGATATGATCTTAGAAATATGCTGAGAAGCGGCAAGACAAATTATTATATTAAGAAGAAAATTACAGAAAATGTAATGAAAAAGCCTGAAGGGATAATTAAGATTATTAAGACAAACTCATTAAAACCTTCCTTAAATTTGATGCATACAATAGGAGGATAACTTTCATGCTTTAACTGCATACGATCCTCTTCAAACCCATCTAATTTTCTGCACTAACGCTTTATTTTCTTAATCTTACATAGACATTTCTACCGAACGTGCCAGTGGAAGAAGGGAGCTCTAACAGATATCAAGAATTCATTAGACTATATTTGAAAAATGAATGAAATCTTTGAACAGTATTAGTACACTGAAGGTTCGATTGCGATTGGCAAAATAAGCCCTAAGAGGATTAAAATAGTATTTCTCCACCCTAAATACCAAATATTTGATAATTGCTATGAAACAACGGTGTTCTAGTTCGGTGAATGAAATGAAATATTAGATTTCTCTATTCTTCCAGCACGTCTACTCAGCATCTTAAAGGAATCTATTGCATCAATTTCGATGACTCCTGGTAGATGTTGGATGGTTTGAATATAGTTATTCAGTACATAAAGATCTTGTAACCTTACTTCTATTCTGATATCACTCTCCGTGAGGTCATCTGACGAAGATCTATTGATTACTTGTACTAGCCCAGCCAACTGTTTTTCAGTTTCCTGATCCAAAGGATATCTTCCAGATTGAATCGAATCTTCAATCATTTTACATAGTTCAGATATTTTCAATTGTCACAAAGTTTATTTGAAATCTAATATTATTGTATTTGACGGAAAGTCGTATTAGGAGACTCGTCATCTCCCGTCATCATTGAAAATAGATTTTCAATGTGCGTTTGTGCCTCCAAACCTTAAATATGAAGTATCGGCAATTCGCCGACCTCCGTCTCACCGAAAAAATGATATGGCTTGTGTTGAGAATATTATGACCAATTTAGAAGCCACACCATTCTTCCTGTTTCTAATTGAAAAAGTCGGACAGACTCGTCCGTTTGCTTCCAGTCGCGCAATTTTTCTTGCTCCCATCGCAACTTACACCAGGATCATCCTTTGAAACATACGCACCTCCCCATTTTACTTCTTCTAGACCCAACAATTGTCTGAAGATATTTACTGTACCAGGACCAAAGCCGATGTAATGATTATTTGCAGCAATGATAGCAAATTTAACATTTGATAAATTTCCTTCGTTACTATCATTCTTGAAGTTTCGTACGACTTTCTTCATTTCCTTTATTTTATCAATCTGAATTTGCTCGAAATTTTTTTCTAGTGTGCTTCTGTCACCAATGAATCTTACAAAGACAATATCCGAAGCGACTATCGAAGGAGTATGTATCTCTGCAAGTTGACTCCATCAAAGACACACCATATTGTTCGCGAAGAAGTTGTAGGCAAGATCTTTAAACCAAGATCTATGCCTTACTTCTACAGCATATCTGAAACCTCTGTCAAGTCATGGAATGATATTCTTTAAGGCTTCTATACCTTCTACAATCTGTATGGATAGTGGCAACTGGATTAATAACGTTAGTAATTTCTCTTTCAATGTTACTCAAAATATATTGTGTATTCAATCTACTTTAATATATAACAAGTCTCATTAGCTTCCACTTTGATACTCACTGATCTGATACTTCCTCTAACTATTAACCCCAACGAAAAAATAAGTCGAATCCTCAGAATAATCGAAACTAAGCAGAATGGACTTTGCATCTCTTGTGGAGGGCGCATCACAAACGACCATGCTATTGTAAGTAGCGGGCGTCCTAGGCATTACTATCACAAATTCTGTGCGATTAAACACAATATAATTTAGCCGCCCAACGATAGAGCATTGGTAATAGAATTTTTTTAATGCATTAATTTTGCCAAATGGTTTTCAATTGGCATTAGAGTAAATTAAAAAAAGGAAATCTGAGCAGCGGTCCTATGATGGCTATATCATTCCCTAGAAACCCACTAGCATTTATCCCCGAAGGATGTTCAAATTTGTATTTAGTCCCTGGTAATCCCAAATTGAGACCATTCCGGTAGTGCATCCTATTTTCATTTCATTCATTATATATTAGAAGTTTTTCTGAGTCACGGATCAGGGACCGAACTTCGATGCATGAGAAGTCACGTTCTGATAGTCAATGAGATAACCACCACATACGAAAAAATAAAGCCATGCAACGACCCTGACGTTACGAGGAATGCTTAGACCTATATTGGATCCGACTTGTTCTAAGAGAAAAAAATTAAATGTGGATAAGAGCCCGATTTCGCTTAACGCAGATAAACACTAATCTAGCACATACTATCAAAAAAGAATAGCAAATATATTGTTGCAGGTACTCTAGTGACAGTCAAGCACGTAGGAGCAACATCACTTATGACAGGCAGCGAGTTAGAAGGCTGATACAAGAAGAGTTATGAAAAGAATCAAGCGATATCACAAGTTAATGACTGTGTCAATGGCAAACTACCAGAGAATGTTGGATGTCAAAACACCGCTTCGCAGATTCTGTGACCAGAACGCAGTAATTCCAGGAACATAAAGAGTGATCCCATGATTTGACCATGCAATTCAAAAATAAAACAAACACAATATCCCTTTTTCTATTTTTTTTAGCTACATTGCATATCCAATCTTATTTCACGAGGTTCGAAACTTTATCTAAAGTGATCGGGTTGGGTCAAGATAGTAAATTGGTATCAGAGCAAATAGTATAATGCTTAAATGAGTATTCAGAAACGATACGACATTTGCGAACACATAAAGTATTAATCCTTCAATTAATCTTCTTGGCATTTTTGCTATGAATTTGGGCTCAAGAACGCCTATCTACTAAACTATGCTCTTTTGTAGCGTGCTTCCATTGCAAATACGCCCAGATTAGAACTATGATCATATTGATTCCATAAGTGATTACTCAAATCTGTAGCTCTGTATGTTCTCAAAT
>Ga0105091_10000818_pt1 | contig 13430 bp, 10 predicted proteins | sample PPLLak1March2015_FD_87022 | JGI IMG/M metagenome (GOLD analysis project Ga0105091, IMG submission 87022) | Freshwater sediment microbial communities from Prairie Pothole Lake near Jamestown, North Dakota, USA - PPLs Lake P7 Core (1) Depth... | ecosystem: Environmental > Aquatic > Freshwater >... | reverse complement strand
TGGATGAAACTCCCGTGAGGATAATTGGTCATGGGATTGAAAAACATCCTGTGGGGGTAGTTTTCAAGCAGGACATTTACAGTACGCATGTGGTACCAGGCATCATTGGTCGTGAACTTAACAACCCCGCCAGGGAAGAGCACGGAATCTGAAGAAAGTGTTCTAACCCACAGAGATACAAAACCGATTATCGCAACCGCCAGAATATAAGGCCAGCTGGATTTTATTTTATCTTTGAATGATGATACAGGATGATCCTGAGAACTCATAGTAACCCCTTTAAGAAGTAAACTTCATAAATAAATAGACAATTACGAAAAAGAAAATTAAATTGATTGTATTAATTCAATGTAACAGTTTATAATTTTATCCCATTTCTGATCCGGAGCTTCGTAATGCTTTCTTTCTCCGAACTGGCTTAGAATAGCTTTCCTGATAGAATCGACATCCCCCGGAGGGACAAAAAAAGTTCCTTCATATTTAGCCATCGATTCTTTCAAGCCGCCTACCTCAGAAACAACAACAGGCTTTCCAAAAGACATGGCGATATGAGCAATTCCGCTCTGAGAAGCCCTCAGGTAAGGCAGAACTACCACATCTGAAGCGCTGAAATATACATTTACTTTGTCATCAGGAACATATTCGTCTACCAGCGTGATACGATCACAAAAGGGAGAGGCCTTAATCTGGTCAAGCAATTCCTTACGGTCTTCCCAGATTTCCCCGACAATCAACAACCGGCTTTTCTCAAGAATCTCGGAAGGAAGCTGCTCAAAAGCCCTGATAAGGTAGGGAGTCCCCTTATACTTTCGAATTAAGCCGAAAGAAAGTATAACGAAGTCGTCCTTTATTGAGAGCTTTCTTCTTGCTTCTTTTATGTCGAGCAGTTCCCCGTACTGGTCGTAAAGCCCATGCGGGATCACATGGATTTTTTCAGGGGAAATAGAGTATCTTTTTGCAACAAGCTCTTTATCGGATTTGGAATGAGTAATATATGCATCAAGGTTTTTGCGAAGCAGTTTTCCTGTTATTTTCGAGTATAAGCGGATAGGAAGTATTGATTCTTCAAAAGGGTCCACAACTTCGTGAAACTCTATAATTATTTTTGGTTCATTCAGCAAACCTGCAAATATCTTCAGCAGAAGCTGCATATGCGCAACCGAGGAAGTCCACCACTGCAAAACTATAATATCCGGCTTTTGCGTTTTAAGAAAATGATATGCCTGAGTCCAGGTCAGTGGATTGTTATAGTCCATGCCGTCAAAGACAGGGATTCCGGGCGAAAAATTCAGGTCTGAAATGTTTTTCCCCACATGGGACTTCCCGGGAAAAAGAAAAGTTGGAAGCAACTGCCGAAAGCAGACAACTGAGACGTCTTTTTCCGCAGACATGGCATTTGCCAGACGGATAGTATAATAACTGATGCCGCTCAAAAAACGTTTCGAAGGTCCGACTATGCAAATGCTTTTATTAGATGTCATTTGCCTAAACTATCACATTATCTTTATATTAAGCTAATGCATTACTCCGTATAGGTTCCAGTGTAAAGAGGTTGAGCCTTGAAAATAGTTCAGATCTGTCCCCGTTACTCTCCTGATATAGGGGGAGTGGAAACTCATGTCAAAGAAGTTAGTGAAAGGCTGGTTAACGCAGGGCATGAGGTTGAGGTTATAACAACGGATCCCACGGGAAAATTGAGTAAGAGAGAGACGATAAATGGGGTAAAGGTTATCAGGTTCAGATCTTTTGCTCCTGGGAATGCGTACTATTTCGCCCCTCAGATCTACACTTATCTCAAAAAGCACGATTATGATGTAATTCATGCACACAGCTACCATGCTTTTCCTGCATTCTTCACATCCCTCGACAGGCACGGTGGAAAATTTGTATTTACTCCCCATTATCATCGGCGCGGTCATACCGCATTCAGGAATTTGCTGCACAAGCCTTACAGGCTTCTCGGGAAGATGATCTTCTCCAGGGCAGATTCAGTAATATGTGTATCGGAATATGAAAAGAAACTTGTGGAATCGGATTTTAAGGTTGCCGCGAAAACCGTAAAAATCCCTAACGGAATAAACCTCAAAGAGTTCCAAAATTTGAAGCCGCCGAGAAAGGGTTCAAAAATGAAAGCCGGGACAGAAAAACTTCTTCTATATGTAGGCCGCCTGGAAGAATATAAGGGGGTGCAGTATATTATCCAGAGCTTGCCTGAACTTCAGGATTTCAACTTGAGGATTGTCGGGAAAGGGCCATACGAAGCCGAGCTTCGCAATATGGCGAAGAAGCTTGGGGTAGAGGGAAGGGTTGAATGGTTAAAACAGCTTTCAAGAAAAGAACTGCTTGAATGCTATGCAGATGCGGATATATTTTTGATGCTTTCTTCTCATGAAGCCTATGGGATAACAGTTGCTGAGGCGCTGGCTGCAGGGATTCCGTGTATAGTTGCAAAAGGAAGTGCACTTGAAGAGTTTGTGGACGGAAAGAACTGTATCGGGATTGAGAATCCGGTTTCAAAAGAAAAAATTGCCAGAGCAATGAAAGAAATTAAGAAAAAGGAAAGAAGAGAAAATTCCGGTGGTATAAATTCCGGGATAGATAAAAACATAATGGATTGGAACGAAGTTTCAGCCAGAATTGAGAAACAGTATATGCAGGATAAAAAGTAAACTTTCAGGATAAAGAATAAATTATTCAGGGTAAAATAATAAATTGCTCTTTTAAAGTAAGAGATGTTATAAATTATTCTGGGTTTCTGGGGAACTGGAATATGGAAATTGATTATATAAATGGCCTGAAAACAGACGAAATATTCGGGATGTCAAAATATCAAAGTGAAATTCATAGTAGGTTAGACAATGTCAAATTAAATCGGATAGAATATCCTGATGTATCAAAAGTAACCGGGGTTAATAGAGTTGTCGAATATTTCGCATATCCATTCATTGTGAAAAAGAAAGTAATTGAGAATAATGTTAAGCATGTGACCCGTCAAGATCTGGCCTTTCTCCTGGAATTAATGGATTTAAAAAAAACCATTGTTACCTGCCACGACATTATACCTGTAGCATATTACAATACTCGAAACCCAATCTGGAAACTTAATGCAAAAGGGTTGAGAAAAGCAGAAAAAATAATTACAGTATCCGAATTTTCTAAAAAAGATATTAGTAAGTACATAAAATATCCGGAAGAAAAGATAGAGATCATACCCCCTGCCGTAGACCACCATTTGTACTATCCGAATAGAAGTAAAGAGTGTTTATCAAAATATGGTATTTGTGAGGGCGAAAAAGTAATATTATATGTTGGAGCTGAAGAACCGAGAAAAAATGTGCAATTTCTAATAAATTCATTCAGCAAACTAAAAAATATGATTCCACAGGTAAAATTGTTAAAAGTAGGAACTCCAAATTATATAGGAGTAAGAGAAAAGCTCCTGAAACAAATCGAGGCCCTGAACTTGCAGAGAGATGTCGTCTTTGCGGGATATGTGTCAGAGAGCGAACTGGCAGAAATATACAATGCTGTGGACCTGTTCGTATTTCCTTCTTTATATGAAGGGTTCGGGATGCCACCTCTGGAAGCAATGGCTTGCGGGACACCTGTTATAACCTCAAACACTTCATCTTTACCGGAAGTTGTAGGAGATGCTGCTATAGTTGTAGATCCGTACGACGTAAAGAGCTTTACGGAGAAAATGTACACTCTGCTCACGGATCAAACGTTGCGTGAGAATATTATTACAAGGGGATTAGCCAGATCAAAAATATTTAGCTGGGAAGAAGCCGCCAGAAAAACTCGCAAAGTCTATGAGCAGGTGGATGGACTATGAATAAAACACCTAAAGTTTCGATAATTTTACCTACATATAACAGATCCTCACTTGTGAGGCGCTGTGTTGACTCCGTATTAAAACAAACATACACTAACTGGGAACTGATAATTTCGGATGACGGGTCAAAAGATGATACAGCCGCTGTCGTTATGGAATTTATGAAACTGGATTCCCGGATAAGAGGCAACATAAATTCGAGTAATCAGGGCAGTCCAAGGAATCGAAATATAGCATTAGCTATGGCGACGGGCGAACTAACGCTGTATATAGAGGATGATTTGATATTATATCCTGATTTTTTGGAAGTGATGATATATACATACGATTTGTTACGCTCCAGAGGAATAAAAGCAATAGTAGTTCCCCGACTTATCGAAACGATAGATCCGCGCACTGAAGCTGTAAACCAGGCTGCAAAAAAGAATGTACCTTTCTTAATAAACAGGTGGACAGGTGAGATCTTTAATAATTACAGCAAAGACTTTGGCGGCAAACTCATGGAGGTTGTTATCGGTCACGCTTGCAGTCTATATGACACTTCAGTACTGAGAGAAGCGAGAGGGTATACTGAAAACACGTATAAGAGAAACTATTGTAGAGAAGAGAGTGATTTACAACTCAGACTCGCAAAGAAAGGATACAGATATTATTTTCAGCCAAAAGCTGTGGCACATCACGCAAAAATTAGCACTGGCGGCTGCAGGATATCTGATCCTTTGAATCAGACTTATTATTATGCAAGAAACCACATCATGTTTTTGATCAGGATTTTTGGTATTAAGTCTGTGTATATGATACCCTGTTTTTTGTTGGAATTGAGCCGCAGGATTATAGGGAATAATCTTAGAACCCGCCGCGAAATAACTTAGGCACATTTCACACTGTACTTAACTGTTTTAGTAACTGGTTTCACCGATTTTATTCCGAGACAGGCATGTATTACCGAGTTATTTCACAACTGGACCCGGGATGATTTAATAGTTTATTCTCACGTTTTTCTTATCTTTTTTGTTTTTCATAGCATTATTCATCAGTTTTCGGATTATTGCGACTTTATACGCATTATTTTCATTGATTCCATTAATTAATTCAAGTGTTTTAAATAAACCCATCTTTCTTCCCGTTACAAGCAGATACCGCATATACTTTTCATTACCCAGATCGTTTATTGCATTTTTATTTAAACCGGGTGGTGCAGTATTTACGATTTTTATGTTCAACTCCCTGATCAACTCTGCTATAACGGCTATTTCTTCACATGAATAATCATTGAGATCAGCATAATGGGTGTTGCAGAAATTGTCCCACATAAGCCTGGTTAGTTTATCTTCAACAGCTCTGTCAAGCAAGTCTATCAAATTAGCTCGAAAAATTCCGTATGCAGCTTCCCTGAGTCTGGAAGAATTTACGGAGCTGATTGACGTTTCGTGTGTTCTCCACGCGTACAGCGGTTTATCTATTTTATGGATAGCGTATTTCTTTGATACTCTGTGCCACAGATGGTAATCTTCAGCTGCACAGCTTTCTTCGTAATTCCCAGTAATATCAATTATATCCTTCCGGAACATGACAGAGCCATGAGCAATGCAATTTCTAAAGTTTAACGTATAATAGATTTCATCGGATGAGGATATGTCAGCTATGTGATCCAGAATGTCTCCTGTTTCATTCATTACATCAATCCAGCTGCATACAAAATCAGTTTGTGGGCAACTGTCAAAATAATTGAGCTGTATAGCCAGCCTTTCCAGATGCGAGATATCGTCTGCATCCATCCTTGCGATGAATTTACCTTCTGCAAGTGATAAGCCTTTATTCAGGGATTTTACAAAGCCCAGTTTCTCCTTGTTTTCGATTATTCTAAGCCTTGGATCGCTGTAACTTTGCAGTATCTCAAGGGTTTTGTCCTGAGATTTATCATAAATGACTAGAAATTCCAGATCACTGAATGTCTGGTTTAAAATACTTTCAACTGCCTCACTAAGGTATCTTTCTGCATTAAATACAGCCATTAAAACGGTTACTTTCGGCATTTTAGAATCTCACTCAGCTTTCGGGCAGTTAATATTCATTTTTAGCTTTTCCATTCCTGAACCAGCAATTTGAAAAAACATTATTCTCATTTCATAGAAATAACCGGTTTCGAACCAGCAACTGAAGTCATGTCAGAAACATAATAGTTCTCATTTGTTATCATTTATCAGTTTTAAATATAAGGTTTCGTACCTTTTTGCAATCAGTTCCCAGGTAAATGAGCTTTTCCACGACTTATATCCATTATTCGAAAGAAACTGGCGTTTGTCTTTATCACGATATAGGTTTTCAAGGGTCTCAACCGATTTTTTGACATCGGCTTTGACGAAACCATTTGTACGTTTTAATGTTGGCAAAAGTTCGCCGCCATTTGTCCACTCAATAATTTCTTTAGAGTTACCGACATCTGTTACTAGAAACGGTGTCTTTGCAGCCATGGCTTCAAATAGAACAATTGGAGAGCACTCTACATTCGATGGGAAGAGAAAGAGATCAGCTTCGTGATATGCAGCAACAGTCTCTTCTCTTGAGAGGAATGTAATTACTATCTTTTTGTCAGATGATTTCGAAAAAGGACTATATCTGTATAATTTTTCGGCTAGCAGGCAGCGTCTGGTACAGCCACCGCCAAAACTATTGGCCACTATCAAAAAAGTAGCATGTTTTATTTTCGCTTTTTTAAAGATCTTAATAGCTTCTTTATGCCCTTTCATGCCTGTATGGGACCCGACATGCATTATCAGAAAATGATCTTCTGGAATATTCAGTTTCGCTCTAATGTCAATATTAGAGTTTAGCTCAAATTCATCCAGGGCAGCCCCATTTGGAATAATTATGCAATTTTCAGCAGATCCGTACTTTCGGGCAAAGTTAATATCTCTATAATCGTTTGACAGATAAACACAACTGTCGTATTGTCTAAGCCAGAATTTCATTTTTTCAAAGTATTTGCCATACTTTGGCAAATATAATCCAGAGAAGCCGCAGGGTACAATAACTTTTTTAGCAGGAATTTTATCCAGTATCGGTAGCATCAGATCGGTAGCCCACTGCTGTGCACCATAATTCATTATAACATCGAAGTCGGATTCAAGCAGGAATTGTTTGTAATTCTCGACTTCGCCTGAAAAACCTGTTACTTCACTCCCCCAGATATCAAACTCTTCAATCTTAACACCATTATAAACTTTAAAATCTCTTTCTGGCAAACCTGTTGTTGCTACAGTCACATCGTGACCCAATCGGACCAGCCTTTCCGAAAGTTGACGTACTACTTCCTGTGAGCCTCCTACCGAGGGATAATACAATTCAACTGTATGTAATATTTTCATATTATATCATATGTTTTAATCTTTATGGGTTGTTTTAAATATTGTTTTTGTGTTTTCGACTAAATTGGATAAAACCTTTCGGGTACGAGCTTCGAAAAGTAATTTTTTTGCCAGATAGAAATATTTTTTGTTATTTCTATCATAATCAGGATTATTTACCCATGAGACGAATGACTTAAAAACATTAACTCTTAGCTCCAGAATAGGAGGACTAAAAGCCCTTATACTTGTTTGGGGTTCATCTCTATAAATCAATAATGGTTCATTTACAAAGGCAAAATCGGTGAATGTAGCGGTACGCAGCCACAATGCGTAGTCTTCCCCAACTTTTAATGATTTATCTTCGGGGAACCCACAGCATTTTTCTACAATATCTTTCTTAATCAGAACAGAACTGCATACTACGTAATTATTAGTGGTAAGTAAAGGAAAAGAGATTGAATCTCCTGAAACCTCGCCGTTAAGTATGGTCCCTGCATACCCTTGAGATGGGATATACCTTATTGCATCAGAGCATGCAGCACCACATCCCATTCTGGTAGCATGTCTAAGCTGTTTTTCAAGTTTATCAGGCAACCATTCATCGTCACTGTCCAGAAAAGCCAGCCAGTCTCCCTTGCTTGCTTGAATTCCCCTGTTCCGAGGAATTGATGCGAGTCCGTCGCGTCCTCCCTCTATCCATCGTACGCGAGAATCATTAATTGAATTAACAACTTTTTGATCTGGGGAACCATCAACTCCACATATTAAGACTTCAAAAGGAGGAAGAGTCTGGTTCAAAGCACTTAAAATAGCCTTGCCCAACGTTTCTGCTCGGTTCCACGTTGGAATAATAACGCTAATTTCAGTCATCTTTTTCACGTTTCTCTATTTAGTTTTTATACTCAGTTCCATACAGACAAAAGTTTTAATTCGCCGTTAAATGAATTAATTAAACAATTTGAAGAAAATGTCCTGCAATTTTCTCAAAACATATCTTACACAAATTAATCTTATCTTTTCCCTGCGCAAACTATTAAACTTCGATTCACAACCAGCCTGGCCAGACAAAACCCATACCCATTTTTTCCACAATATCTCTCATTTCATCGCACACATTTTTATCGAATTTCAAGATCAAAAACCCATATACGACTCCACCAAAAACAACCGCTGGCATCGTTAGCCATACATCAGAAAGCGGCACAAGCAAACGATATCCACCGACAAGCACTCCCATCGCAATCGATGAGGTCATAATATTAGATAAGCACTGGCGCTCCAGCCGGATTGTCATAAGTCTTGACAAAGCACGCCAGGCGAGTAAGGCATTCAGTGCCATCGTTACCAGCGTTGCGATTGCCGCGCCACTTATACCCATGAACGGGATTAGCAATATGTTCAATAGAATATTTGCTCCAACCCCAACTGCCGTAACCTTAAATGACTCTTGCGGATGATCCAGAGCATCCAGATACATCGTGAAAAAATACTGAAATACATTTACCACCTGTACGGCAAGCAGTATTATTAACGTATAGTATCCCCGGGCAAAGTCTGCACCATAGAATAAATCCAGCAGACGATCACCCAGCAGCACACCACCTACGAATACCGGAATTGCCAGTATCAATGAGTAACTAAGTGCACGCGACAGGGACTCCTCCACAAGATAGATCTCATTGGTTTTGCTCCACTGGCTGACTCTGGGCCAGAGTGTGGTTCTTATTGCGTATGAGCTAAATGCGGCAATCCCTGTGAACTGAAGTACTACCCTATAGATACCTACATCTTCAATATTCATGAAGTATCCAATAAGAACAGTATCTGCCTGTGAAAACACAAGCACTCCACCAGTTGTTAAAAATAACCAGAACGAAAATACAGATAAACTTTTTAAATGGTCCCATTTGAAACGCACAAAATGCAGATCAAAAAAACGGAATTCGAGTATTGCGGCTCCAATAATTCCAGCTACCATGCCCCCGGCAAGACCTGCGGTTTCATATCCGAGGTATATTGCCGGCACCTGAAACATAATACGTAAGATATTGCTTATGCCTTCACAGGTGTTGCGTATTCCCATTTTCCCTTTGCCGGCAACTCCGCTGGAGATGGGACCTGCAATCATTGATACTAATAATGATACCAGCAACCAGGCAAACATTCCTGATTCATTAAGGTCTGCAAAGTAGTCTTTAAACACGAGCAAAATCAGTATTCCAGTTATCGTGAATACTAATCGCAACGCAACATATGCGCTAAAATATGCATTGGCTTCTTCACCTTCACTGATACGCTTAACTGCAGCTCCGCCAAATCCTCCATCAGTGACCATGCCGATAATACCATAGTATGCTAAAAACAGAAAATACGACCCAAGAATTCCAGCGCCTACCTTGTGTGCGAAATACATGGTGCTCAAGAAGCCTGTGGCTGTCAATGCAACCTGCCAGAACAGTGCTACTATGCTCTGGCGCTGGATAGGATCTATTTTCAGGATATTAGAAAAAATAGCAATTATATTAAACACGGTCCAGAAGATCAGTTTGTTTTATCAGTTAGGTTCCATTGATCACCGGCTAAGAACTTTCTCGCCTGTATTATCGATTCCGGAATAAAAATAGTTCCGGATTTCGAACAATAAATTAAAATCAATATTATATTTCAATTTTATACCAGTGTCAAAAACCCATTTCCGGAAATTAATTTTCTCCACAGAGATTATTTCTTCTGTGCCAGATCTGATTTTGAAGCACGGTTTTTGTCATGACCCATTTCGTAGTTCCAGCTCTTATATAAATTTAATTCCTATCCAGTGCTGCGAGCTTATTCAGTTCCTCCCATAGACATCGTCAAACCTGACAATATCCGCTTCGTCCACAAGTTCTCCCAGCTGCACTTCAATAATCTCAAGCGGAACTTTCCCGGGATTTGACAATCTGTGTTTCTCTCCTGCACTGATAAAGGTACTCTCCCCCGGTCTCAAGAAAAACTGCTGTCCACTCACTTCCACACAGGCCATACCTTTAACAACCACCCAGTGCTCACTCCTATGGTAATGCAGCTGAAGGCTTAATTTATGGTCAGGAAGTACTGTAATATTTTTAATCTTATGCTCTGCAGAGACTTCAAGCAAAGTATACGAACCCCAGGGCCTGTAGACGGTCTGCCCTATGTATGCCCTTTCATCCTTCCTGTCTTTAAGTGCTGAGACAATATCTTTCACCTTCTGGCTGCTGGACTTCGGGCAGATTAGTAGAGCATCGCTGGTATCGACAATAACCATATCCTTGATATCGATGAGTGAAACAATTTTGCCGCACCTTGAATATACGAGATTTCCATCGGAGTTGAGCAGCAGAGGATCACATTCATGGATCACGTTTCCTACAGGATCCTTTTCAAGCTCGTCATAAATTGCCGCAAAATTCCCGAGATCACTCCATTTTTCCTCCAGCTTTACAACTGCGACCCTGTCGGATTTTTCCATTATTCCATAGTCAATGGAAATCTTGTCCACGCATGCATAAATCTCATTAATATCCTCTTCGTTTTCAAAGCAGGCGAAAACAGACGGTGCGTATTTTTTAACTTCGTCAAAGAAAAGCCCTGTCTCGAAAAGGAACATCCCGCTGTTCCAGAGGCAGCCTTCCTGAATATACTTCTCTGCGGTTTCCAGATCCGGCTTTTCTCTGAATTCCGAAACCCGGTAACCCGGCCCGCAAGCTTCTGAGGTTTTAATATAACCGTATCCCGTATGAGGAAAAACAGGAACAACCCCGAAAGTGACCAGATAATCCGAAGTCAGCTCTTCAGCCAGAGAAATTGTCTGCATCGCAGTTCTGTCAAGGACATGATCCGAAGAAAAGATTCCTACTACTGAGCGCCCAAATTTTTTTTCAATTTCTTTCATTCCGAAAAAGATCGCAGGGAGAGTATTCTTGCCTTCGGGCTCGATTAAGACATTTTCTGAAGGGATTGAATACCCTATTTCTTTAATCTGTCCGATTACGAAAAATTTCTGAGCTTCATTCGTTACAACGAAAATTTCGGAAATATCAGAAACTTCAAGGCACCGGAGGACGGTTTCCTGGAAAAGAGACGTGCTTCCAAACTTTAAAAATTGCTTGGGATACATTTCCCGGCTGAGAGGCCAGAGTCGCGTTCCTGAGCCGCCTGCAAGAATTATTGATTTTATACCTGTCATCTCCTTTAGATATTGGTTAAAACGGATGCAATCTTAGTAATCGAATTGAAGGTATATAGATTGATTTAGAAATAAAAAGGATATCGATACGCTGAAAAATAAGCGATTAGAGCAATATATAATGAAAGTCATTAAATAAGCTTTGCCCAGGAAAGAGTTTAACCTGCTCACACCTTGAACGACAGGCAGGGCATCCTTTCTAAAAAGAATAACTGGATTGCTAATATAAATTTTCACAAGATACGCCTGTTAAAACCAGGCCTCTGTAGGCTGTTGCTGACAAAAAAGCTCTATCGTACTGCATCAGAGCATGTACCTCTCACGATAAATAAAGAGAAATAGAGAAGTTAGATAAAAGAAAAAAGTTAATTGAAGAGAAAGAAGTTACAATAAAAATACTTTTACCATGTTTTCAGTTATATCCGTTTTTCAATTATATTGATATTTTTAATTATATTGATATTTTCACTTATATCCGTGTCTTCAATTATATCCATGCTTTCAGTTTCAAACTTTCCACAGGCAGCCCTCCATACTGCCTTTCGCTTATCTCCGAATCTTCATTCAGGATCTCAATTGAAAACCCGGCTTCTTTCAAAAGCCTGAGATACTCTTCTTTTAACAGCGCACCTGCAACACAGCCTGCCAGCAGGTCTTTGTCATTTTTCAGGTCTTCAGGAAGCTCGGCCAGAAGCACCATATCCGAAAGATACATCCTGCCCCCTGGCTTCAAAACCCTGAAGGCTTCCCTGAAAACCTTTTCTTTATGCGGCGCAAGATTAACCACGCAGTTGCTGATAATGATGTTCACGGACTTATCCTCAACCGGAAGGGCCTCAATATCTCCAGAACGAAACTCAACGTTTGAATAGCCGTATTTAAGGGCGTTTGCCTTTGCTTTTTCAAGCATTTCCGGAGTCATATCAACTCCGATGACCTTTCCTGAACTTCCGACTTTCTCTGCTGCAAGGAAACAATCAAACCCTGCACCTGACCCGAGATCGAGAACAACATCACCGGGTTTTATTTCCGCAAAAGCTGTCGGGTTGCCGCATCCAAGACCCAGATTTGCATCCGGAGTAGCTTTGAGGTCATTTTCAGAATAGCCAATAGATTTTGACAGATCTGTCGCATTTGAATCTCCGCAACATCCACTGGAACAACAGGAGCCTCCTGTCATTGCAATTTCCCTATATTTCTTTTTGATTACTGCCTTCTTTTCATCTGCATCCATTATTTCACCTTCTTTTTTACCGATAAGTTTCTTTTTATTCCCGATTTCATCTGCGTCAGTGGAAAACGCCCCTGAACCATTCGGGCTGTCGCAGCAGGGTTTTACTTCCCCTATTCCAAGGACAAGTAACATTTCTCTGGTACTCTCATCCCTTATACTGTAGATCACATTTCGACCCCTCTTTTCGTATTTTAAAATCCCGGCGTCGGCTAGCACTTTCAGGTGCTTTGAAACCGTTGTCTGGTCCTTCTCTGTAAGAGGAGTAAAATCACAGGCACAGTAGCTGTTCTCCAGCAAGTAAGAAAGGATAGTGAGCCTGGTTCCGTCTGCAAGTGCTTTAAAAAATTTAACTTTATTTTCAAGCATAATTATATGGATATATGCGCATATATCCATATAAAATTTGCGAAAACGACAGAGAAGAATGGAGGATAGTACTGAAATCAAGAAGATAAAGTAGAACAAAGGAACTGAGAAATAAAGCAAATAAAGGAAATAGGAAGTAAGCAGAATAAAGAAATCAAGAAAATGAAGTAGAATAAATGAAGTAGAATAGATGAAGTAGAATAAAAGAATCGAATGAAGAGACAACAAAAAGAAAAAATATTTAAAATGGAAGAAAAAAACAAAAAGATTCAAGCAAGAATCCTCGTCAGGAATTTCTTTTTGCTATTCGCCCTGACCTCGAAAAATGTTCAGGACTGTTCCTCTTCCCCAAAAAGAGCCTTTCGTTCTTCTTTATCGTACTTATCGCAGCTTACGAGAGATTTTTTCCTGCCCTTGAGCTCTTTTTCCATCGAGTCT
>Ga0105091_10000817_pt1 | contig 13430 bp, 8 predicted proteins | sample PPLLak1March2015_FD_87022 | JGI IMG/M metagenome (GOLD analysis project Ga0105091, IMG submission 87022) | Freshwater sediment microbial communities from Prairie Pothole Lake near Jamestown, North Dakota, USA - PPLs Lake P7 Core (1) Depth... | ecosystem: Environmental > Aquatic > Freshwater >... | reverse complement strand
TCATTTCGAATTTGAAATCAGGCGAAGAAACAAACCCCCCTTCTGCTGATACAACAGCATTATTATCGTAAATATATTGTGTAGTGACATAATCAAACCCTCCGCTTGGGCCTTTAACAGCTTGTGACCGGACAGCAAAAGGTAACCCTAATAAGTATTGGATATAATCTGTATCGTGGATGTGCAGGTCGAGAATCGCCCCGCCGCTTTGCTTTGAATGGATAAGCCAATCTTTCCAGCTCCAACCCGGCACGGCACTAATGCGCCTAAAAGAGGCCGAAAGCACTTTGCCGTATTTGCCTGAATCCACAATCTGTTTTGCCTCGGCGTATTCGGGCCAAAAACGGATGCAATGTCCGATTTGAAGTATTCTTTTATTTTTCTTTGCGGCATCAATCATTTGCTGACAATCTTCGACATTCATTGCCATCGGCTTTTCGCATAAGACATGCAGGCCTGATTCAAGGGCCTTTATCGTGAAATCCTTGTGCATGTATGTCGGCAGCGTAATCGAAACGGCATCCAATTTTTCTTCTGCAAACATCTTTTGAAAATCTGTATAAAGGGCAACATCAGCGAGATCTAAACCTTTGTCCTGACCTAAATTTGCTTCGATTTTCTTTGAATTTTTAAAGCGTTTTTTATCGCTATCGCAAATGGCAGTTACAGAAACTCCATTTAATGCTCGATAACAATTGAGATGCTGCCTGCCCATAAAGCCGAAACCAATTATGCCTATACGCAACATTCAATTATCCTTTGAAAAATATAATCAGAGCAATCACCGAAGCCGCCATAATTAAAGCAGGAAGTGAAAAAATGGCCCGCCAGTTAAATTTGTCCTGCTGTTTGAATATATCCATAACCGCGCCAGCAAATTGCGTCCCCAAAAATAAACCTATGCCGGTTACAGAAGCAAATACGAGGGCCTGGACTGAGCTTCTTATTTCAATTGGTGAGGCGGCATTGGCAAAAATCTGGCCGGCAATAATAAATAATACATAAGCAAATCCGTGAAGCGACTGCGAAATAACTATTAAGCCCCGCGGCTTTGAAATAAGATAGAACAGATAAAGGAAAAACCAGCAGGCCGCGCCTATTGTCAGAGTCCATTTGAAACCCAAATTTGTAATGCATTTATTAAGAAGATAAAATGTGGCTAAGGCCTGGACAACTTGCGCGATAGCCATTACGGCAGGGACATTTTTGGCGTGAATGCCTTTATCCATCATAAATCGAGCACTGCATAAAAAATAAAATTGCATCAGCCCCCCTGCGACAAGAGAGACAATTATAAAGATAAGAAAATTGCTGTTTTTTAGCATATTTATGGCTTGGAGAACAGGTGCCTCCGGAGAGCGGGCCGGAGGGGTAGAAGGCAAGAACAAACAACAAATGGCCATTATGACGGATAATGCTGCTGCCAGGAAGAGACAATCCCTTCCTTTTTCACCGGTTTTGAAAGACCATCTCCAGCCGGAAAGGAAATAACCCGCGATTGCCCACGCAATCGGGGCCCACATAAATACTTTGCCCTGCCAGCCGGCATCCTCTGTGCCGGCAAAAAGGACCACATTAACAAGAGGAAGGGTCGCCGCATAAAAAAGCGAATAGAGGAACATAACAATAAATAATGCCAAGAATCTCGTCTGCAGTGCCGCAATGAGCAGCAGCACCGCGCCAATCAAATGGGCCCCAATGAGAATCCATTCGGCGTTTAGCGATTTATCCGCGAGCTGCCCTGATATTAATGGAGATATAATGCAGGCAAGAGGCAAGGTTGCGTATATCCAGCCGGTCTGTTTGCCGCTGAAATGCAATGGTCCCAGCAATCTTGCCGCAAGGACAGGCATCCACGCCCCCCAGACAGCGTATTCCAATGCCATCACTAAACTTAACTTTATGTAAAGTATCGTGCTCATATATGTCTCCTTAAATCACGTGACAGTATTGTCGAAACTTGCGAGCTTTAAGTCCAGTATAATCTATTGCGAAAATGGCGTGCAATCTTTAAAATCAGAGGTTAAAATAGACGATATGAAACTGCCAAAAGTTCAAAAACCTGAAAGCTATGTCGGGCTGTATGTCATCGATTTCGGCGACAACACAGGTGTGGGTTTTACTGCGCAGGAAGTTGCTGAACTTTTCGAAAGCGAAAGATACAGCAACTGCAAGGCATATAAAATACACAGGGCTTATCCAGATGGAACTCTTGAGCTAAAAGGCGTTACAAGGGAAACTTTTCAGCTTGAATCAGGGATGTTTTTCTTGTCCCCCAGTATCGATACAGCATTAGCTGATTACAAGCGATTAGTCAAACTGGGGATTGAGACAAACCTGCCATGCAAGTCAGCGGTCCAACTGGCAAAATATGATCATGATAAATTCGCAGTCGCACTTATTTATCCGGCAGAATACGAGGAGGAAATAAGCGCGTGGCTGCTTGAAAACAATTATAAAACATCAGGTATTACCGAGGGGGGTAAAAGCGCGGTAACAAGATACTATGATGCTAAACCCGAAATTATTGAGAGGCATCAACTGTGGGGCAGGTCAACAGTGGAAAGCCGAACGGGCGAAGAACTGCTGGCTGCAACCAAGATAGCCATTCAAAGATAAGCAATGTTAAAATGATTTCTCACCGGAAAAACTCTGTCCTGGGCTTTTTGGCCGGCCTCCTGGCAAGCATATTTCTAAAGAAAGCTATGAAGCCTACATCAGAAGACTTAAAAAAAGCGGAATTTAAGTCGAGCACCCAGAGGATGGGATTAAGATTTACCGAACAAATCAGAAACATCTTCAGATTCAAATGGATTAAGAAGGTCTAAGCGGCTGCTCGTATAAATATAATGAGAGAAATGATAAATCAAGACAAGTTTGTTGAAGTAGAGCCGCTACTAAGCGAAAATGCGATGACCGTCCTGGAGAACCGCTATTTAATAAAAGATGAGCACGGCAAATTAATTGAGACGCCCGGGCAGCTCTTCGGCAGGGTAGCGAAATTGACGGCATCGATTGAGGCAAAATACGGGGGAAGCGAAGAGGACGTAAAACATTGGTATAGTAAATTCTATGAATTAATGGCATCGCTGAAATTCCTGCCCAATTCACCGACATTAATGAACGCAAACAGGCCTTCAGGGATGCTAAGCGCATGTTTTGTTTTGCCTATTGAGGACAGTATCGCAGGCATATTCGAAACTATAAAAGATACCGCCCTTATTCAAAAGGCAGGCGGCGGAACAGGCTTTTCACTGGACCGCCTGCGTCCAACTGGAGACAGAGTTGCATCAAGCGGCGGGACAACTTCAGGGCCGATATCATTCTGGCGGATATTTTCTCAGGCAACTGACGCGATACAGCAGGGCGCTTTCCGCAGAGGCGCAAATATGGGTATGATGAGCGTTACTCATCCTGATATTTTGAAGTTTCTGCATGCCAAACAGGACCTAAAGGCATTTACCAACTTTAATATATCCGTAAAAATCACAGATGAATGGATGAACACGCTCGAAAAAAAGCCTGACACACTGCATATAGTCGAAAATCCCAGGACGGGCCTTAAATATCTTCTGCCAAAGCGAATCGATATTGAGAATTATACATTGCAGGACCTGTTTGCGTTGACGGATGAAAAAAAAGAAATTCAAAATCCATTGAAATTTTATACAGTCGGCAATTTGTGGAATCTTATTATCAATTGCGCGCACAAGACGGGCGATCCTGGTTTGGGATTTATAGACAGGATTAATGATGATAATCCTACCCCGATGCTTGGAGAGATTGAGGCTACAAATCCCTGTGGCGAACAGCCCCTGCTGCCATATGAGGCATGCACTCTGGGCAGCATTAATTTGTCCAAATTTATCACGGAGAAATCTGAAATTGATTGGCACAAGCTTGGTGAGACTGTAAAGCTAACTGTGCGCTTTCTTGATAACATTATCGATGCCTGCAACTATCCTGTTACTCAGACGGCTGAAATTGCACATGGTAATCGGAAAATCGGATTGGGCGTTATGGGATTTGCTGATTGCCTGTTCATGCTTGGCATACCTTATGATAGTGAAAAGGGAGTCGCTGTCGGGGAATCGATAATGAAGTTCATCAATGAGACTGCTCATCAGGAAAGCAGCGAATTAGCCCAGGCGCGAGGGTGTTTTCCTAACTGGGCCGAGAGTATCTGGAACAAAGAGCGAAAAATGAAGATGCGAAATGCAACTGTTACGTGTGTCGCCCCTACAGGCACAATTAGCATAATAGCTGATTGCTCTTCGGGGATTGAGCCGCTTTATTCGCTCGTATTTATGAGGCAGGTTTTATCGGGCAAGAAATTGCTTCAAACCAACCCGGTTTTCAGTCAAATCGCGGCAAACAAAGGGCTCGAAAGTGAAGAAATTGCCAAAGAGGTAATGAAAACAGGCAGCATTCAATCAATATCCTCGATACCCTCATCAATTCGTAAAATTTTTAAATGTGCTTACGACATAGCTCCCCAATGGCATATCCGTATGCAGGCTGCTTTTCAAAAGCACTGCGATGCGGCCGTAAGCAAGACGATTAACTTCACTGAAAAGGCCAAACCCGTCAATGTGGATGAGGCATATCGCCTCGCGTATCATCTTGGCTGCAAAGGAATTACAATATACCGGCGTAAAAGCAGACCGGATGAACCAATGACGCTTTGTTAAACAACAATTTTTATCTAATTCCCTAAATCTTAAAAGAACACTGAATAAGCAAAATCGTAGCTTTTATAGGACTAATTAGAACCGGCATTTTTAATTTCAAGTCAAGGTTTAAAAATTGCCGATAGATATAGAGCAGAACAGAGTTTTTCTCCCCTCCGGAAAACATCGGGTAGCGAGGCGTTGCTCGATGTTTTCTTTTTTTTATAATTTTCAAATCTCATTAATCTAAAAACATTTTTAGAAGCAAATCAATTCAAAGGCATATTGCCGATATAATAGATTGGACAACAAATAAGATGAATTTTTCTAAAGGAGAGCAAAATATGAAAATGCACAAGGTCTCGTTTTTTTTGATTGTAACTATTTGTGTCCTGCTAATTAGCAAAAATATTATGGCAGCAGATGCTAATAAGCCAAAGTCAACTCCGGATGAAAATCAAAAATCACTCGAAACCAAACTCGTTATCGGAGTGGTCAATCTAGTAAAGGACAAGGATGGGAATATCACAGGAGTGAAAGTCACAGCCCACAGAGACCTTGTATACAGTGTTGTCCTTGATGAAAAAGGCCTGGAACTCGGCAAGACGATGGCGGATCGCAGGGCCAGAATCGAAGGTCAAATAGAACAAAAGGGCAACGTCGAATGGGTAACCGTAAAATCTTTTGGTGAAGTCAAAGCCGGAGCTCCGCCGAAAACGAAAGCTGCTCCAAAACCAAAGCCGGCCAAACCGGTACCAAAAAAGTAGCTTCTTAACATTATTCAAAAAATATGAGCCGCTTTTTTAAGCGGCTTTTTTTTTGCTTGAAATTCTTTGTTATGCGTTTTGGCCGTGGCATTTTTTGTATTTCTTGCCTGAGCCGCAGGGACATGGGTCATTACGGCCGACTTTTGGACCTTCAAGCTTGATTTGCTTTACTTTCATTTCACCCTGCGGGGCCTGTGCAGCAGCACGCTGGCGTTCGGCCATAGCAAATTGTCCGACCTGGTCATGGGCCGTTTGGCTTACGTGCCAGACACTTCTGGTCCTTGCGCCTGCTTCAAGATGGACCTTGAAGACGATATCTGTCACTCGCTGCTCGATATTGGAAAGCATCTCGGTGAACATGCGGTGGCCTTCACGCTTGTATTCTGTTTTTGGGTCTTTCTCCGCCCATGAACGCATCCAGATACTGTCCTTGAGATGGTCCATGTTATAGAGATGGTCTTTCCAGGCGGTGTCATAGACCTGCAATAAGACATATCTTTCAAGGTCACTTAATTCTCTCCGCAGAAATTCCTTTCCCGCTTCAAGAATAATTTCCCTTCGTTTCTCAATATCACAAAGCTGTTCAGGTACAAAGGCCGTCCCGAAGCGATTATTGGCCCATTCTGTGATTGCCTGCGAATCAGACCGCCCAAGTGCCTCATCAACTTCTTTTGACAATTGGCCATCAGTATAAGACTCACTCAACTCAAGAAGCTGCCTGTGCAGGGATTGAGGCTGAATCTGCTGAATACCTTCAGCAGTAAATTGCGCGTTATATTTCCTGTTGGCCCAGCTTGCAAGGGCCTCAAAGCCGTAAACATTGGCACCCTGAGGGCCATATACCATGTTCATCGCGAATTCTACCGGATATTCGATTTCACGCCTTTTGTATCTCGCCCTGATTCGCTCATTGACAAGCTGCTCAATATCCTCTTGCTTTAAATCTTTGAGCTCATCAACATTTAGTTTAATATCGAATTTCGCACGCATCCACTCAACCAGACGGCGAATCGCGTAATCAGATTTGAGCGGTTCAGCGATCATAGAGCAATCTTTTTTGTCTATCTGCTCGTGCGCGGCGGAAATGAGCTGCTCCTGAAGCTGCTCAGGGGACATCTGTTTGATTTTATTTGCACTGAGACTGACGCTGAAGGTGCTCATCGCCCATTTGCACAAACCCTGAATGTCCCAGGTTGACTGGTCTTCATAATCTTCCAGGTATTCGCCCAGAGATATCGCAATATCATTTCCTGCGGATTCTTTGGCTTTATTTTTAATAATCTGCTCAATCTCTTCGGCAGAAAGCTCCTGGATTTCCGAAGGCTTGAGCTCCACGCTGAATTGGCTGGTTGCCCATTCGCAAATGCATTTCAAAGGATACGCCTGTTCGAGCATTATCTGGCAGGTCTTGTTAGTTGAATCAGCAATCATTTCATCGATGATTGCTTTGAGGCCGATACCTGAGAGAATCTTTCGTCTTCGGGAATAAAAAATCTTACGCTGGTAATCCATTACCTCATCGTATTCGAGCAGACTTTTACGAGTCTCGAAGTTCCTTTCCTCAACTTTTTTCTGAGCCTTTGCTATGCCCTTGCTGATTCTTGGATGGTAAATCGGTTGTCCCTCTTCCCAGCCTATCCATGAAAGCGCTTTAACTGTCCATTCAGGCGCAAATGTCTTTAAAAGTTCATCATCGAAGCTGAGGAAAAACTGGCTCGACCCTTTATCGCCCTGCCTGCCGCAACGTCCCCGAAGCTGGTTATCGATTCGCCTTGCCTCGTGTCGTTCAGTGCCGAGAACATGAAGCCCTCCAATATCGGCGACTCCGTCACCCAATTTAATATCCGTTCCGCGACCTGCCATATTTGTCGCTATTGTAACATTGCCGTGCATTTTGCCATCGCGGCCCTGATGCTGCTGGCCTGCTTTGGCAACGATTTGTGCCTCGCGCTCGTGCTGCTTTGCGTTTAGCACCTCATGTTCGAGACCGAATCGCCGGGTAAGTGCCGCTGACAGCATTTCGTTTTTCTCAACGCTGACTGTGCCGACAAGCACAGGACGGCCTGCCATGCTTATATTATTGATTTCATCCATTATCGCGTTAAATTTTTCGGGCAAAGCCTTATAAATCACATCCTCCGTATCATCCCTGATACAGGGCTGATTGGTAGGTATAGTGACAACTTCGAGCTTATAAATCTTCATAAACTCTTCGGCCTCTGTTGATGCGGTTCCGGTCATACCGGCAATCTGGCCATAAAGCTTGAAGAAATTTTGAAGTGTAATCGTGGCAAGGGTCTGGCTTTCCTCTTTGACCTGCACGCCCTCTTTTGCCTCGACTGCCTGATGAAGGCCGTCTGACCATTGCCTGCCATGCATAAGACGGCCGGTAAATTCGTCGACGATGACGACCTTGCCTTCCATCACAACATAATCTTTTTCCTTTTCGAAAACTATATGCGCACGAAGAGCTTGTTCGAGAAGATGCGGCCATTCCATATTTGAGCCGGTGAAAAAAGAGCCAACGCCCGCCGCTTCCTGGGCAGCGCCTATTCCCTCATGCGTAAGGTGCACTGCCTTTCTATCGTATTCAACTTCATAATACTGGACTGCGCCTGTGAGTTTATTTTTTGCGTCCTCAATTTCTTTTTCAATTCTTTCAATTGTCGCTTGTGCCTTGTCGACGCGGTTTTTGTCTTTGGCCCTTTTTGCCTCACTCAATTCGCCATTAGCATTGGCGAGAGTCTTTTCATCATTATCGATTTGCTTTTTAATCCTGTCATAACCGCTTTGCAGACCCAGCAGCCTTTTGGCAACATCATCTGCTTTTCTATATCTGCTCACGTCATCGAATGCGGGACCGGAGATAATCAATGGCGTTCTCGCCTCATCGATTAAAATCGAGTCAACCTCATCGATGATTCCGTATTGCAATTCTCCCTGCACCATGTGCTCAATAGCGAGCTTCATATTATCACGCAAATAATCGAAGCCGAATTCGTTATTGGTGCCGTAAGTAATGTCACAGGAGTATTGATTTTTCCTCTCTTCTCCCGCAGTATCCTGGTCTGCCTGTATCGCACCGACAGTTAACCCAAGGGCATTATAAATCGGACCCATCCATTCTGAGTCGCGTTTTGCAAGATAATCGTTAACCGTTACAACGTGAACGTGTTTGCCGGTCAGGTGGACCAGATATGCGGCAAGCGTAGCTACGAGAGTTTTACCTTCACCGGTAGCCATTTCAGCGATTTTGCCTTCATAGAGGACGTTTCCGCCAACAAGCTGCACATCGAAATGACGCATATTGACGGTTCGCCTTGCGGCCTCACGCACGACAGCAAAGGCCTCAGGCAGCAATTCATCGGGTCTTCGGCCATCTTTGAGGGCCTGTTTAAATTCTGCGGTTTTGGCCTTAAGCTCTCCATCATTTAGGCCCATGACGTGCTTTTCGAATGCACCCGCCTCGCGGGCGACTGTCATATATGATTTGACCAGCCGGTCACTTCGTGAGCCGAAAATTTTGACTATCTTTTTACCAAAATTTGTAAGCATCTTATTCCTTTAGTGTTTAGCGGAAGCGTACAGAATAAATACCTTATATACTACTAATCACCCGCTAAATTTGTTGCAGTATCATAAAATCTGTCTTTATTGTCAAGGATTCGAAAATACCTCTCAACTGTCGGTCTATCTGCGGCGTTTACCTTTTTTGTGTTTTCTGCGAACGGCGAATCGACCGATGCCGTGTTTAGCGCGTTTGCCCTTGGCCTTTGGTCTTAGCTGCTCACGACGAGGATGAATTCCGCCCTCGAGTACGGCTGTGACAGGTGATACGTTTAATTGTCTTGCTGCGATATTTACAGAAACGATGCGGACCTTCATCGGCTGACCGAGGCAAATAAGCCGGCCTGAATGCTTGCCGATAAGTGTGCCGTGTTTGGGATTATATTGCCACTGGTCAGGGCCGAGTTCGGCAAGCTGCACGAGACCTTCGATGCCGAGTTTACGAGACTGGACAAATACGCCGAAATTCGTCAGGACTGTGACAACGCAATCGAGAACCTCACCAATTTTTTCGGCCAGCATCTGCAAAATCAAAACCGCCTTTAATTCATTTTCGGCATCATCGGCACGCTCTTCAGTAAAGGTGATATGTCTTCCGGTATCGGCCAATGTTTGATTATCAGGCAGCCAGTCAGGACCTGCATCTAATTCGGCTCGTAAGTAACAGTCCAGCGCCCGATGAATGAGCAAATCGGCATATCGCCTGATGGGACTGGTGAAATGGCAATATAAATCAGAAGCAAGGGCGTAATGGCCGATATGCAAAGGAGAATACTGGGCCTTTTCCATACTTCGCAAGACCACCAGATTAATCGCAAGCGAGCTATCTGTCCCTTTGACAGAATTAAGGAGCTGCTGCAATGAGGCCCTGTCGGGCATTCGAGGCAGGCTCAAACCAAGAGCCCGCACAAGCTCAGCCAGATTTCTCATAGTAAGGGCATGTGGTTCAGCGTGAATGCGCCTCATAATTGGAATATTATTTCTGTCGAGAACCGTCGCGACTGCTTCATTAGCCTCAACCATGAACATCTCAATTATCGTATGCGGATAGCTGGTATCCGCGGGCTTACCATCAATTACCCTGCCGGCCGCATCGAAGACAAGCTCGGTCTCCGGCAAATCCAGGTGCAGCATGCCTTGCTTATCGCGGCGTTTTTCGATAATTTTGGCAAGTGTATTCATGTCACGCAGCAGCGGCATTACTTCGGGCTTTATCTCCTTGGTATGTCCCTTAAGGAACTTGTCGACCTGCTCATAAGTCAATCGCTGGGTCGAACGGATGAGACTGCTGCGATAAGCACGATTTACGATATTGCCTTGATTGTCATAAGTAATATAAGCGCTTTTGACCAGGCGCAGTTGGTCCGGTTGCAGGCTGCAAACGCCATTACTTAGCATCTCCGGCAGCATCGGTATGACCCTGCCGGGAAGATAAATACTATTGCCCCGCTCTCTGGCTTCTTTATCCAATGGCGTGTCAGGCGGCACAAAATAAGTGACATCAGCAATATGAACACCCAATAGCCAGTTGCCATTCGCGTCTTTTTCAAGACTGATGGCATCATCAAAATCCTTGGCATCCGGCGGGTCTATTGTCACTATGATTTTGCTGGTTATATCATCCCTGCCGGGAATATCTTCGGCTTTATATGCAGTAGCAGCCTGATGTGCCTGAAATATGCATGAATCATTAAAATCGGTCGGGAGCTGAAACTGGTGAATAATCGATGCGATTTCAGTTTCATATCTGCCCGATTTTCCCAACACCTCCACAATGACTCCGCGGGCAAGATATTTTTCTGTTGGATATGAAATTATCTCGATGACGACCTTGTCTTTTTCATGTGCATTTTTTGCTGTGACATCATCAACGCTTATCGGGTCGGTTATACCTGAGCCATCCGGCCGCACAACCCAGCCCTCCGGTTTTCTTATCAGCGTTCCGACAAAACGGTTGCGCCCGCGCTGGACAATTTCTATTACCCTGCCGCTGTAACGCATTTGTCCGCCGCGCGAGGATTTTTCGACTACCTTGGCAGCAACGATATCGCCGGTCATTGCCTCCATAGAATCTCCCGGAGGGATGAATAAATCGACATGGGCCGATGGTTCCAGCGGCGACACAAATCCGAAACCTCGCGGATTGGCCCTGAAAGTCCCGGTAATTCTGCCTGAAAGACCTGGAAGGCCGACGAGATTGCCGTCCCCTAATATGACATGACCAGCATGATGAAGCTCATCGAATGCCCGCTTAAACTCAGGATAGTCCCTCTGTTCAATTCCAAGCGAGCCTGCCAGTTCGCTGACCTTGACCGGCTTATAGTCGGCGTGCTTGAGCAGCTTTATGATTTTCTTTTTATAAACTTCCCGCATGACTCGTCTTCCGTGACCGGCCATTCGTGACCCTAGCCCGAGTCACAGGCACGAGCTACGCCTTTGCTTTTGCCATTAAGGCGTTAAGCTTTTTGGCGAGACGTGATTTTTTGCGAGCGGCCGTCTTTTTATGCATAGTGCTTGTTGACGCGACCTTGTCCAGCCTTTTAGCCGTAAGCCGGAATTGCTCCTGTGCCGCCTTCGGGTCTCCGCTGGCAAGTGCCGCCTCAAAATGCTTTATTTGCGTTTTGACGCTGCTTTTTCGTGAGCGATTAATTGCTCTTCTATTTTCACTTTGCCTTACTCTTTTTTTTGCTGACAACGAATGTGCCACTTGGGTCTCCTATACTTCTGTTAACATCTTACGTTATTTTCAATTTTTATTTCACTTCTCTTCTCAGGCGGTCAACCCGCTGAGAAACATCTTTGAAACCAAAATCTATCTGGGCGATTTTACGATAAATGTCAAGGGCCGCTGCCCTTTTGCCCTGCTCCTCATAGGAGCGGCCAAGATTATACCTTAATTCCTTTGCGATGTCGTCATCTTTTATTTCATAAGATTCAATTGCGCGATTAAAAATATCCTCGGCATCGGCATACCAGCCCTTCATGAAGAAGCAAAGGCCAATCTTGCCCATTGCCATTATTTTATGCCGCGGGTCTTTTTGGGCTTCCTGCAGCATGGGAATCGCTTCATCGTATCGTTTATTATGCACGAGGCGGAGGCCATATTCATACTTCATTTTTAAATCTGTTGGGTAATTTTTTACACATAAGCCATAATGCTCCAGCTCTACTTTGTTAAGTTGGGCAAGAAGGCCGGCGTGTTTAGATTTAGCGAGGCTGTCCTGCGGATTGGCATCTATGGCTTCGTCAGCTTCACGGATTTTACGCTTTAATTGGCCTATTTTGATGTTGCCGGCACGTTCTTTGAAGCTGAAATCTTGGCGCTTTATGTATGCATTATCGAGTAATTTGATTGCTTCTTCTTCGGCGGGCTCTGTTCGCATATCGGCCAAGGCACCGGCAAGAGCAAAAATATTATGTGAAGATTCGGGATTTTGTTGGTATTCCCTTCTGGCGGCCTCGACTGCTAAGACCCTGTAATCCTTAGACTTAACGACGCCCTGCTGTGATTGAAGGACTTCCTGTGCCTCGCGGTTTTTTATAGATTTACGGAAATCACCGGCCTGGTCGTATTCGCCGCGGGAGACGGTTAATTCGGCGGATAAACGCTTTGCTTCATCGGCGATTTCCTCATCTTCCGGCCTAAGTCTTGCGGCGTATTGGCATGCTGCTAAAGCTCTATCCCAAAGGCCTACGGCTTCATAGGAGTCTTTTAGAAGGATATAGGCGTGTGCTGAGGGGTTGCCGGAGGTGTTGTTGGCGGCGAAAAGCATGTCGGCAATCCATTTTACGGTTTGAGTGTAACCCCCTGCTGATGCTGCCTTTAGCATCGATTCGATATAGGATAAATTTTCGGGGTCTCTGGCCAAAAGATATTCGGCATTGAGCATTTGTTCGAGTGGATTTTTGCCGCCGGAATAACGCATTTTTTCCATAAAAGAGGGCTTTTTGCCGCCTTTGGCCTGACGATTAAGGGCCATCTCTCGAAGGGGCAGATGGCCTTCCTGGAGGGAGTCGGGGCTGACACGTAAACCCTGTAAATACAAGTCGATAGCGTAATCGAAGTTGTACCGCATGCCGGCCTCATTGGCCTTATCGAAGAACTGTTTTGCTTTCGAGTCTATTTGTGAATCCTGCGGCATTTATTTTCCTAAATAGTGATTTACTATGAAGTTAAATCCCGGTTCAGATATATTAGTAATCGGCGTTTTGGTGTCAATAATTAAATTGTACTGCGTACTGAGTACTGCGGACTGCGATAGAATATATCCCCTGTTGCCTCTGCCAAAGGAGCAGCTCTCGAGGACCTGCGCTGCGCTTCAGGGAGACAGAAAACAGTGGCTCTTTTTGACCCCCGAGCGAGTACGTGGCGTACACTTGCGCCCCCCTAACGTACCCCAAACGACCCCCAAACGATACCGAAACG
>Ga0105091_10000815_pt1 | contig 13471 bp, 12 predicted proteins | sample PPLLak1March2015_FD_87022 | JGI IMG/M metagenome (GOLD analysis project Ga0105091, IMG submission 87022) | Freshwater sediment microbial communities from Prairie Pothole Lake near Jamestown, North Dakota, USA - PPLs Lake P7 Core (1) Depth... | ecosystem: Environmental > Aquatic > Freshwater >... | reverse complement strand
TGTGTGTCGTTTTTGTGGTGGGTTGTATCGAAACCCCGCTGTGCCTCTGAGGCTCGGGAGTGGTGTCCGGTTTGTAACTATGGTGCTTCAGAGGCCCGGCGGGGTTTCTATACAACTCGCCACAAAACGGCGAGTCACTCAACCGCCGCGTGGAAATCGGCCGCACTCTTCCTTGTCACCTTGTCACCTTGTCACCTTGTCACCTTGTCACCCCGTCACCTTGCGGGCTTACAGCGGTTTGCCCTGGCTAGGCGGCGCAGGCTTGGTGAAGTGGATGTCGGTGTCGAGGATCACGGTGATCGAGGTGCCTCTAGGAAGGTCGACTTCCTTGTTCTTCCTGAGGGCACCGATTATCGCCCCAGTCGCCGCTCCGGCTCCGGCGCCAATGCCGACGCCTTTCAGGCTGCGAGTCCCAATGCCTCCCAACGTCCCGCCAATAGTCCCGCCCGCAACTGCGCCTTTGCCCGCGGCTTCGCCCTGCCCACCACTCGCCTGAATTTTTCCTTCCTCGCTCGGCGACGTGTTCTCATATCCTTCGGCCGATCCCACGACCGCTTGGATGTCACGAGTGGTCCCATCGGGAAGGATGATCGTATCGAACTTGAGTCCCAGCTCTGCTTTCCCTCGGAGTCGGGGTGCCTCCTTGCTGGTGTCTACGTGGCCGATAATGTAGCTCCCGACCGGGACAACGATCTTGTCGTTCTGAGTCACGGGGACTGCAATCCGCCCGTAGAACTTGTCTCCGGAGCTTGCAGTCCGGGTACTGATACTCCTCTCCAGAGTGATAAAGATCTCCGTTTTCCTCGTAATCGTCAGATCATCTATTGTCTGCGCTCTCAGGAGGCCACCAAGCCCAACGAGAACGAGTAAAGGCAGCATACTGGTGTTCATATCTCCTCCCAGGTATAGCGGCGCGGCCGCTTTTGGGCAAACAAGGCAAGTAGTATCATCCCGGCCACAAAGCCTCCGATATGGGCCCACCAGGCGACTCCCCCGGCGGTTTCGCTCGTTCGTGCAATCGCGGCGCTTCCGTTGAGAAGTTGAACCAGGAACCAGGAGCCGAGCACGAGCAACGCAGGCAGTTCAACGACCGGCCAGATGATGAGGAAGGGAACCAGGGTTAAGACCCGTGCAAAAGGGTAGCTGAGAACGTAAGCGCCGAGTACTCCGGCGATGGCGCCACTCGCCCCGATGCTCGGAACCCGGCTGTTCAAGTTAAAGAATATGTGAGCCGAACTGGCGGCGAAGCCACAAAGGAGGTAGAAGAGCAAGAATCGAAAGTGGCCCATTCGATCCTCGACATTGTCGCCGAAAATCCAGAGGTACCACATGTTGCCGATCAGGTGGAGCCAGCCGGCATGCATGAACATAGACACGAAAAGGGCAGTGAACGTCATGCTCAGGATCTGGCCGGGGTACTGACCGGTCAGCTGCAGTCTGGCAGGCACGACTCCGTAGTCGGCCACGAAGTGCTGCAGGGCTTCCTGCGGCAATGAGAGCTGGTAAAGGAAAACCAGTATGTTCACGATGACAATCAACAGGGTGATCAGGGGATACCGGCGGGAGGGGATGTTGTCTCTGAACGGAATCATTCTTCGCCGATTATCCCCCAAAAACGATTAGATGTCGTGAGGAGGTGGAAGGATCAAAAGGCAGAAGACAGAAGTCAGGAGTCAGGAGTCAGAAGTCAGAAGTCAGGAGGCAGAAGTCAGAATAATAAACAGAGCCAGGAGTCGTGCGTTTCTATTCTGACTCCTGACTTCTGACTCCTGACTTCTGTCTTTTATTCTGACTCCTGACTCCTGACTTCTGACTCCTGTTTTTACAATTTCACCACTTGCGCGAACTGGACGGCGGGAATGGCCCGGATTCGCTTCAGACAATCCTCACCGATCTCGCTGTCGGTGTTAACCACGCCGACGGCGTACGGCTTGTCGCCACCGCGGCCGAGGACGAAGGACGCGATGTTGATCTTCGAGTCTCCGAGAATCGTCCCGACCTGGCCGATCACTCCCGGGGTATCCTGGTTTCGGATAAACAGGAGGCAACCGCTCAGCTGGCTCTCGACGGGAATCCCGTCGACCGAGACCAGGCGTGGGCTGCCCTGGTGAAGAAGCGCGCCCTCAACCCATTCGCTGGCCTCTCCGGAGCGCAGCTGGATGCTGATCATGTTCGAGTAGCTTCGCTCCCGGCTGCTGACCGTCTCGATGACCGAGATCCCGCGCTCTTTGGCATAGCTTAGAGCGTTAACCTCGTTGACCGTTTCAGACAGCATGGGAGTCAGGACGGCCTTCACGATGTAACTGGTGATCGGCTTGTAGTTGCGCCGGGTCAGTTCGCCGTAATAGCGAATCCCGATCTCCGCGATCCGAATCTGGGAGATCTGGCTGAGGAAGGAACCAAGGCTCTCTCCCAGCCGGGCGTAAGGAAGAATCTGCCCCAGCTCTTTCGGCGTGATGGAGGGAAAGTTGACGGCGTTGCAGATAATCTCGTTTTGCAGGTAGTCGGCGATCTGGACCGCGATGTCGTATCCGACTTTAGCCTGAGCTTCGACGGTCTGACCAGCGATATGCGGGGTGACGATCACCTTGCCGGTCGCGACGAGTCGCGGATTGATCTGAGGCTCATTCTCAAAAACATCGAGCGCCGCCCCAACCAGCTTACCCTGCTCGAGCGCCTCTATCAGATCTTCCTCGACGATCAGCTTTCCGCGGGCGGTATTGACGATTGAGGCCCCTGTCTTCATCAAGCCGATCCGCTCCTTGTTGATCAACCCCTGGGTTTTCTCATTCATCGGCAGATGGAGCGTGAGGAAATCTGCCTCCCTGAGAATCTCTTCCAAAGGCCTCAATTCGACTCCGAGGTCGTGGGCGTACTGCTCGGTTACGAATGGGTCAAACGCCAGGACCTTCGTCTCGAAGCCCATTGCCCGTTTCGCGACGACCGAGCCGATTTTCCCGAGACCCAGAACTCCGAGTGTCTTGCCCTGCAGCTCCTGGCCCACGAAGGCGTTCTTGTTCCATTTGCCGGCTCTGAGGCAAGCATCGGCGAAGGGGATCTTGCGTGCGAGAGACAAGAGCAGGGCAATGGCATGCTCGGCGGCGCTCACGCTATTGCCGCCCGGCGTGTTCATGACTACGATCCCCGCGCGAGTGGCGCTCGGGAGATCGATATTGTCTACCCCGGCTCCGGCCCGTCCGATGACCTTTAGGTGCTGACCGGCCTCGATCACTTCTCGCGTGACCTTGGTCTTGCTTCGAACGATCAAAGCCTGCGCGTCCTTGATTTCGGAGAGGAGAGCCTCAGGCGAAAGTCCCGGCTGATTCACGACCCGGAGGCCCGATTGCTTCTGTAAATACTCAATCCCTTCTGGTGACAGACTGTCGCTAATGAGTACTTTCATGATTAGTTTCCTCTCGCCTCGAGCATTGCCGCCCTGACTCCAACGCCCGGCTCAATTGGTTGCCCCATCTCGATCAGGCACAATTCGATGGCGGAGAGGACCGAGAAAACATCGAGGGTGTCGAAATAACCCAAGTGGGCTATACGAATGATCTTGCCTTTGAGCTCGCCTTGTCCGCCGGCCACCTTCACGCCGAAACGCGACTCGAGCTTCTTGCTCAGTTCGGAGGCCGACACGCCTTCGGGTGGAAAAGCCGCAGTGGCAGCGCTGGCAGGGGAAGACGACAGCAGACGGAAGTTGAGGGCGAGGAGACCCTGGCGAGTGCAACGGGCCATCAGCTCCGCCTCGGCAATGACCTTGTCGAGACCCTCACACAGGATTTCCTTGCAGACGGCGTTCAAAGCGACGACAAGCGAGACGTTAGGCGTCCAGGCTGTCTGTCCGGCCTGTTGGTTTTTCAGCTCCTTTGCGAGGTTGAAGTAGTATCGCTGAGAAACAGCGCCGGCCATCTTCTGCAACGCGCGCGGGCTGATCGACATGAAAGCGAGCCCCGGCGGCAGCGCGAAGGATTTCTGGGAACCGCTGACGACCACGTCCAAGCCCCAGGCATCGGTTTCGAGCGGCTGACAGCCGGCCGTTGTGATTGCATCGACGACGACCAGGACTTCCGGGAAGTCCCTTCGGATCATATTCCCGATGGCCTCAAGATCGTGAGCCGTCGCGGTTGAGGTCTCACATCCCTGAATGAGCAGTCCCTTCGTGCCAGGGTTTCTCTGGAGGGCCTCACCTATTTCCTCGGCCGTTGCGGCATCTCCGTATTCCTTGGTAACGCTGACGCATGGTATTTGAAAAGCCTGGCAGATCTCCACCCATCGCTCGCCGAACTTGCCCACGACGACGGCGAGCGTCTGGTCCTGTGGCGAGAAGAGGTTACAGACGGCTGCCTCCATCGCTCCAGTGCCTGAAGCGGTTAAGATCAACATCTCATTTTGGGTTTTGAATACTTCTTGCAGCAACCGCCGTGTCTCCAGGAAGAGTTCCTTAAACTCCTGGGTCCGGTGGTGAATGATAGGTTTCGCCATCGCCAGCTGAGCCTGCGGCATCAGCGGGGTAGGGCCCGGTGTGAAGATCCTGGTTTTTCGCATAGTCGGGAATGATACAACGAGGCGAGGACAGAGACAATAAGCGGTCGTGAATCTGGACTGACCAAATTGGTCCAGGGTGACAAGGTGACAAGGTGACAAGGGGCACCATCGGAGGCCTGAAGGGCCGACAACATAATAACCCGGGGTTCCGCAAAATGCGCTTCACCCCGGGCTATTATGTTGTCGGCCCTTCAGGCCTCCGATGGTGCCCCTTGTCACCTTGTCACCTTGTCACGTCTTCAGTACCACTTCTTCCCATCCAGCCGGCAGGACAGGCGAAGGCGACGACGTTCGAGATCGGACGAGCCGGGGTAGAGGAGAAGCGCTCGGGAGACGAGGTCGAGCGCGTCCTGAAAAGCGCGCTTTCTGTGCTCCAGGATCTTGGCTGCCTCTTCGAAGGCTTCCAGAGGCGGCACCGCATCTTCGCGGATAAGAGTGAAACACAGATCGAGAGCCGCGTCGTCTTCACCCAGCCGTCTTTTCAGCCGCACCAGGTTGAAAAGCGCTTCCGCCCGACTCCTCGTGCACCGTTCGTCATCCAGGCTCTTTTCCAGGAAACCGGCCGCATGCGTGAGACGTCCACGCCGGAAATGAAACCGTGCCAAAGACAGCGAGTCAACTGCGGGTGCGAGTTCTGTGACCTCGACCGATTCAGCCGCCACGCCCAGCAGGATCGCCATGCTGATCACGTCCTTCCGATTGTGCTCGAGCACCTCTCTCAGGGTTCCAAACTCGCCCCAGTGCAGGAAATTGAAATAGCTGACGGGAATCAGGGCGCTCGGCACGTCCGGAAAGCGACTGTAATTCAATACATGGCGTTCGAGCGTTTGAAGGCAGCAGTCTTCGAATCGCCCTTTCCAAAGCAGCCGGCAAGGATGAAGGAGATCGAGGTGCAGGAGCCCCGGGCACGGGTTGTCCAAGCGCTGCAGCACAAAACGGTTCTCAAGCAAGCTCAGGTCGAACGTCTTTCCGTTAAAAGTAACCAGGTATCGGAAACCTCCAGCCCCAGAACCCAGGACAAACTCAGCAAAATCAGAGAGAAAAGCATGCTCCGATTCAAAGTCGGGGAGAAAGAACTGAACCAGCCGAAAACAATCGCTTTCGAAATAGCCGGCGCCAATCAGGAACGGATAGGTGCCGGCGCCGCCTGCGAGACCTGTCGTTTCGGTATCGAGGAAAAGCGTTGACTGAAGAGTGAAATTCGCAAGCTGCGCATTGCCGGCCAGGAGCGCAACCGTCTCTGCGGACAGCGCGGAAAGCTGGTCAAACGAGTGATCGCCATGGCTGTAGAAACAGGGGTACGTCTTCTCGACTCGCACCAGTTTCCCTGAGGCCGTCTCCTTCCAATATCCGTCGAGATGCTCGGCGATGGTGAACGACTCGCGGCGATGGATCTTCTCCAGGCGTTCGCGTAGATCGCTGCCTTCGTCTTCTGGTCCGTAAATGCTGCGAAGTCGAGACTTGAGGTCCATGATCAAACTGACAACTGACCAACTGACCAACTGACCAACTGACCAACTGACCAACTGACAACTGACCAACTGACCAACTGACCAACTGACAACTGACAACTGACAAACTGACAAACTGACGAACTGACAAACTGACGAACTGACGAACTGACAAACTGACGAACTGACAAACTGACAGACTGACAGACTGACAAAGTTACGATGTCCGCTCGGAGCCGATCAGCGCTCCCAGGATTTCGAGAGCGTGCCGCTTGGTCGTTTTCCCGAGCTCATCCACCGGTCCGACGCACGACGGACAACCATTCTTGCAGGTGCAAGAGGCGATCAGCTGCTGCGTTTCGCGAAGCAGCCGCGCGTGGTTAGCGAACAGCACTTCAGAGAATCCGACGCCTCCCGGGTAATTGTCGTAGAGGAAAATAGTCGGCTCGAACGTCACCAGTTGATCGGCCTTCTCCATTTCCGTCTGTCCCGAAGAAGAGTAGAAACCGAGGCCGTCCCGCTCCGCCTTGGCGAACCACCCGGCCGAGCGGTCACCCACGCTTCGGTCAATATCCCGGATGTCGCACATGAGCAGCAGGGTCGCCAGTGAGTGAAGCGCATAGGCGATCCCAAGGAAGGCATAGATGATCTCGCTTCGAGTGAGCCCCTCGGGAAGCTTTTCCTCCGCGACCGAAAACCAATACGAGGTGGTATGAAGCTCGTGGAGCGGAAGGTCGATTTTCCCGTACCCCAGGTTTTCGTGCGTGTACAGTTTGATCTTCTTGAACCCCGGGAACTTCTTCACCAGGTGAACCTCGCCATCCTCAACCGTCATGCAGCCGTCGACCTTGGTCTCATCGATGCGCAGCACCCGAAGACCGGAGTAGGTGATCGCCTCGGTGTAATGATCGATCTTGACCTCATGCACGTAGGCTTTTCGACGCTGGTAGTCCAGGTTATCCACGTAGAACTGCCGTCCCTCGCACATGTAGATCGCGTCCTTGTGGATCAGCTCAGGGGCGCTGTCGAAATCCACTTCGGCGATAGCTCGGTTCTCGTCATCGCTGTTCAGCACTAAGAAGTTCTCATCCGCGACGTGGCGCAAGCTAACCGAATCGGCCGGATAGCTCTCGTCGCTCCAGTGCCAGGAGCTGCCGGATTTGCACAGGATCCGTTTCTCGGTCAGAAACTCGAGGATCTCCGAGAGATTCTCGCCCCCGAAGCGCTCATCCTTCTGGAAGGGCAGCTCGAAGGCTGCACATTTCACGTGGCTGACAAGGATTTGGAGGTTATCGGGATGAATGAGGCCGTGTTCGGGAGACAAGCCGAAGAAGTATTCCGGGTGCGTGATGATGAACTGGTCCAGGGGCAGATTGCGGGCGATCAGAATCGCTACCGACCGGCCTGTTCTCCGTCCGGCCCGTCCCATTTGCTGCCAGGTGCTGGCCACCGATCCGGGGTATCCCACCAGGATGCATGCTTCCAGGCTTCCTATGTCGATCCCCAGCTCCAGCGCGTTGGTGCTGACGACGCCGAGCAATTCACCGTCCCGGAGCTCACGCTCGATTTCCCGGCGCGTCTTCGGTAAGTACCCGCCCCGATATCCTCTGACTCTGACGCGATCCGCAGGGTGCTTGTGCATCGAACGCTGAAGGTAACGCAGCAGCACCTCGACGTTCACCCGGCTGGAGGCAAAGGCAATCGTCTGCACGTCCTCTCTCAGGCATCGTTCCATAAGAGTGCGGGCCGTGGAGATCGCGCCGCGCCGCAGTCCCAGCTCCGGGTTGATGACGGGAGGGTTGTAGAAAATGAAGTCTTTTGCGGCCCGCGGAGCGCCGTTCTGGGTGACCGCGTGGACCTTTTCCTCCAACAGCTTCTCGGCCAGCTCAGCTGGATTCGCGATCGTTGCTGAAGCGCAGAAAAACTGCAATTGCGAGCCGTAGAACGCAGCAACCCGCTTCAGCCGTCGAAACACGTTGCACAAGTGACTGCCGAAGACACCGCGATAGGTGTGAAGTTCATCGACGATCACGTAGCGGACGTTCCGGAAAAAATGGACCCACTTTGGGTGGTGCGGAAGGATCGCCGTGTGAAGCATGTCCGGGTTGGTCAAGATGATCCGGGCATGCTCTCGGATTTTGCGCCGCATATCGGCCGGAGTGTCCCCGTCGTACGTATTCACTCCGAGTCCAAGGCCCCCGGCCTGAATCATCTGCTCCAACTCCGCCTGCTGATCCTGCGCCAGGGCTTTCGTAGGGAAAAGATAGACTGCCCGCGCTGACGAGTCGAGGGAGAGCTTGTGGAGAACAGGGAGGTTGTAGCACAGCGTCTTGCCGGACGCGGTCGGAGTCACGACCACGAAGTTCCGGCCCGAATGGGCCAGGTCCCAGGCTTCGCGCTGGTGGGAATAAAGCCGATGGATTCCGCGTGTACCAAGGGCGGCAGCCAGAGAAGGTGAAAGGTCGGGGGGCAAGTCCGAGTAGAGGCCCGGGTTTGCTTCCTGCTCAACCCAGGCGGTTATGTCTCCCCGTCTCCGCAAGGGCTTCAGCTGATTTAGAGCATTTTCTACTGTCATGACGAGTGTTTAACAGACTATCACTGTGAACTGACAGGAACACTGGGAATCTGACGTAGGTCTTACGGACTGCGATGGACGACATGGACCTGGTGGACGAAGTGGACAAGCGCATCCGGGGGTGTCCACTTCGTCCACCAGGTCCATGTCGTCCATCGCAGTCCGTGACCCTAATGCTTGATCTTATCGGCTCGAACACCTTATCATTCGAACTTTATGTCTTCGAACGTGATCCTGACGTGTTTTGCGGCTTGGCTGGTTCCCGGTGCGGGACACCTGATTCTTGGCAGATGGAAACGGGCAATCCTCTTTTTTGCCGGCGTGATTCTGCTGTTTGCTCTTGGCCTTTATCAGCAGGGAGTGCTTTTCGGTTTGACGCCTGGGCTGTTTGGTCTTCTGAAGTTTTTCGCTGATATCTGTATCGGCGCGCCGTACTTCCTCGGACGGCTGTTTGACTGGGGATCGGGTGACATACGGGCTTACGGCTACGAATACGGGAATACCTATCTCTATACTGCCGGCCTGCTGAACTCACTCCTGGTCCTTGATACTTTCGACATCGCCCAGGGAAGGAAGCAATGAATCACTACCTCGGCCTCTTGATCTTTTCCCTGACGGTTGCCTCCCTCTTCACGGCGATCAGCAAAGAAGCCGAGAATCGTCGGACGCGCTATTTCCTTACCATGCTGGGTTATATGGTCGTCGGCTCGCTGGTCGCGGGCTGGCTCATGTACTTCATTCCATGGTAAGTTGGAATGAAATACTGGATGCCAGCCCTGATTTTCGCCCTCCTTATTTTCATCATGTCTGCTCAGAGCAGTCCTCCGGGGCAGAGCCTGGCGCCGGATTACGTCGCTCACTTCGTTGAGTACGGCCTTTTTGCCCTCACTCTTCTCTGGGCTGTGACCCGAGGGTTGAAAAAGGCGATCACCTTCAATCGGGCCATTCTCTGTTTTTTCATTTCGTCGGCCTATTCGGCCAGCGACGAAATCCACCAGAGCCTTGTCCCGCACCGCACGCCACAATGGTCGGACATCGCTGCCGATGCGTTAGGCGCGGCGACGTTTCTCCTCATTGTCCTGACGTTTGCGTGGCTCAGGAGAAGACGGCACCTGGCGGCCGCTGTCCGCTGAGCGGAGTTGACCGCTGACCAACTGCGCTCCGGGTCCCCCGCGCGGTGCTTCTAACCCGGGGTTCCGCAAAAAACGCTCCACCCCGGGCTATCATGTCTCGGCCTTTCAGGCCGAAAACGCCTTCGGTCAGTTGGCCAGCCGGTCAGTCGATCAGCGGGCTAGATCACCTGGTAGATCCCGAGCTTCAGGTACTGCGTCTCGGGCATGGCGGGCAGGACGGGATGATCGGGCGACTGATGATGCCACTCAAGCAACTTCAGGCGGCGGTCGGCTCGAACCGCCGCTTCGTTAACCAGTTCGCGAAAGGCGTCCTCGAAAATATGGAACGAGCACGAAGCGGTGACCAGGATGCCTCCTTCGGTGAGCAAGCGCAGAGCCAGCTCGTTCAGGCGACGGTAACCTTTGCGGGCAGCGCCGACATGCTTCTTGCTCCTGGCAAATGAGGGTGGGTCGAGAATGATCAGGTCGTAGGTCACACCGGCATTCAGTTGTTCTTCAAGAAAAGTGAAGGTGTCCCGAACCACGAATTCCACATTCGAAAGGCTGTTCAGACGCCGATTTTCTTCGGCCCGGTCGATCGCGGCCTCGGAAATGTCGACTCCGACAACCTGGCTCGCGCCGGCTCTCGCGAGGTGGAAGGCGAATCCACCCAGGTTGCAGAAGCAGTCAAGCGCGCGAGCGCCGGGAGCATAGCGTGCGGCGGCTTGCCGGTTGAGCTTCTGATCCAGAAAAAAGCCGGTCTTCTGGCCGTGCAGCAAATCGACGAGATACCGGACTCCGTTCTCCTCGATGGTGATCGGTCCTGGATCGTCCCCGAAGAGAAGGCCGCTTCTTTCCGGCAGGTCTTCGTATGCGCGAAGGCCTGAATCATTCCTCTCGAAGATCCCTAGTGGCTGGAAGATCTGCTTGAGAGCGTTCACGATGACCGGAAGCCGGCGGTCCATACCTGTGGTCGTTGTCTGGATGACGAGATAATCCTGAAAGCGATCGACGAGGAGCCCGGGGAGCCAGTCGCTTTCGCCGTGGACCAGGCGATAGCACGATTCCTGTGGAAAGAGCCGGCGACGCAGCTCTGCGGCAGCCGAAAGTCGTTCCGAGAAGAAGCTTTGATCGAGTTCCTCGACGTCGGCGAGCAGAAGACGAGCTGTAATCAGGGAATGGGGATGGTAGATCGCGCTTCCCAGGCTTTCCTCCCGGGCAGTAAGCACTTCGACGATGTCTCCGGCGGCGGCGTCCGGATGGCGAGCGACTTCATTCGAGAAGACCCAGAGATGGCCCTGACGCAGACGGCGGTCTTCCTTGGGTTTCAGAATGAGCTGCACGGTTACCCTACTTTTCAGTCTGTCAATCTGTCGGTTTATCAGTCGGTCAGTCGGTCAGTCGTCCATGTACGACAGGACATCGTCGAGGGTCGGAATTCCGGCGCGGGCGCCCAAGCGGGTGCATGACAGTGCTCCGGCAACATTCGCAAACCGAAGGCACCGCTCCACACTCCAGTTCTGGAAGAGCCCGTAAGCAAAGCCGCCGTGAAACACATCCCCGGCTCCGGTCGTGTCTACGGCGGTGACTTGGATCCCGGGAACCTCGATAATCTCATCTTCCCACAGGAAGGCGCTTCCTGCACTCCCGCAGGTTATGCCGATAAAGCCGTGTGTGACTTTGGCGAGGGTCCGAACGCCGCTCTTCCAGTCTTTGGTTCCCGCGAACTGCATGACGAAGTGCTGGCTGGGGAGGACGAAGTCCACCAGCTCGAGCAGCTCTTCGACTCCTGGCTGAACCTTGTCGATGTCGATCGACACTTTCATCCCGGCCTTTCGGGCCCAGCGGGCTGCCTTGATCCTGGAAGCCTGATCGTGACCGTCAATGTGCAGCAGCTGTCCGTCCACGATGACCTCGCGCCTGACTTCATCGGCGAGGTATTGGAGCTTGGGGTCCCTATCCCAGATGATGGTACGTTCGCCGGTCACGCGGTCGACAATAATGACGGAAAACTGGCTGAAAGCGTCCGGGACCACGTCTACGCAGACTTCCATCGGCTCTTTTCGCAGATCCTGGAGCGAAAACTGCCCGATCTCATCGTCGCCGACGCGACCGACATACCGGACGCGAAGACCGTATCGGGCGACCATGGCAGCGGCAGTGGCTACCTGTCCTCCGCCCATCTTGAAAAGAGCTTCCATCTGGATCTTGGTATTGTGCTCCGGATAGTGGGGCACCATGCAGACCCAGTCGACAGCATTCTCTCCGAAGCCGACCATCTGAAAAGACCGGTTCTCGGGCCATTTAGTGTTAAAGAAGACTTTATCGAGTGCTGTTTTCATTACACGAAGAGGCCTTGGTCCGCAAAGCTGAAGTATCTGAAGCCGCCAATGATAACATGATCAAGAGGCTTGATCCCGATTATTCTGCCCGTTTCCAGCAGTCTGCGGGTAATCTGGATGTCTTCCTGGCTCGGGGCGGGGTCTCCGCTCGGGTGATTGTGCACGAAGAGCACGGCAGCTGCCGCTTCCTGGATCGCCGGGCGGAAGACTTCCCGGGGATGGACTAGCGAGGCGGTGAGAGAACCTTCGGAAACTTTGACGATCTTGATGATGCGGTTCTTGCCGTCCAGGAGCACGTCCCAGAAGCACTCCTTCTTAAGCTCTTCAAACTGCGGGCGGAAATGTTCGTAGATCTCAAAGGAGGAGCGGAAGGACTTCCCGGGCAACAGGATACGCTGGGCAAGACGCCGCTGCAGGTTCAGCGCGGCGAGAAGCGCAATCGACCTGCGGTGACTCAAGCCCGCCGAGCGGAAATCAGAGTAGGTTCCTTTGCTCAGGTTGTGCAGGCTCTTGAAATAGTTGAGCAGGCGGTTGGCCTGCGCCCAGGAAGCGAGCTCGGAGCTTCCGGGGCCGAGCAGAAGGGCGATAACTTCCGCATCGGACAGAGAGTCCCAGTCGGTGAGAGAGAGCCTCGAAGCCGGGAGGTATTCCTGTGTTGCCCTTAACATTCGCTTCCTCTACCATTACGCTCGAGTCCGAAAATCTACGAAGGTTTTCGAGATTTTTCCTCTATTTTTTCATCAAGAATCTTATGAGACGGATTTTGCTCATCTTGTTGATGCCCGCTTTCGCCCTGACGCCGCTTTTCGCCGACAATATCAATCCAGAGGAGGTCATCCAGAAGTTCGCTCAGAAGGAAAGCGAGTTGCGGGACCTGTGGGAAAAATACACTTACACGCAGAAGATCGAATTTCAGGTCCTCAGTCGTGCAGGCTCGGTAAGGGAACGCCAGTTGATGGAGATAGAGGTCTACTTCACGAATGATGGCAAGCGCCAGACCCGCATCCTCTCTGATCGCGGGAAACTGGAATCCCTTCGAGTGAGCAAAGAAGATATTTCCGACGCTGTCGGCGTTCAGCCTTTTTCTCTCACGACCGAGGAGCTTGCGCAGTACAACATCACATATGAAGGCCAGGAGACGGTCGACGAGCTGGACACTTACGTGTTCAACGTCGAGCCGAAGAAGATCGAAAAGAAGAAGCGCTATTTCCAAGGCCGCATCTGGGTTGATCAGCAGGATTTCCAGATCGTCATGAGCCGTGGAAAAGCGGTCCCCGATTACCGGGACAACAAGTTCCCGGAGTTCGAGACCAGACGAGAGCAAATCGACGGCAACAACTGGTTCCCCACCTGGACGAAGGCCGAGGACACTCTGATTTTCGACAACGGAAACGATGTCCGCGTCCGCCAGTTCATCACCTACGAGAACTTCAAGAAGTTCGA
>Ga0105091_10000814_pt1 | contig 13473 bp, 14 predicted proteins | sample PPLLak1March2015_FD_87022 | JGI IMG/M metagenome (GOLD analysis project Ga0105091, IMG submission 87022) | Freshwater sediment microbial communities from Prairie Pothole Lake near Jamestown, North Dakota, USA - PPLs Lake P7 Core (1) Depth... | ecosystem: Environmental > Aquatic > Freshwater >... | reverse complement strand
CCCACCAAAGATTAATGGAGTGGTAGTTCAGTTGGTTAGAATACCGGCCTGTCACGCCGGGGGTCGCGGGTTCGAGTCCCGTCCACTCCGCCAAATGCGTATAACCGACTGATTTTTTAAACTTGTTTAAAAGCAGCGGTAAATACTTAAAAGGGATTTAACTTAAATGTTGAATCCCTTTTTTCATGCCCTCAGATCCTGAGTGGTTCCGAAATCCGGCTTAATTATCTATAGTTAATCAGGAGGTATTCAGATTCTTCCCCGGGGTGTTCAGCGCTTTGAAATAACTAAAATTTTGGCTCAAAACGTTATGATTAGATGTGGCAGTAGGAACCAGAAACGGTTAGCAAAATATTGCCAAACCCAATAAAATAGGGCATCATGAACCGGTTCGGGCAATGCCAAGGTGTTTCACCCAGGTAGCCAAATTAAGGTGAACGTAGGTTCGCCTTTTTCATTTATCAAAATCCATCAGGTAGGATTATTATGTTCGATTTCGTGCAAGAGAAAAAACGCGTAGTACAGGTTGTTTTGTTCCTTATCATTATTACTTTTGGTTTTTTTGGCGTAGATTCGTACAGGAAATCTGGTGGTGGAAGTGATGTGCCTGCGACGATAAATGGAGAGAAAATAAGCCAGCAGGAATTTAACAACGCGCTGCGTCAACAACAAGACCGGGTGCGCGAACAGGCTGGGGCCAACTTTGATCCTGCATTATTCGATAAGCCGGAAATCAAGCAAATGATACTGGACAGCCTGATTAATCAGCGGTTGTTAAGTTCACAGGCGCGTAGTGTAGGATTGACTTTGAGCAATGATCAGTTGGCGCAAATTATTGCTGGCATCGAGGCATTTCAAAAAGACGGAAAGTTTGACAAGCAGCGTTATGAGGCGGCATTAAGCAGTCAGAATATGTCGCCCGTTATGTTTGAATCTCGTGTAAGAGATGAATTGAGCACCCGCCAATTGGTTGATGCTTATACCAAGAATGGCTACGCTTCGCAAACCGGTGCAGATAATTTAATCCGTTTAAATGAGCAGCAGCGAGTAGTCAGAGTGGCTCAGATTTCACCGGATACCTATGTAAAAAAGGTACAAGTTGATGAGGCGGCAGTTAAAGAGTATTACGATAAAAATCAGAAAGAATTTCAAACTCCTGAACGCGCACGTGTTGAGTATTTAATCTTTTCAGCTGCAGCTTTGCAAGCTCAGGTGACTGTGGATGAGGCTGAAATTAAAAAATATTATGATGAGCATCAGTCTGAATTCAGTACTCCCGAGTTGCGCAGGGCTGCACATATCCTGATTGCGGTCGATGCAAAAGTATCGGATGCCGAGAAGCATGCTGCTAAAGCCAAGGCTGAGGATATATTGGAGCAGGTGAAGCAGAGGCCTGCACAATTTGCCCAGCTTGCTCAGAAATATTCTCAGGATCCTGGTTCGGCTGCGAATGGCGGCGATTTGGGAATGTTTGGCAGGGGTATGATGGTAAAGCCATTTGATGATGCCGTGTTTAAGCTTGTAGTGGGTGAGACCAGCGCACTTGTGCAGTCTGATTTTGGCTTTCATATCATTAAATTGCTTGCGGTGAAGGGCGGCAAAGCTCAGGCGCTTAATGAGGTTAAAAGCACCATTGCGCAAAAAATTAAATCACAAAAAGCCAACGATAAATATGCCGAGCTGGTCGAAAAGTTTAGCAATACCGTCTATGAGCAAAGTGACACTCTCAAACCTGCGTCTGAATTGGTGAAATTCCCGTTGCAGCAAGTTGCATGGTTGAGCAAAGGGCAGATAGGAGTTTCGCCATGGACGGAGAAAGCTTTGCAGGCTGTGTTTTCCGACGAGGTGGTGAAAAATAAGCGAAATACAGCGGCCATAGAAATTGCACCGAACACTCTGCTTGCTGCAAGAATATTGGAACATAAAGCAGAAAGTGTATTACCTTTGGCAGAAGTTGCCGCATCGATTAGGGAAAAGATGCGTCGTCAGCAAGCGCAAGATTTTGCCGTTAAACAGGGTGGTTCAATACTGGCGCAGTTGCAGCAAGGCGCAGCTGCTGACGTTGAATGGAAATCTGCCCAGACTGTGACGCGTTCTCAGCATACAGCATTGGATAATGAAGTTACGCGCCAGATATTCAAAGCAAATGTAACGAAGCTTCCGGCTTATATCGGATTGGAGAGTGCACAGGGCGGATATGTGCTGGCGCGTATTGATTCGGTCAAAGAAGTCGAGTCCATAGACGATGGAAAGCGTGCACGTTACATGCAGCAATTGCGCCAGATGATCGGCGAAGAATTGTTGCAGGCATATATTGCTGATGCCAAGCAGCATGCCAGTATCAGCATTGCACCCTTCGTGACGGAAGAAAAGAAAGATTGAATAATTTGGAGTGGTAGTTCAGTTGGTTAGAATACCGGCCTGTCACGCCGGGGGTCGCGGGTTCGAGTCCCGTCCACTCCGCCATATAAATAACTCGATTTTTTAGATTTAATGTTTTTGAATCTTAAAAGTACGAGAATAAAAAATTTGCCACCATTGAGTGGCATTTTTTTTAACGCACAAGATTTAAATTTCTGATTTTTATGTTGAAACGACATTGAAATTTTTGCGAATATGAATAGTTTTGATGCAATCGTATATAATATTCAGCTAAATATATTTGGTGTTAGCGGGTGTCTAAACGAATGCTGGAAGTGATTAAATGCTTGAAGTGAAAGATTTGGCATGCGCGCGTGGAGAACATCAATTGTTTTCAGGCTTGTGCTTTACACTTTCCGCTGGTGAATTGTTACAGGTGCAGGGCGAGAATGGCAGAGGTAAAACCACGCTGTTGCGTACACTATGCGGATTCACCCAGCCGTTTGCCGGTGAGATTCGTTGGCAAGGGGTGGATATCAACAGTCTCGAAGAAGAATATTATGCCGATGTGATTTACCTTGGTCATTTGAATGCGATCAAAGATGAATTGAATGCGCTGGAAAATCTGCGTATCAGTAGTGCACTGTCGGGTTGTGAGGTGAGTGACAGTGTTGCAATTGCAGCCTTGCGTCGTATGGGACTGCGGGGACGTGAAACTTTTCCGGTTAGAGTGTTGTCACAGGGGCAGCGTCGTCGCGTGGCTCTGGCGCGCTTGCTGCTCAGCAAGGCTACTCTGTGGATATTGGATGAACCACTGACTGCTCTGGATGTGGATGCTGTTGGCCTGATGCAGGAGATAATAGGCGAGCATTTGGGTCGCCAGGGCATGGTTATTTTCACAACACACCAGATGCTTGAGGTTGCGGGCGTGGAAACTAGACGATTGACACTGTCATGAATAAGTTATCGCTACCCGCTTTGATGCGCTTGGTTATTGGCCGCGACTTGATACTGGCAATGCGCAGGCGCGCCGATGTACTGACGACACTGATTTTTTTTGTCATGGTGGTGAGTTTGTTTCCCCTGGCGGTCGGATCCGAGCTGGATTTGCTGCGCAAGATGGCGCCGGGTGTAGTGTGGGTGGCGGCACTGCTTGCTTCGATGCTGTCCCTGGGACGCATGTTTTCGGCTGATTATCTGGATGGCACGCTGGAGCAAATGCTGCTTGTGCCGCAGTCGCTGTCGATGCTGGTCCTGGGCAAAATCGTTGCGCACTGGATGTTATCCGGGTTGCCGCTGGTGTTGATTGCGCCGGTGTTGGGGCTGCAGTTTGATATGTCCGGAGAAGCATTGTTGGTGCTGGTTGCCGCGCTGCTGCTGGGAACACCGGTGTTGAGTATGATAGGCGCTTTCGGCGCGGCACTTACTTTGGGTTTGCGCGGAGGCGGAGTTTTGGTTTCCCTGCTGGTATTGCCACTGTGTATACCTGTGCTTATTTTTGGCACGGGAGCGGTAGCCGCCGTCACGGGCGGAATGAGTGCAGCACCTAATCTGTCGTTACTAGGTGCATTTTTATTAATGTCGTTGCTGTTTACGCCGTGGGTTTCGGCGCAAGCATTGCGTATTTCAATGGAGTAATGATTGGCTATTAACTGGTTTAAATATTCAGCCCCAAGCTCATTCTACGGTTTGGCAGGGAAGCTGATTCCCTGGTTTGCCTGGCCTGCGGCAATATTGTTTTTTGTGGGCATGTATATCGGTTTCTTTGTTGCCCCCACGGATGCAGTTCAGAGCGAGGCCTATCGCATCATATTCATCCATGTACCCGCATCTATTTTATCCATGATTGTTTATCTGGTCATGGCCGCTTATGCAGCATTGGGTCTGATCTTCAATACGCGCTTGTCATCCATGATGGCAACGGCTCTGGCGCCTACCGGCGCGCTACTTGCCTTCATCTCGCTGTGGACCGGCGCCTTGTGGGGCAAGCCGATGTGGGGGGCATGGTGGGTTTGGGATGCGCGCTTAACGTCTGAGCTGATTTTACTGTTTTTATATCTTGGTTTCATTGCATTGCAGGCTTCGATAGAGGATCCGCGTCGTGCCGACCGTGCCGGTGCATTGCTGGCGATAGTAGGTTCGGTGAACGTGCCGATCATTTATTTTTCAGTGCAATGGTGGAATACCCTGCATCAGGGATCAAGTATCAAGCTCAGCGGAACCAGTATGCACATCGCCATGCAGCAGGCGATGTTTACCATGCTGGCAGCGCTGTGGCTGTATGTGATAGCTGTCGCCCTGCTGCGTGTGCGCAGCATTATTCTGGAGCGTGAACGCAATACGCAGTGGGTGGCAGAATTGGCGGAGGTGAAGCAATGAACTGGTCAGAGTTTTTTGCCATGAAGGGCTATGGATTGTACGTGTGGGGTTCGTATGGTGTCGGTCTTCTAGTGCTTGTTATCGAAATCATATTAGTACGTCACAGAAGAAAAGTTGTTTTGCATCAATTACGCTTGCTAGGTGATGTTGGAAATGAGGATCAGAAATGAAACCACGTCAAAAAAGATTTATGTTCATCATTGCAGGTGTTGTCATTTTCAGTGCTGCCGTAGGCTTGATTTTGTATGCCTTGCAGAACAATGTCAGCCTGTATTTTACACCCACCCAAGTCTATAACAAGGAAGCGCCGCAGGGGCGTAATTTCCGTATTGGCGGACTGGTGGTTGAAAACAGTGTTGTACGACAGAAAGACGGGTTGACTGTGCAGTTCGCAGTGACGGATACTGCCCAAACAATGCAAGTGCGTTACAAAGGCATCCTGCCGGATCTTTTCAAGGAAGGTAAGGGCGTCGTTGCACATGGACAAGTCGATGCTGAAAATATTTTTCAGGCTGATGAGGTCCTCGCCAAGCATGATGAAAACTACAATGCAGCTGAAGTTGTTACTGCTTTGGAAAATGCTAAAAAGGATAAATCTGTAATTCCTTCATCGCAACCTGCCGCATCTGAATATCAGATTCCCACTACAAAATAATTACGGTAATTACAAATGATTCCAGAAATTGGTAATTTTGCACTTGCACTTGCACTGGCATTGGCACTCATTCAAGGTGTTTTGCCCATATGGGGTGCTGCCCGCTCTAATGCAGTTTTGATAAGTACAGCACGGCCTCTTGTTTTTGGGCAATTTGTTTTTGTTTTTATTGCGATGATTTGTTTGGTGCAAGCATTTCTGGTGAATGATTTTTCAGTATTGTATGTAGCCCAGCACTCAAACTCTCAATTGCCGGCACATTTTCGTTTTGCAGCAGTATGGGGTGGCCATGAAGGGTCCTTACTGTTGTGGGTATTTATTTTAAGTATATGGACAACAGCGGTTGCGCTTTATAGCAAGCATCTTCCTGATGAAATGGTGGCTCGTGTACTGGGTGTGATGGGATTAATCTCGGTTGGCTTCCTGTTGTTTATGTTGTTTACATCTAATCCGTTTGATCGCCTGCTGCCTGCTGCGATGGATGGCAGGGATTTAAACCCGCTGCTGCAGGATATTGGCCTGATCATTCATCCGCCTTTGCTGTATATGGGTTATGTTGGTTTTTCTGTAGCCTTCGCTTTTGCGCTTTCCGCGTTGCTATCTGGCAAGCTTGATGCAAGCTGGGCTCGCTGGTCACGTCCTTGGACGACCATGGCATGGGTATTTTTGACACTGGGCGTGGCTCTGGGAAGCTGGTGGGCCTATTACGAGCTTGGTTGGGGCGGCTGGTGGTTCTGGGACCCTGTGGAAAATGCTTCATTCATGCCGTGGCTGGTTGGCACTGCGCTGATACATTCCCTGGCTGTGACTGAGAAACGCGGCGCATTCAAGAGCTGGACGGTGCTGCTTGCCATTTCTGCATTCTCGCTCAGCCTGCTGGGAACCTTCCTGGTGCGCTCCGGAGTGCTGACATCTGTGCACTCATTTGCAACAGACCCAAAGCGCGGCGTATTCATTCTTGCCTTCCTGGTTGTGGTAATCGGTGCTTCGTTATTATTGTTCGCCTGGCGTGCACCGAAAATTGGTCTGGGTGGAAAGTTCGATCTGATTTCGCGTGAATCATTTCTATTGTCCAATAATGTACTTTTTGCTGTCGCGGCGGCTTCTGTCTTTTTAGGCACGCTCTATCCTCTGTTTGTGGATGCGCTGGGCTTAGGCAAGATTTCGGTTGGCCCACCGTATTTCGATTCTGTATTTGTTCCAATTATGGTGCCTATGGTACTGCTGATGGGATTGGGTCCAATTGCGCGCTGGAAGCAATCCAGCGTGCCCGATCTATGGGTGCGTGTACGCTGGGCTTTAGCCTCAAGCGTGATCATCGCGTTGCTTCTGCCGCTGGTAATTGGTAAGTGGACAGCTATGATCGCTCTTGGATTGCTGCTGGCAATGTGGCTCATAACCACGGTTATAGAAGACTTGAATAAACGTATTGGCGGACGCGAGGGCAGCGTGCTGAAGCGTATTAAATCCCAGTCTTTTAGCTATTACGGCATGCAATTGGCACATCTTGGTGTGGCGGCCTTCATCATCGGTGTGACGATGGTAAATGGATACGAGACTGAGCGCGATGTGCGTATGGAGATTGGTGATACGGTTGAGGTGGATTCATATGTATTCCGTTTTGATGGTACGCGCGAAATCGAAGGGCCTAATTACCAGGCTTATCAGGGGCGAGTAACAATTACTCAAAATGACAAACTGGTTGCCGAGCTATATCCCGAGAAGCGAACATACAATGCCTCTGGCATGCCGATGACTGAGGCTTCCATTGATACCACTCTGTTTCGGGACTTGTATGTTTCCCTGGGTGAACCAATACCCGACAGTAATGGTGCATGGGCAGTGCGGGTTTATTACAAACCCTTCGTTGTGTGGATATGGGGTGGATGTTTCATGATGGCTTTTGGGGGCATACTTGCCATCAGTGACAGGCGTTATCGTATTCATGCACGCAAAGCGAAAGTACTGGATGAAAAAGCGGGAAGTACGCCACTCAAAGGAGACGCCGTATGATGCGCTTCATCCTGCCATTTGTGATTTTCATCATACTGGCTACTTTTTTATTTGTTGGTTTGAACCTCAATCCGCGCGAAGTGCCTTCACCTCTGGTGGGAAAGCCAGCACCTGAATTCTCACTGCCGCAGCTACATAACCCTAACAAGCAGTTTTCACCACAGGAAATGAAGGGCAAGGTCTGGTTGCTTAACGTTTGGGCTTCCTGGTGCGCTTCATGCGAAGCCGAACACCCGCTGCTGATGGAGCTGGCAAGGCAGAATATTGTGCCGATTGTTGGTCTGGATTACAAAGACAAGCGGGAGGCCGCGCTGAAGATGCTGGAACATCGCGGAAATCCTTATGTGATCACCGTATCTGATCCAGAGGGGAGAACAGGAATTGACTATGGCGTCTACGGCGTGCCGGAAACCTATGTGATCGACAAGCAGGGCGTGATCCAGCACAAGCAGATTGGCCCGGTCACAGAGGAAAGCATCAGGGATAAAATTCTGCCTCTGATAGCGGAACTGGAGAAAAAATAATGCATAATATATTGATTTTACTGATGTTTTTATCTTTGCCTGCCTATGGTGGCGAAGCGCAGGATATGGCGAAAGATCCCGTGCTGGAAAAACGTATGGTTGTTCTGGCTGAAGAGCTGCGCTGTCTGGTATGTCAAAATGAATCGCTCGCCAGCTCACATGCGGATTTGGCTGAAGATTTGCGCCGCGAAGTGCGCGAGCTGATGCAAAAAGGCATGTCGGACCAGGAAATCAAGGATTACCTGGTGGCGCGTTATGGTGATTTTGTGTTGTATGAACCGCCGATGAAAAGCTACACACTGTTGCTTTGGCTTGGCCCCTTTGCATTGCTGACGGGCGGACTGGGCGTGCTGGTTTATCAATTGCGCAATCGTCGTAAAACGGTGGCAGAAGCCACACTCAGCCTAGAATCCGAAGCCCGCGCAGTAGCTTTGCTTAACGACGAAAAGAGATAAATCAGCATGATAATTTTTTGGATAATTTGTGCGCTAATGCTGGCTATTGCCATGCTGTTTATTGTGTTGCCATTGTGGCGCGGCAATATAAAAAACAATGCAGTACAGAGGGATGGCGCCAATCTCGAAATTTTCCGCGACCAGATTGCGGAAATGGATGCCGACCTGCGTAATGGCCTGTTAACCCAGGAAATGTATGAGCAGGGCAAGCGTGAATTGCAAACACGCTTGCTGGATGAGGTTGGAGAGGTGCAGAGCACTGCAGCAGTTCGTAACCCGCTTAAGCTATTGGCGCTGGTCTTGTCTGTATTGCTGCCCGTGGTAGCTGTTGGAGTTTACTGGAATGTTGGCAATCGCCATGCCGTGTTGCCGCAGGAGAGCAGCGCCAGCACGGAAAGTTTCGGTATTGTTCGCTCTGCTTCAGCACTTAAGGCACTGGAAGAGAAAGTGGCGGCCCAGCCGGATGACGCTAATGGTCTGTTTCAATTGGCTCGCTCATATAGTGAAGTGGAACGTTTTGCCGATGCTGCACAGGCTTTTGACAAGCTGACCCAGCTTGTTCCGAATGAAGCGCAACTTTGGGCAGATTATGCCGATGTGCTGGCGATGGCTTCTGACAGGTCTTTGCTTGGCAAACCCACTGAGTTACTTAACAAGGCATTGGAGCTTAACCCGGTAAATTTCAAGGCACTTGCGCTCTCGGGATCTGCTGCGATGGATAGAGGCGACTACGCTGCTGCTGTGCGTCATTGGGAAAAACTGTTGCAGGCGTTACCGAAGGACGATGAAAATGCAAAAATTATCGAGGGGGGAATTCAGCAGGCACGCGCTTTCATGGCACAAAAAAATGGTGGAAAGCCTCCTGTAAAAGCCCAGCGTGCAACTGGCGAGGCACAAACGCAAACAGCGAAAAATGGTACGGAGGGTATTACTGGCACCGTCGTATTAAGCGCTTCTCTTAAGGCTCAGGCCAACCCGGATGACACGCTGTTTGTGCTGGTGCGTGCCGCGCAGGGACCCAAGATGCCATTGGCGATAGTGCGCAAGCAGGTTAAAGACTTGCCGTTGAAATTTACCCTGGACGACAGCACAGCGATGTCTGCTGAAATGAAGATGTCAAATTTTGATCAGGTCGTCGTGATTGCGCGCATATCAAAATCTGGCAATGCCATGACTCAACCTGGTGATTTGCAGGGAATGAGTGGCACCATCAAGCCAGGTACAAAAGGATTGAAAATTAATATAGACCAGGTTTTGCCGTGAAGCGGAAGCAAGCCTGAAAAAATAAAAAACCCGCAAAGATGCGGGTTTTTTATTTGGTTTGAATGTGTTGGCTTGGTGCCTGCACCTTTATTGTGGTGATTGTTATAACATATTGATTGTTATGTATTTAATTGATATGCGCAATTTATTATTTGCTATCAATTTTGGCCAGTGACTGACATACTTCGCCACAGGGTAATTCCGGATGAGTAAGTTCTGTAGTTCGATTGCATCAACAATTCAAATAAAGGCAAGACCATGAATGACAGAATTCGCCACATTATTGAACAAATCAATGCGCTCGAAGAAGAAATTCAGACTGAGTTGAATGAGCAGAAAAGCCGATTGTTTTATCAAATTCATGGCAAGCGCATCGAATTTGAACGCTCAATCAGGGATAAACATCGTAGTTTAAAGCTGGGAATTATTCGCTGGTTTTTGACTGTGCGCCCACAGAACTATATTACTGCGCCGATTATTTACGGAATGATTGTGCCAATGTTACTGTTCGATTTTTGTGTCTGGTTTTATCAGGCGACCTGTTTCCCTGTTTATGGTATTCGTAAAATCAAAAGGGCTGACTATATTGTGTTTGATCACCGGCACTTGGCCTATCTGAATGTCATTGAGAAATTCAATTGTCTTTACTGTTCATATGGCAATGGGCTAATGGCTTATGCGACCGAGATATTTGCTCGAACTGAGCAGTATTTCTGCCCTATTAAACATGCGCAAAAAATTTTTGGGAATCATGCACGCTATCAAAATTTTTTGGACTATGGCGAGGTGGAAGATTTGCATAAAAAACTTGAAGATATTCGTGTTTCGCTCATCAGGGAAAATGATAATTCGACTAATCCATAACGGCATGAAGTAAGGAATATTTATGACTATTCGCTCATTTAAAGGTAGCATCCCCAAGCTTGGCACGGGCGCTTATGTTGACGACAGTGCTGCGGTTATAGGTGATGTCGAGCTGGGCGAAGATGCCTCCATCTGGCCAATGTGTTCGATACGCGGTGACGTGAATTTAATTCGTATTGGTGCGCGCAGCAATATTCAGGACGGCAGTGTCATTCATGTTACTCACCGCCACAGTGGACTTCCAGAAGGCCATGCAACGTGCATCGGCAGCGATGTTACCGTGGGTCATAAGGTAATGTTGCATGGCTGCACGGTGGAAGATTTGTGTCTGATCGGAATGGGTTCCATTGTGCTGGATGGTGCAATTATTCGCTCGAAAGTATTACTGGGGGCAGGATCGCTGGTGCCGGAAGGCAAGGATCTTGAAGGGGGATACCTGTGGCTGGGACGTCCGGCAAAAAAGGTGCGAGAACTAACCGAACAGGAACTGAAGTGGTTTGAGTATTCGGCAAAACACTATGTAAAACTTAAAAACGATTATATGGAATAGGGCGGTTTATTGCGTGTTTCCAAACCTTGTATTTTACATAAGTACTTGATTGTATTGAGTATTTTTTATGAGTCAAGTCTCGGTTAGTGGCGTCAATCTTTAGGATAAGATTGTTGTTTAACCCAGCATCGCCTTCAAGCGTGCCAGCTTGGCCTTGCCTTCCTCCTTGCTGACTTCCGGTGCGCTGCCCGCCGGAACCGCTCCTGCAAAAATTACATCGTCTGCAGGAAGCTCTTTCAGGAAGCGGCTGGCTTCGCAGTTTTGCCACTCTTTGCCACGCCTGCGCTTGATGCAATAGCTGATGTGCAGAGAGCGTTGCGCGCGGGTGATGCCGACGTACATAAGACGTCGCTCTTCTTCAATTTGTTCGGGTGATTCGCTGCGCTGGTGCGGCAATACACCTTCCTCTACCCCCACCATAAACACATGGCCAAACTCCAGTCCTTTTGCAGCATGCAGCGTGGAGAGAGAAACCGCATCGGTCTCTTCTTCGCGCGATTCGAGCAGATTCATCAGCGCGATAGTCTGCGTCATCGCCAGAAGATTTTTTTCATCCGCGGCTGACTTCCGGTTGATCCAGCCGATAAAATCCGACACGTTTGACCATTTGCTCTCGGCCTGTTTCGGTTCATGACTGTCGAAAAGCCATGCTTCGTAATCGATTGCGCTCATCAAATCGGTCAGTACCGGCGTGCACTCTTCCTTGCCTGCACGGTCTTGCATGCGGTTGATGAATTTGCAGAAAGTGAGCAGTTCTTCATGTTGGCGCGCGGGTAATTGCTGCTCCATGGCGCTTTCAAATGCCGCTTCAAACAGGCTGATATTGCGTGTACCCGCATAGGTCGCCAGCTTTTCCAGGGTCTGGTTGCCGACACCGCGCTTGGGTGTGGTGATGGCACGGATAAAGGCGGGATCATCGTCTGGATTGGCAATCAGACGCAGGTAGGCGACCAGATCCTTGATCTCTGCACGCTCAAAGAAGGATGTGCCGCCACTCACGGTGTAGGGCACATTTTGTGCGCGCAATTGCTCCTCGAAGCCGCGCGACAAATGGTTGCTGCGGTACAGAATGGCGTAATCGGCAAACTTGGTGCGATGCTCGAACTTATGCGCCAGCAGCCTCAAGATGACAGACTCTGCTTCATGTTCCTCATCTTTGGCGGCGAAGACACGCACCTGATCCCCCAGGCCATGCTCACTCCACAAATTTTTATCAAACAGCTTGGTGTTGTTTTTGATCAGATGATTTGCGCTTTGCAATATGCGCTGCGAGGAGCGGTAATTCTGTTCCAGTTTTACCACCTTTAAATTCGGGTAGTCGCTCTGCAGATTCTGAATATTGGCCGTACTGGCACCGCGCCAGGCATAAATTGACTGATCGTCATCACCCACTGCCGTGAGCGCAGCGCGTGACCCACCCAGCAGTTTCATCAACTGGTACTGGCAAGCATTGGTATCCTGATATTCATCCACCAGTATGTAGCGCAAACGTTGCTGCCAGCGTAACAGGGCCTCAGGAAATTGATTGAACAGATCGACCGGAAGGCGGATCAGGTCATCAAAATCCATCGCCTGGTAAGCGCGCAAAGTTTCCTGATAGCGCGAGTAGAGCAGGGCTATGCGCTGCTCTGCTTCTGTTTCTGCCAGACTTGCCGCGTGTTCAGGTGAAATGAAAGCGGCCTTCCAGTTCGACATCATGCTTTGCGCGATACGGATGTCCTGTTTGTCTGGTGCGCCCAGTAATTCACTAATGATTTTACCGGTATCGGCCGTGTCAAAGATTGAGAAGCTTTTTTTATAACCGAGCAGGCCTGCTTCTTCACGCAGAATTTGCATGCCCAGGGCATGGAAAGTGCAGATTGTCATACCCTTGGCATCTTTGCCGGACAACAGTTTGCCAACCCGCTCGCGCATTTCGTTAGCAGCCTTGTTGGTAAAGGTAATTGCCGCAATATTGCGCGGCGAATAGCCGCATTTTTCCACCAGATACGCCAGCTTTTGTACGATCACACGGGTTTTGCCGCTACCCGCGCCGGCCAGCACCAGTAAAGGGCCATCCAGATAGCTAATGGCTTCGCGCTGAGCGGGATTGAGTGTATTGGGTTCCATGGGCTGTAAATGAAAAAACCTCACATTGCTGTGAGGCTTTAAATAATTCGTTGGCTCCCCGACCTGGATTCGAACCAGGGACCTGCGGATTAACAGTCCGTCGCTCTACCGACTGAGCTATCAGGGAATTGACAAGACCGGCATCATACTGAGTCTGTCCACTTTGGTCAAGGATTCGACTGTAACATTCCTGGAAATAAATATGGTCTGTTGTCACTCACTAGAATATAAACATATTGCCTTGCTGTGAATGTTAGAATAGTGCCTGTTAAATTAATATGTTGGGTTCCCATTTTGGCT
>Ga0105091_10000813_pt1 | contig 13497 bp, 10 predicted proteins | sample PPLLak1March2015_FD_87022 | JGI IMG/M metagenome (GOLD analysis project Ga0105091, IMG submission 87022) | Freshwater sediment microbial communities from Prairie Pothole Lake near Jamestown, North Dakota, USA - PPLs Lake P7 Core (1) Depth... | ecosystem: Environmental > Aquatic > Freshwater >... | reverse complement strand
CAGAACCGCCTTGATCCGAGTCGAGCCGAACTCAATGCCCAGCGCGGTTTTGCCGCTCTCAATGGCTTTTGGTATCTCGTTTTGATTCATGCCCGTCTCCTATGGTTGGGACCAGCGTTCAACTTTCGCCCCTTCCCTCTCCCTTCCTTTCCCTCTCCCGGGGAAGGAAGGGAGAGGGAAAGAGGAGAAAGAGGAAAGAACAGGCGCCCCCCATTTGCCCGTAAAAAATTTCCCTTGTCAGGACAGCTCTACTACCACTTTAATCCCGTCGCGCTGAGCCGCCGTCCGAAAGGCCTCGGCGGTTTTCTCGAGCGGGAAGCGGTGGGTGACGAGCGAGCGCACGTTTACCAGCCCTTTTTCCACCAGCTGGATCGCGCGCGGGTAGGTATATTTCATCCGCCGGACAAGCAGAAAGGTGATCCCCTTGCGGCGCGCCACCGAGGCGCGGAAGGAGGTCCGGTCGTCCTCGGGAATCCCCGCCAGCAGTATCCGTCCGCCCGGCCGCAGGATATCGATCGCCGTTTCGACCGCGGCGTTTTCGCCCGCGCATTCGAACACAACTTCCGGCGGTTCGATCCCGGGCATGTTCACCGCCGTCCGCTCGACCATTCGGCAATCGTCGGCGCCGAGGGAGCGCGCCGCGTTCAGGCGGTGGGGAAGCATGTCGGAAGCGAGGATGTGTTCCACGCCGAAGAGCTTCACCAGCTGGAGGACGAGCAGTCCGATCGGCCCGCATCCCAGCACGGCCACGCGCATCTCGTGCCGCAGGTGGGCGAGATCGACCGCATGGATCGCCACGCCCAGCGGTTCGAGCATCACGCCTTCGGTGAAATCCATCGTTGCAGGGATCGGAAAGCAGGCCCGGCCGGGCCAGGCGATGTACTCCCGCAGCGCCCCGTCCTGCCGCCCGTGCCCTGCAAATATGACGCTTTCACAAAGGTTGGGGTTTCCTTCCCGGCACAGTTCGCATTCGCCGCAGGAGACCGCGGGGTCGACGGCCACCCGCCGGCCGGCGTCGGTGATGCCGGCTAATTCATGCCCGAGGATGAGCGGCGCGGTCAGGCGCGCATCCCCGATGCCCCCCTGCCCGAACCAGTGAAGGTCCGATCCGCAAATGCCGACCGCGGCCACCCGCACCAGCGTTTCCCCGTCGGCCGGAAAAGGGACCGTTTCCTCGTGCATCCGCAGATCGCCGACCGCGTGCAGACGGACCGCTTTCATCGCCCGCCTCGCTCAGGAGTGCCGGTAGACATCCCACTCCAGATACCGCCCGAAGGCTTCCTCGACGGCCGGCGCGCACTCGGTAATGCTGACCGCCGTGTGATGCTCGAACCCGTTGTTGCAGATGTACGCCAGCAGCTTCTGGAAGTTGGGAATTTTCACCACGCCGTACCCGCCGAAGGTTTCCAGCTTGTCGGGCGTGAGTTGCCCCTCGCCCACGTAGGCGCTGACCGTGCCGCGCACGTCGTCGGTCGAGACGCGGCAGTAGGTGAACGCGCCGCTCCGGACCCGCCCGACGACGGTGCCGTAGGTGTTTTCCTTCCCGACCGTTCCGGCGATGATCGCCTGGTAATCCATAACCGGCGATTCGCCCGGCTTCGCATCCTGAAAGAAATCCTTCGGCAGATTGGAACAATGGAAGATGACGCCTTTGTCCGGGTCGCCGCCGTAGTTGTTGTTCCAGTCCACCAGCGCCGAGGGCTTGCCGGTCGCGAGCACCATCGCGTACATCCCCACCAGGCCGGAGATGTCGGTTTCGCAGGCCGAGGGCATGAGGTCGTTGCTCATCATGCTCATCAGCGTGCAGGGAACCACGCCGTAAAACTCCTCCATCGCGGTCCAGCACTGCAGCGCGCTTGCCGCGAGGCCGTTTTCTTCGATCCAGCCGTCGATCACCCGCCCGAGCTTGGCCATCTTGACCAGCGCCGGCGCGTCAACCCCCCTGGTCGGGACGTAGGCTTTGATCGCCTCCAGCTTGGCCTTCACCCCGGCGTCGGAATCGGCGAGCTTCCGCGCCCGCCCGAAAATTTCCGAAAGGTCGATCGTCTCGATCGAAATCCCGCTCCGCTCGAGCAGCTTCTCGCTGTAGCGGACAGTCTTGAAGGCGGCCGGCCGCGCGCCGATCGCCCCCAGCCGCGCGCAGGCCAGCCCGCGCACGATCCGGCAGGTCCCGACGAAGGATCGCAGGTCCGCGCGGAAGGCGTCGCCTTCCGGATCCATCGTGTGCCGGCTCGTCAGCGTGTAGCGGATGCCGTACTGGCGCAGGTTGCTCGCGCACGACATCTTCCCGCAGAAGGAATCCCGCCGGTCGGCGGAGGTCATTTTGGCGGCGTCGTCGGGAAAGGCCTGGATCAGCACCGGCACGTTCAGCCCGGACCAGCGCAGGGCGTTGGCGATCGCGGTTTCCTCGCCGAAGTTCGGGAGCGTGATGAGAATCCCGTCGATCTCCTCGCGGTGCGCCTTGAACAGCTCGGCGCACTTGCGCGAATCGTCGATGCTGAACACGGCGCCGTACTGGGTGTCTTCCGGGGTCAGGCAGACCGCCCGGATGCCTTCCTGCTCCAGCACTTTAAGGACGGTCTTGCGTCCGCTTTCGCTCAGGTGGCCGGGGAAGAAGCCGCGGTTGCCCACGACCACGCCCAGCGTCGGTGCCTTTTGCTCAACCTTCATGTGATCCTCCTTAGGATCTCCGCCAGCGCATCGGAAACCGGCCATCGACGATCGACTATCGAGATAACCGGACCATGAACGATAGACCATCGACGATGGCCAATTATGGTTTTTGTAAAAATAGCGCGCGGCCGGTTGTTGAATAGAGAAATATATTTTCCAGGCCGCGAAGGACACTTCCACAGCAATTATTGGCCATGGTCCATCGTCTATGGTCTATGGTCGAATTCGCGAAAGACGATGGTCGAAGGTCGATCGTCGGCCTGTCACAACCCGCGGGCCAGCGCGTAGTAAATGTCGTTCCAGCGCAGTTCTTTGCGGAATTCCGAAAGGTTCGTTTCCTTGCCGATCGCGAGGAATTCGATCCCTGCGATTTCGGCGAAATCCTCCAGATGCGCGCGCGTCACCACCTGGCTGAACCCGGTATGGTGCGCGCCGCCGGCCGAGATCCACGCCCCGGCCGCAACCTTCAAATCCGGACGCGGGATCCACACCACCCGTGCCACCGGCAGCTTGCCCATCGGCTGATCGGGCGGAACCACGTCCACCTCGTTCACCACCATCCGGAAGCGGTTGCCCATGTCCAGGAGCGTGGCGTTGATCGCCGGCCCGCTCCCGACGTTGAACACCAGCCGCGCCGGATCCGCCTTGCCGCCGATCGAAAGCGGGTGCACTTCGAGCGAGGGCTTGGCGTCGGCGATCGAGGCGCATACCTCGAGCATGTGCGCGCCGAGCACCTTCATCCCGTTTCCGCCGAAATGATAGGTGTAATCCTCCATGAACGAGGTGCCGCCGGTAAGCCCGGCGCCCATCACCTTCATCGCCCGCACGAGCGCGGCGGTTTTCCAGTCGCCCTCCGCGCCGAACCCATAGCCGTCCGCCATCAGGCGCTGGACGGCCAGGCCGGGCAGTTGAATCAGACCGGTCAGGTCCTCGAAAGTGGTGGTGAACGCCGTAAAGCCGCCTTCCTTTAAGAAGGCGCGCATCCCAAGCTCGATCTTGGCCGCCTCGCGCAGCGCCGGATTCTGCCTGCCGTCCTTGCGCAGCGCATCGCCGACGGCGTATTCGTCCAAGTAGCGCCCGATCTGCGCGTCGATCTCCGCCGGCCTGACCGCCTCCACATGCTTCACCAACTCCCCCACCCCGTACCCGTTGACCGAATACCCGAGGCGGATTTGCGCTTCGACCTTGTCGCCCTCGGTGACGGCGACATCGCGCATGTTATCCCCGAACCGGGCCACTTTGGCTCCCTGCGCGTCGTGCCAGGCGCAGGCCGCGCGCGCCCAGGTTCCCAGCTCCGCCTGGACGTCCTCGTCCTTCCAGTGGCCGACGACGATTTTGCGATTAAGGCGCATCCGCGCGCCGATGAATCCGAATTCGCGGTCGCCGTGGGCGGATTGGTTGAGATTCATGAAGTCCATGTCGATCTCGGACCACGGCAGTTCCCGGTTGTATTGGGTGTGCAGATGGAGGAAGGGTTTGCGCAGGGAAGCGAGGCCCGCGATCCACATCTTGGCGGGGGAAAACGTGTGCATCCAGGTGATCACGCCGATGCACTTCGGTTCGCGGTCCGCCTGCTGGCAGACTTCGTGAATGGCGGCCGGGGTGGTGACGACCCCCTTGAACTCGACCCGCACCGGGAGGCTGCGGGCTTGCGACAGACCCTGGGCCATCGCGCGCGAATGCTCCGCCACCTGGCGCAGGGTTTCGTCCCCATAGAGGTGCTGGCTGCCGGTGACGAACCAGACTTCGTATTCCTTCAGGTTGATCATCGTCATTCCTCGCCTTCCATCGTGCGACTTGCCGGGGTTCCACGCCGCGCGCGGCACGGGAGCCCGCGGATGCGGGCGCCGCCGCCGTGCATGGAATTCCCCATGGATTGTGCGGGATAACCTGTGCGGAAAACACTCAGGGGAGCGCCCCGAATTTCCAATGCCCGGCTGAGCCCGTACATGCCTTCCCGGCGCCGGCAAGCCGTGTCCGCGCCGGCGGTTTTTTCCCGCGCCCCGCCGCCGCTAATGCGCGGTGATGTCGACCGCGTAATTCGCGAATAACCGCTGCTTGCCCGTCTCCACGGAGAGCAGGATGTAGAGCCCGGTAACCGTGGCGGGGACCTTCACTTCCGTCGTCCAGTCGGTCTTGCCGCCGGACGGGCTGATCGGCACCGAGACGATGTCGGGCGTTTCGTAGAACCCGTAGATGATGCCGTCGGTTCCGATGACCGGGGGATTGCCGACGTGGACGTAAGTCGGATACTCGCCTGGATTTTCCGTCTCCCAGGAGAACGTCAGGGCTTCGCCGGTGCGTTCGATCCCGATCAGGGTGAGGACGACTTTGTTGAGCGCCTCAATCGGCGCATCCTCGGCGCGGATCAACCCCTCGAGGGATTCCGCGACCGGGTACGTCAGGGCGGCGTCGACCTTGTCCAGATCGACCGTCATTGTCCCGCTGCCCTTGTTCTTTTCCTGTTCGTAATAGTTGTAATCGCCCGTGACATAAGTGTAATCCAGGCTGAGGGTGGATCCGGGAGCCGCCTCGGCGCCGGCGCACTCCACGTAGATCATCTGAACTTTCTGCTCGCTCTTCTTCCCCCCGATGTATCCGCGCATCCGGAATCCCGGCGCCAGGCGGTGGCCGCCGCTCGAGACAAATACGGTGGCGCAGTTGGTTTTCTTGCCGTCGGATGTGAGCGTCGCCGTTCCGGCCGCCTGCATCGCGCTCCATTGCCCGGTATCGTTGTGAAGGGCCAGATCGATTCGCAGATCGCCCGCATCGGATTTTCCGATGTTCGTCGCCAGCGCGTTCCAGCCTTTGTTTTCCCCGTAGGACGCGCCGGTGTCTTCCATCTCCGGGAGGACGATGTACTCGCAGGCAAACACGAGGAACATGCCGGCCAGGAGCGGTATGTACGCCAATTTGTTTCGCATCGTTCGTTCTCCTTCCAACAGGATCGTCAAGTACGGCGGCGAAACCTGCTGCGATTGTTCCCTCGCGCCCGCGCCGGTGGGGCGGGCGGACTTCGCGCGCCGGCCCGGCCGCTAGTTGAATTTCGGGATGACGGCGTAAATCAGCGTCACCACATCCCAATAACGGGTGGGCGCATCCGTGCCGCCATCCACGCCCCTGACGGTCTTAACCTGCCCGTCGTAGGCTACGGTGATGTAGTATCCGAAGCATTGACCGCAGCGGGCGTGCCAGGTGTCATAAAATTCATCCGTGTACCACCCGAGGTCGTCAATCGCAGACAGCAGCGCCTGTACTTCTTCCGGCGTGATCTGCTTCTCGATCTTCGCGGTGCCGTTGTCGCCGACGATCCGGCCGTCACTGTAGATCACAAACAGCTCACCGGTGCAGTTCGGTCCGCCGTTCTTTTCGTAGGTCAGGACCGCCCCCGGCTCCTGCATCAACTGGGCGGCTAGCTCCTGACGGAAGGCCGGATCCGTGCAGCCTGCCGCTGCGCCTCCGCCGTCCGGGCCCTGGAGGCCGCGGACGATGAAGATCACCGCGACCAGGGCGACGACCACGCCGCCCACGGCCGTAATCAACTTCCAGCGCCGCGCCCAGAAGGATTTCTCCGTCCCGGCTGCGCCGGCTTCACCCGGAAGGCGCGCCCGCCGCGCCGCGAGCTGGCTCTGCACGCCGATGAAGATCAGGGTCAACACGCCGATCACGATCTTGGTCCACCAGGAACTCAGGCTGCCCTGGAACTGGATCAGGGTCTGAATCAGCACGTTGACCAGCACGCCGAACAACGTTCCGAACATGTATCCGGTGCCGCCGGAAAGGAGCGTGCCGCCCATGACCACCGAAGCAATCACGTCGAGTTCGAACATTTGCGCATACAACCCGTGACCGGATGCCACCGCGATGCTGAGCGCGAGACCCGCCAGCGCCGAGCAGAAGCCGCTGATCGTGTAAACGATGACCTTGGTGGATTCCACCGGCAGGCCCATCAGCCGGGCGGATTGCTCGTTCCCGCCGACCGCATATACCGTGCGCCCGAAGCGGGTGAACTGGGAGACGTAGATCGCGATCAGCACGACCGTCAGCGAGACGATGACCAGCGGGGATATGAAATCCCCGGTCTTGGCCGCCGGATCGCTCAACCCCGGGATCAGGAACTTGGTCTGCCCGAGCACCTTCCACCACCAGTTGTTGATGGCGATGGCGTCGTCGCTGATGAAGAAGCACATCCCGCGCGCGAACCACATCCCGGCCAGGGTGGCGATGAACGGCTGGACCTTCATGAAGGCGATAAAGCTGCCCATGGTCGCGCCCAGCGCGATTCCCATCAGCAGCATGAGGACGATCACCAGCGCGGGATGCATCCCGCCGCGCAGCAGCGCCGCGGAGGCGACGGTGGTGAGGGCCACCACGCCGCTGACGGAAAGATCGATCCCGCCGGTGAGGATGACGAACGTCATGCCGACCGCGCTGATCAGCAGGAAGGGGTAGTTGCGGAACATGTTGAGAAAGACCTGCGGATCCCGCATGCTCGGGAACGCGAACAGGCCGTAGATGTAGGCAACGATAAACAGGAGGACCGTCGCTGAAAGCGGTATGAACCGCCTGTATTTGGAAACAAGGGAGCCGACTCGCGACATCATAACGTTACTCCTTTCGGCGCCGTGATCCTGCGGATGAAGCCCCGCACCTGGTCCGAATACAGAACAATGACAAAGATGACGAACACGCCCTTGATCGCCTGGATCGCGAAAGCCGGGACCCCGATCGAGAGGATCGAGGTGGTCATCGCCTGGATGACCAGCGCCCCGATGACGCTCGCCAGCAGCGAGAAACGCCCGCCCGACATCAGCGTGCCGCCGATCACCACCGCGAGGATCGCGTCGAGCTCCAGGGTCAGGCCGATGTTGTTGGCATCCGAGGTTTTGATGTTGGAACTGGCGATCAGCCCCGCCACCCCGGCGCAAAAACCGCAGAAGGCGTAGGCCAGCAGTTTGATCTTCTTCTCATCGATGCCGCTGAAGAAGCTCGAGCGGAAGTTGATCCCCACCGATTCGATGAACAATCCGATCGCGGTCCGCCGGGTGATGATCCAGGCGGCCAGGAACACGACGGTGACGATGTACAGCGGGAACGGCAGGATGATCCATCCGTTGCCGATGAAGGCATACGGGTCGTAGAAAATCTGGATCCGGATCCCGTTGGTGATCAGCTGGGCGATCCCGCGGCCGGCGATCATCAGGATCAGGGTGGCGACCATGGCCTGAATTCTTCCATAGGCCACCAGCAGGCCGTTCCACAAACCGCATATGGTGGAGATCAGAAGGGTCACGATGATTACCAGCCACAGCGGGGAGTAGGTAAAGTGCGGATCGAAGACCAGCTTCGCCAGGTTGGGCGGCAGTTCCGTCGCCAGGACGTACGGATTCATCATCAGCGCCGCGACCGAGGCCGCAATCGCCATCACCGCGCCGACCGAGAGGTCCACCCCGCCGGTGGCGATCACCAGCGTCATCCCGATCGCCAGGAGCATGATGGAGGACCCGTTGCGCAGGACGTCGATGATGCTGCCGTACAGGTGGCCGTCCATCGTGCTGAAGTTGAAGAATCCCGGGACGAAGATCAGGTCGAAGGCCAGGATTATCGCGAGCGCCAGGAGCGGGAAGAACAGCCGGCTCTCGGTGATCGTCCGCCAGGAAATGAAAGGTTTGGTTGTTTTCATGCTTCGCTCCCCGCCATCGTCTTCATGATCTTCTGCTCGTCCGTTTCGCCGACGAATTCGCCCACCTTTTCCCGGTCGCGAAGGACGACGATGCGATGGCTCGTGCGGATTACTTCTTCGAGCTCGGAGGAAATGAACACGCAGGATTTGCCTTCCTCGGCCAGTGTCAGAACCAGCTTCTGGATTTCGGTTTTGGTCCCGACGTCGATCCCGCGGGTCGGTTCATCCAGGATCATCACCTCCGGATTGGCGGCCAGCCAGCGGGCAAGGATGACCTTCTGCTGGTTTCCACCCGAGAGGTTCTTCACCGCCTGGTCGGCCGAGGGGGTGCTGATGTTAAGCAGCTTGATGTAGCGTTCGGCGATCTCATATTGCTGCGGGGTACTGAGGTAGCGGAACCATCCCCGGCTGGCCTGCAGCGCCAAAATGATGTTTTCGCGCACGGTCAGATCGTCCACGATCCCCTCGCCCTTGCGGTCCTCCGGGCACAGCACCACGCCGCGCTTGATCGAATCGAGCGGCGAGAAATTCTTGACGGCCTGGTTTTCCACGATCAGGGTGCCGACGTCCGGGGTTTCGGTCCCGTACAGAAGCGAGGCGATCTCGGTGCGCCCCGAGCCGAGCAGTCCGGCCAGGCCGACCACCTCGCCGCGGTGCAGGTCGAGGTCGAAGGGCTTGATCGCGCCGGCGCGCCCCACCCCGCGCGCGGTCAGGCAGGGTTCCTTTTTAATGGTCTTCATCGTGCGCAGCTTGATCTTGGTCATTTCATCCAGGCCGCTCAGGCTCCGGCCGATCATCTTGGCGATCAGGTCGAGGTGCGGCAGCTGGCGGGTTTCGTACGTACCCACCAGTTTCCCGTTGCGCAGGACGGTGATCCGGTCGCTTACCTCGTACACCTGGTTGAGGAAGTGGGTGATGAACACAATCCCCACCCCCTTCTGTTTGAGCTGCTTCATAACGTCGAAGAGCTGACGTGTTTCATCCAAATCCAGGCTGGAGGTCGGTTCATCGAAGATCAGGATTTTCGCGTTGGAAATCTCCAGCGCGCGCGCGATGGCCACCATCTGCTGGATGGCCACCGAATACGACCCCAGCGGCTGCGTGACGTCGATATCCACGCCCAGTTCGAGAAGGAGTTTCTTAGCAAGCGCGTGCATAGTCTGCCAGTCGATATAGACCAGCATGCGAATAATTCTTCTGGCGGACGGGCTTAAGCCCTCTAAATTCACCTTCCACCACAGAAACCGCATCGGTTCGCGCCCGATGATGATGTTTTCCGCGACCGACAGGTTCATGCACAGGTTGTTTTCCTGGTAGACCGTGCTGATTCCCAGATCCACCGCATGCTGCGGGGAACGCACGCGGGTGTCGCGTCCGAACAGGGTGATCGTCCCGGTATCCGGATGTTCCACGCCGGTAAGCACCTTGATCAGCGTGGATTTCCCGGCGCCGTTTTCGCCCACCAGCGCGAGGATCTCACCCTGCTTCAGGGAGAGGTCCACGTTCTCCAGGGCTTGCACGCCCGGGAAGGATTTGGAGATCCCGGTCATTTTCAGGATGGTGCTATCGGTTTCAGCCATCGTTCCACCTGCTTTCCGGAAAAAACATTTTTAGTTCGGGGGGAGAAGCAGCTACGCTGCTTCTCCCCCCACGTACGCAACTTCCGCTTCAGGATGCTTCCGAACTCAGGGAAGTTGCCCGCGTTTTAGTACTTGCGCTGGGCGAAGACTTCCGCCAGGTTCGGATCGGTCGAGCGGAAGACGCCTTCCTGCGAAGGAACCCACTTGGGCAGCGATTCGCCGTTGAGGGCCTTCAGGGCGGCTTCGTAGACCTGCGGGGCCAGGAGCGGGTTGCACTCCACGGTCACGTTCATGGTGCCTTCCACCAGAGCCTTGAAGGCGCCGGCGGTGGCATCGACCGAGAGGATCTTGATGTCGACGCCGGGCTTGAGGCCGGCTTCCTGGATGGCCAGGACCGCGCCGAGACCCATCTCATCGTTCTGGGCGAACACGCCCTGGATATCGGTGCTCTGCTTCAGCCAGGATTCCATGACGGCCTTGCCCTCGGTGGCGCTCCAGTTGGCGGTCTGGGTCTGGGTGATGGTGATGCCGCAGTCGCCCATCTTCTCGCGGAAGCCCTGGCCGCGGTCTTTGGCGGCGGAGGATCCGACGTTGCCAACCAGTTCGACGACGTTCTTGGAGGCGCTGCCTTCGAGCAGCTTGCACATCTCATCCGCGGACTTGCGTCCCTCTTCGGCGAAGTCGGAGCCGATGTAGGTCGCATACAGATCTTCCGCAGCGTCGATGCGGCGGTCTTCCAGGACGACGATCTTGCCGGCGTCCTTGGCTTCCTTCAGGACGTCATCCCAGCCCGTGGTTTCCAGGGCGGCGAGTACGATGACGTTGACTTCCTTGTCAGCGATGAAATTGCGGAACGCCGCGACCTGGTTCTCCAGCTTGTTCTGCGCATCGTAGAACTTCAGGAGGAGGCCCAATTCGCCCGCGGTTTCCTTGAAGGAAGCGGTGTTGGCGGCGCGCCAGCCGCCTTCCGAACCGGTCTGGATGAACCCCACCACCATATCGCGGTAGGTGTAGGTCTTCTTCGCGCCACCGCCCGTGCCCGAGCAGGCCGCGAGGACCAGGACCGCCATCATCGAAACAACCAAACCTAGGATCTTCTTCATGTTGCTCTTCTCCTTTCCTTTCTGGGAAAAAATTATTCGGAGCGGAAGCGAAGCATCCTTGCGGAGGGCATCACTTCGCATGCTGAAAGAAACCATATCTTCCCGGTATACCTCCTCTCCGTTTTATGAATTGGGCGGATGACCCTCGCCCGAACTGCCGCGAATAACCAGTTCCGGTCGCAGCCAGATTGTTTCTGATTTCCCGGGCGGATCATTCTCCTCCCGCCGGGCGGCGATCAACTGGCTGAGCAACCCAACCGCCGTGCTGCCGAAATTCATCAGGTTCTGCCGGATGGTCGTCAGGGGCGGCCAGAAGTAAGCCGCTTCCGGGATGTCATCGTATCCCACCACCGCCAGGTCCTCCGGGACCCGCCGCCCGAGCTTGCGGCTGGTCTGAAGCACCCCCAGCGCCATCTGGTCGTTGCAGACGAACACCGCGTCCATCTCCGGGAAATGCTCGAGCAGCGTTTCCAATCCGATCGCCCCGCTGGAGGTGGACCAATTCCCCTCCGCGATCTGGCGGTCTTCCATTTTCAATCCGGCGGCAGCCATCGTTTCCCGCCAGCCCTGCACCCGTTCGCGGGCGCTCCACCATGTCGTCGGTCCGGTGATCACGCCGATGTGCTTGTACCCGCGCGAGACGAGGTGTTGCACGGCGAGCTGGCTGCCGTAGCGGCTGTCGACGTTGACGACCGACACCTCCCGCCGCGGGCGGGTTTCGAGGAAGACCACCGGAACGGGAAAATGTTCCTGTTCGAGCCAGCCCAGGTTTCCGCCGATCTCCTGGGTCGCCCAGATGATGCCGTCCACCTGGCGGGAGAGAAACCCGTCGATCAGCGGCTGGACGTCGTCGTTTTCCGGTTTATGGAGCAGGCTGAGGTTGAGGGAATATCCGGCTTCGTTCGCGCCCTGCTCGATGCCGACCAGAGTCCGGCTCGGGCCGTAATAATCGATCCCGCTGGCGACGACTCCGATGGTGTAACTTCTGCGCTGGGTGAGACTGCGGGCGATGACGTTCGGGCGGTACCCCAGTGTGTCGATGGCGTCCTGAACGCGTTGGCGGGTGTCGGGGAGGACCCCCGGGATATTGTTAACAACTCGCGAGACCGTCTGGGTGGATACCCCGGCGGATTTGGCTACATGCTTGATCGTCACCCTGTTTGTCGATCGGACCCGCATGTGTTTTCCTTTAGCCAAAACACCAAATCTTGTCCGAAATATCCATGTTACCGGTAACGTTAGCGCTAACATTGTAGAACATCGTATGATTAAGTCAAATTAAAGTATTTCAACAGTTGACCAAGATTAAGTCTTCTAATAATTCGATCGAAATGATTTGAAAAACCCTAACCTTAAATAAATCCAGGTATTTCGAGGATCAATTTTTAATTCAATTCTGCGGGTCAGGAGTTCTGGCAGCAAAAAAAGTTCAATGGCACAACGCCGTTAAATTACGAGCCGCCCCGCCCGCTGCGAAACCGTGATCTCGGCTTCCATCCCGGAAGGAAATTGCAGAAAATCGTTTTCAATTCCGTCGCTGAAGATGACTCCTGTATCCGGGGTAAGACTCTCGACCCGCAGCGGGGTCGAGCGGGTGATTTTGCCAAACACGATGTTCGCGCCGGAAGTTTTACTGGGAAAAGGCTCCCGGACGCTGAAATAGAGGTATTCGGCTTCCCAGGCAAATCCGCCGGCGGGCGCCGCTTTTCCGGCGGCGCCCTTCCGCGGCCCCGTAATTCCCTCCGCCCCGGCCAGAATGCTTTTAAACCAGCCGGTTGAACCCAGGCCGGTGGACACAATGATGCCGCTTGAAGACTGCCGCTCTTCGCGTTCCGCGTGGCGGATCGAATAGCGGAGCGAGGTGTGCGACCGCGGCCCGATGAACAGGTCGTTCACCGCGTACAGAACCTGGCCGTTCGAGAGGCTGGCCTGGGCCATGGTGATCGGCCGGATTTTCCTGCGCTCCGTGAACACCTCCGGAACGACCAGCGCCAGATCGTCCACCCGGAAGGGAAGCAGAATCCCGTCCCAGCGCTCCGGATCCGGATTCACGCCGATCACCGGCTGGCGGTCCAGATACTTCAGGGTGTTGGCCACCAGCCCGTCCTGACCCAGGACCACGACGGTGTCCTGCTCCCCGAAGAGGAAATTCGGGAGAAACGCCCGGTCAACGACCTGCACCCGCCCCAGCCGGGCAAGGATTTCCCCGGCGCTCCGCACCGTCGCCTGGTACCGCACGTGCTCCCGCTCGTAATCCGAAAAATCCGCGCCCAGATGCTCCACATAGAACTGCGCCTGGGAGCGGGTATTGTGGCGGGCGAGGAGCTCGTCGAGCCGCGTTTTGCGGACGATCAGGATGATCTTATTCTCGGTCGCCCGGTTCATCCGCCGGCCCGCCTTCCCGCTGCCGCATCAGCTCGCGCAGCAGATCGGGTGAGATGTTCAACTGGCCGATCTT